>Ga0256406_1001490_pt1 | contig 37454 bp, 31 predicted proteins | sample RumenRJG_03DNA_FD_185986 | JGI IMG/M metagenome (GOLD analysis project Ga0256406, IMG submission 185986) | Bovine rumen microbial communities from Lethbridge, Alberta, Canada - RJG_03 | ecosystem: Host-associated > Mammals > Digestive system > Stomach > Rumen | place: Canada: Alberta | collected...
CGCGACCGCGAGATGGACAAATACAAGGACTACCTCATCGACCACGCCGTGCTCGACGAGGTGCAGCCCCGCTCCATGATGGTGCTCGACCCCGACATATCGAAGGCCCTGGAGAAAATGGAGCGCATCGAGCGCATGAAAGAGCATCTGCCGCAGATAGACTGTGGCGTGTGCGGCGCTCCCACCTGCGAGGCTTTCGCCACCGATGTGGTATGCGGCCAGGCCGACCTGCACCGCTGTGTCTTCTACCGACTCCACCTTGAGCAGGCCGGCAAGATGACTCTCTCCGAGGGCCGCTCCAATATGTATGCCGTATGGGGCGACGACCGCATCAGCGGCGAGATTGAGTTGTAGCGGCCCGTCCTATCTTTCCACCGTCATCTGGTAGAGGCGCACCGAGCCGTCGATGGTCTTTTCCTTGGCCTCGTTGCCGTATTTGTCCACATCGACGACGTTGCGTGGCGAGCGCGTGATGCTGAGGGGGCCGCCGATGCAGCCGCCGTCGCAGGCCATGCCTTCGAAGAAGTTGGCGGTCTCCTTTTTGGCGCGCAGCAGGGTGAGGTGCTGGCGGCATTGGTCGATGCCGTTCATCACGCAGGGTTTCACTCCTTCGATGCCCATCTGCCCGGCCACGTAGGCGACGCCTTGGGCCACACCGCCGCTTTTGGCGAAGATGCGTCCGTAGTAGGAGGCATTGTCGAGCGTCGTGTCGTCGCATTGCGTGGTGTCGATGCCGCGGGCGTCGAGGAATGCCTGGAGCTCTTCGAACGACATGACGGAGTCGATCATGCCGCCGGTTTTCTCGAGGGTGTATTCGCTTTTTTTGGCGGCGCAGGGGCCGATGAAGACAACCTTGGCGGTGGGGTCGCTGTGCTTGATGAGGCGCGCGGTCATCACCATGGGCGAGACAGAGGTGGAGATGGCGTCCCGCAGTTCGGGGAAATTGTTCTCGACGAAGCGCACGAAGGCGGGGCAGCAGGAGGTGGTCATAACGGGGTGTTCATCGTGTTCGGCTTTTTCCCTGAATTCGCGGGCTTCGTTGTAGAGGGTGATGTCGGCGCCGAGGGCGGCTTCGACAACCTGGTGGAATCCGAGGCGTTGGATGGCGGTGACGACCTGCTCGATGCGTCCGAAGCGGCATTGGCCCACGATGGCGGGCGCGATGACGGCGTAGACGCGGTAGCGGGTGTTCTGCTCCGACTCCTGCAGCATGCGGATAATGTCTAGCACGAAGCTTTTGTCGCTGATGGCGCCGAAGGGGCAGCTGACGACACAGGCTCCGCACTGGATGCACTTGTGGTTGTCTATCTCGGCTTTGTCTTCGTCGTTGATGCTGATAGCTTTGACTTTGCAGCTCTTGATGCAGGGGCGGTGCTGGGCGATGATGGCGCTGTAGGGGCAGGCCTGTGCGCAGCGGCCGCATTCGATGCATTTCGACTTGTCGATGGTGCAGCGGTGGTTTTCGATGGTGATGGCGTCCTTGGGGCAGACGGCCTGGCACGAGTGCATGAGGCATCCGCGGCAGGCGTCGGTGACCATCATGCCGCTGGCGGGGCATTCGTCGCAGGCTTCGTAGAGCACCTCGACGACGTTGGGGTTCTGGCGGTTGCCGCCCATGGCCAGGTTGACTCTTTCCATGAGCACGGCGCGCTCTTTGTGCACGCAGCAGCGCATGTCGGGTTTCGGCCCGGGGGCTATGGTGCGGGGGATGGTGTAGGATTTGTCGAGGCCTCCTTCGTAGGCTCGGCGGATGACTTCGCGCAGCACCCTGTATTTTATCAACTGTACGTTGGTGTCGAAAATATGGTTTGTTTCCATAGGTCAATCGTAGTTTACGGTTACATCTTTGCCCATGCGGCGCAGGTTGGCGGCCAGGTGCTCCACCAGCTTGAGCTTCATGGTGATATCTATTTCCAGCCCGGCATGGGCGGCGTTGACGTTTTGCCCCACGAAGAAGACCACATGGGTAGACTCTTCGAAGACGATGTTGGCCAGCAGCGAGCCGCCGTCTTTTTTGGCGTAGGTCTTGGGGGTGAGGTCTTTGACGGAGACATATTTCTCCGACAGTGAGAGCAGGCGGCGGAGGGTGATGACGCCTTCGGTGACGAGGTCGATGCCGTCGATAAACCCGATGGGTGGCACTTCGCGGTCGGGGAAGTCGAAGCTGGTCTTCAACTGGCGTCCCAGGCATCGGGCCACCACCTGGGATGTGGTGCCGCCGCAGACGATGCGTTTGTCGGCGCCTTGCATGAAGTGTTGCACATAGTGCTCATCTTTTTCCTTGTCTACCGGTGGCCCGACCATGAGGTGCACCTCGCAGCGGGGACGGATGCGGATGGCGGCCACGGTGGTGTCGTCGCCGGGGCGGTCCAGGTAGAGGTCGTTGCAAGCCGAGGCTAGCAGGCAGGCGGCGGCGCGGGCCGACATGTGGGCGTCGATGTTTTGGTCGAGGTGCTCCATGATGTCTTTGCGTTGCCAGCCGAAGTTGAGCATCTGCCCGATGCCGGCATGGATGGTGCCGTCGCTCATGATGAAGACCATGTCGCCGGCCTCGAGTTCCAACTCAGTGTGGAACACGCGTTTGCCGCATATCTCCATTGCCGTGCGGGGGAAGTCGCAGGTGTGGCCCCGGTGGTACCAGATGGCTTCGGGGTTGTCGAATTCAAACAGGTGTCCTCGCCCGTGCTTGTCCACATGTATCACCGAGAAGGTGCTGTAGGCCACCTGCCGTTCATGGCAGACGGGCAGGGTGGAGATGATGGTGCTGATGCACTCCTCCATGTCGGCGCCGCCGGCCACCATGGTGCAGAGTATCTTGGAGGTGAGAGTGGAGAGGATGTTGGCCTTCACGCCGCTGCCCAGGCCGTCGGCCAGCACCACGGTGGTCCAGTCGCCCTGCACACTCATCTCCACGTTGTCGCCGCAGAGTTCCTCGCCCACGTGGTTGAGCGAGGTGTAGCCGTATTCGATGCAGAGCTCTTTCATATCTTGGCGGTTTTCCAGTCGGCGGGGCGCCCGTCGGCCGTGGTTTCGGGCTCGCCGTCGGCAAGGGTGCGTTTCAGGTTGAGCAGGGCCAGCTTGGTCTCGGCGGTGGTCTCGCCCAGCAGCGAGGCTATCTCCTGTGCCACACGCATCTGCTTCATGATAACCTCGTCGGTGGTGGTGATGGTTTCCAACTTCACCTCTTTGAGCTTCTTGTCGTAGTTCACTTCGTCGGTGATGTCCTTCATCAGGCCGAAGAGCAGGTTCTGCTCTTTGAGGTAAATGACATTGAGGTCGAGGTAGCGCTTCGACGCCTGCAGGAAGAGGCGGTGGTTGGCGGTGTTGCGTTGCTCGCTGTAGGCGGAATAGAATTCGAAGGGCGAGAAGAAGTCGCTCACGGCGCGCTTTTGGAAGTTGTCCGGCGAGCCGCCAAGGCCGAGCATCTTCATGGCGGTGGCGTTGATGTCGACGATGTTCATGTCGCCGTCCACCAGCAACACGCCATGGGGCGAGTTGCGCACAATCTCCACCGCCAGGCTCTCGGCCCGCTTGCGCATGTAGGGGAGGCATATTTCGATGTCGGCGTAGCCGTTGACCACAGCCCAGGCCTTCTCGCGGCAGGTGCTGTAGCCGCAGGCGCCGCAGTTGAGCTCGTCTTCGGGACGGAACTTGCCGGTGCGGTGCAGTATGGTCTCTATCTCCTTGTCGGTAGCCGGCCGGCTGTGGTTGCGCAGACGCGGATGCATGTAGCCGAGGTCAACCGGCGCAGGGGTGGGCGCGGCGTGCGGACGGGTGGCCAGCTCGCGGTCCACGTAGGCCAGCACATCGCCTTCGGCCTTCAGTATACCGCCGTCGGAGGCTATGCTGCACGGGCCGTTGATGCAGCCGTCGGGACAGACATTGATTTCGAGGAAGACATGGTCCAGCTCTTCTATCTTGTCCAATGCCTGCATGCAACGGTCGATGCCGTCGATGGCCATATAGGTGTAGCCCTCGGGCAGCGCGTCGAACGAGCGTATAATGCCCCGGGTGACGGGGAATGCTTTGGCCCGGTTGGCGGCCTTGGGCTTGTCGGCGATGGGGAGCTTGGAAATGGTGCTGAGGTCAATCTCCTTCTCCTCCAACATGGTGCGCAGTTCCTCGAAGGTCAGCACAGCGTCAATCAAGTGGCTCTCGCTTCCCTCCCGCTTCTTGGCAATGCAGGGGCCGATGAAGACCACCTTGGCATCGGGGTGTTCGCGGCGTATCATCTTGGCATGCGCCACCATCGGCGAGTCGACGGGTGCCAGGTAGGGCAGCGCCTTGGGGAAGTATTTCTGTATCAAGTTGCAGGCGGCGGGGCAGGCCGAGGTGATGAAGTTGCGCATCTCGCCCTTGCGGAGCACCTCTTTGTAGGCTTCCACAACGGCCTGTGCCCCTACGGCCGTCTCCTCGGCATCGTGGAATCCCAGCTTGGCCAACGCGATGCGCAGGGCACCGAAGTCTTTCTGACCCAGGCTCGAGATGAAGGCCGGCGCCACGGTGGCGATGATCTCGGAGCCGCTGGCCAACAGCTCACGCACCGCCGGAAGCTCGCTGTGCACTATCTTGGCATTCTGCGGGCATACATGGGTGCAGTGGCCACACAGGATGCAGCGTTCTTCTATTATCTTGGCCTGGTGCTCTTTGACGTCGATGGCCTTCACCGGGCACTCGCGCAGGCAACGGTAGCAGTCCTTGCACTGCACTTTCCGAAATTCAAGAAAATCAGACATGGGGGTGTTTTAATATCAAATTTAGGGTACAGTAGTTCGAAATCTTGTCGGAAGGAGTTATTTTTGGATGAGTGGGTAGACCTGCGAGGCGAACAGTTCCTCGGCGTTCTCGGCGCTGACGTTGTGCAACAGCAGCGTGTCGGGCGTCTCGCATTGCACCGTCACCCCTTGTGCACAGTGGCCCAGGCAGAAGCTGGCCTGCAGGTCGACAAGGTCTTCAACATCGTATTTCTTCAGTATTTCTTTGAAGGCCTCTATCACGTTGTAGGAGCCTTTCAGGTGGCACGAACTGCCGACGCAAACTTTTATTACCATAATTTTGGGGGTTTTAGGATGGGTGGGGATGTTGCTTAACCGATTGTTTGATATGATGTTATTTTGTTTCTGGACTAAATTTAGCGATACAAAAGTACGAATAATTTCAATTCTGGCAAATAAATTTTAAAAAAATGATGTTTTTTTCAGGCGGTTTTGTCGGCAATTGAAAATATATTTGGCGGGTTTGTGCAAAAGTTGTATTTTTGCATTCCCGCGTGCGTGCGTAACGTAATACAGAAGAAATTGACAGATAGGGATATAAAAAACAACCGAATAGCAATTACATATAGATAACTTTTTTGACATGAAAAAAATCATCATTATAGACGGCGGTCCGCGCAAGACCTTCAACACGGCCGCCATGCTGCAGAAGGTGGCCGAAGGGGTCGCCTCGACGGGGGAGGATGTGGAGGTGAAGACTGTGCGCCTCTACGATATGGAGTACAAGGGCTGTGTGTCGTGCATGGCCTGCAAGCTGGCGGGGAGGGTGTCGCATGTGTGCCGTTTCCGCGACGGGTTGACGCCTGTGCTGGAGGAGATTGCGACGGCCGACGGGCTGGTGCTGGGGTCGCCAAACTATTTCGGCGAGGTGACGGGACAGATGCGCACCATGCTGGAGCGGCTGGCGTTCCCGTGGCTTTCGTACAACGACTACAGCCTGACGGCCGAGAGGCGTATGCCGGTGCTGCTGGTGGAGACACAGAACGGCACCGAGGAGAACAACAACTGCAACGGCTACGGCTCGATGGAGTACTGCATCACGCAGGCCCTGGGCGAGCCGGAGCGGCTGACGGCCTACAACACCTATCAGGTGCGCGACTACAGCCGCTACGAACTCAAAGGGTTCTCCGAGGAGGCCAAGCGCGCCTACCGCGACAGCCACTGGGAGCATGACCTCCAGTCGGCCTACGAGGCCGGTCGGCGTATGGCCGCCCGCTTATGCCAGACGCTTTAGGTTCTATTCCGGGCGGGTTTTTGCTCCTCTTTTCAACAGGCGAATGCTCAGCGTGCCGACGATGATGATGCCGGCAGCGATGGCGATGGTTACCTTGAGAGCGGCAAATCCGGTGGTGGCAGCCAGCGAGAGGTGGTTGCTGACCAGGTGGTAGGCCGTCCAGAAGATACCTCCTCCTGGCACCAGTGGGATGATGCCGCACACCAGGAATACGGTGGTGGGACAGTGGCGCAGTTTGGACTGTAGCGCGCTGACCACGGCCACCGCCAGTGCCCCGGCAAAGGCTGCACCTGTGGGGGTAAGACCCGCTACACGCAGCACCAGCAGATAAATCCCCCAGCCAATCATGCCCGTCATGCCGCAGTCGAGGTAGAACCTCCGCGGTGCGCCGAAGAGTATGGAGAAGCCCAATGTGCCAACGAAAGCCGCCGCCAGCTGGATGGCCCAATGCGAGGCCACTGGGTCAATCACGGGCACACCCAACGCCATGATGCCACCGGTGAGCGCCCCTTCGATGATGAAGGCCAGTGCCACGCCGAGGGCGATGCAGAGAAAGGCCAGGAAAGCGTCGGTGAGCCGTGTGCTGCCGGCGATGTAGTCTTCGTTGGCTAGGTCGCGCATGCCGTTGGTGAAAGGAACTCCTGGCACCAACGCGATGATGGTGCCGATGATCATATTGGGCAGGTGGAGCGTGAGTGGAGTGTGGGAAATGAAAAGTGGAAGGATTGAGACCATCGCAATGCAAAGCAGCCCACCCACGAGTCCGCCCAGCACATTGCCGCCGATGCGCGAGAGACGTGGGCTGACGAAGGCCATAAAGACACCCAGCATCAGTCCGCAGGCGAATGTGGCCGCGGCGTCGGTCAGGCTACCGCCGAAGAGGATGGCGAATGTCGATACACCGCAGGCGATGCCCGCTATCAGCTCCCACCACGTTTTGCCAGGCATGGTGCGTATGGTCTGCAGCCGTTCGCGTAGCGTGGCTAGAGGCATGCGGTCAGTGGTAATCTCGCGGCTCAACTGATTCACCTCCACCACCTTCTCGAGCTGAGTGCCCTTGATGGGGATGAACTCGGCTCGGGCGTAGTGCTGCCCGGTGGCGATGATGCCGTTGCTGAGCACGAAGAAACTCTCGTCCTCCACGCCATAGGCGTTGGCGATGCGTTCCATGGTCTCCTCCACGCGGCCTATTTCCGCCCCGTTCTCGAGGAGAATATGCCCAGCCTCCGTGGCTAGATGTAGTGCCTGTTCCTGTTCTTCATTCATTTCACACTGTTTTCTCCGCAAAACGACAAATGCCGCACTTTATTGCACGCCTTACAGAGGAAAAAGAGGAGAAAAAGAGGAGAAGAAGAGGATGCCTGTTAAGTGCTAGGAACCAGCCAGTTGTAATTTGGCTATTTTGGCCCTTTTGGAGTACTTTTTTCAAAAAAAATGCAAAAAAAAAGCCACCCTTCTAGGGCGGCTTTGGGGGGTGGTGCGTGTACGCGCGACTAGTGCGTCAAGCAGGCGTCCAGCGTGGCTGTGATGGCCTCGCGGTCCATGTGCTGGCCGATGAAGACCAGCTTCTGCATGCGGTCGCCGCAGGCGGGGTCCCAGTCGCGTTGCAGGTCGGGCGTGCGCGCCATGAACTCGCGCAGCTCCTCCTCTGGCATCGTGGCGTACCATTGGCCCGTGTCGCGAAGCGACACCTGCTTGCCGGCCTGCTCGAAGAGGAAGCAGTTGTCCGGCTCCGACTCGAACCAGCAGATACCTTTGGCGCGGATGACGCCGGCGGGCCACTGCTTGGCGACAAAGTGGTCGAAGCGCCCCAGGTCGAAGGCCCTTCGCCGGTAGTAGACGAACGTCGAGATGCCGTACTCCTCGCCGTGGTCATGTTCGTGATCTTCGTGGTGATGATGATGGTGGTGATGTTCATGCTCATGTTCATGTTCATGCCTCCCCTCTATCGCATCAATCCATGCCGCCGACGTGGCCACTTTGTCGAAGTCGAACATCCCCGTGTACAGTATCTTGCGGAAGTCCACGTCGCAGTAGTCACAGTCGATGATTTCCGCCCGCGGTTGTATGGCGCGGATAATCTCGCGTATGCGATCCAGCTCGTCGGCCGGTACCTCCGAAGCCTTGTTCAGCAGGATGATGTTGCAGAATTCAATCTGCTGGATGACAAGGTTCTCGATGTCCTCCTCCGCCAGGCCGGGTTTAAGCAGGTTCTTGCCGCTGCCGAACTCGTCCTTCATCCGAAGTGCGTCCACCACCGTGACGATGCTGTCCAGCACTGGCAACTGCGAATTTTGAATGTTGAATGTTGAATTCTGGATTTCCATCGTCGGCATCGAGCAGATGGTCTGTGCGATGGGTGCCGGCTCGCAGATGCCGCTGGCTTCGATGACGATATAGTCGAAGCGCCCCTGGTGGGTGATGTCGCGCAACTGCTCCACCAGGTCCATCTTCAGCGTGCAGCAGATGCAGCCGTTTTGAAGGGCCACCAGACTGTCGTCCTTCTGACCTACCACGCCGCCTTTCTCAATCAGGTCGGCATCGATATTCACCTCGCCTAGGTCGTTCACGATGACGGCGAATTTGATGCCCCGTCGGTTGTTCAGTATTCGGTTCAGCAGCGTTGTCTTCCCGCTGCCCAGATACCCCGTCAGCAAAAGCACGGGAATGGTGTTCATCTTCATTGCCTTATGGTGGGTTTACGAGAACTGGACCACTTCGTCGATCGGGCGGTGGGTGGGTTGGCGGGGCTCGTCGGCGCGGTAGCCGAGGGCGAGGACGGCCATGATGGCTTCGCTCTCCGGGATGCCGAAGAGTTTGCGCAGCTCGTCAGAGTCGCGGCCGCCGATAATCAGCGTGTCGTAGCCCTTGGCACGGGCGGCGAGGATGAAGTAGCAGTTGCTCAGCCCGTTGTCGTAGGCGCCCCAGCCGTCGCCCACCTCGTTGGCGGCTTGGCCGTTGAAGAAGCCTGATTTGCCCTTCTCGTAGGTCGACACAATGAGCACCGGCGCGCCGGCCACGTTCTGCTTGTTCCGCTCGCCGATGAGGTTGCTGACGGCCTCCACCTTCTCGGGGGTCATGGCCACGTAGTACTTGGTCGGCTGCTGGTTGGCCCACGAGGGGGCTTCCTGCGTGGCGACGAGCAACTCGCGCACCTCGGCCTCGGTGATGGTCTTGGTGGCATCGTAGCTGCGCACGCTGCGGCGGCTCTTCAGAACCTCGTCGAAGCTGACGGCTGCTGTGACGCTTTCCGTCTCCTGCTTCCCGTTGTCTGGTCCATTCGTGCAGCCCGTAAGCATGACGATTGTCAGGGCGGCTGCCATAATAAAGTTGGTCTTCATAAATGATATGTTTTTTATTGAGTTTTTTGTTCTTCTTTCAGGTATTCGTGTGCGTAGATTACATAGTGGGCTGCGTTGTCGGTGGGTTCGGCGGGCTTGATGTATTTGGCCGGCACTCCGCCCCATATCTCGCGTGGCGGTATCTTGGTGCCTTGTAGCACCAGTGCGCCGGCGGCCACGATGGCCTCTTCTCCCACCTCGCAGTGGTCCAGCAGCGTGGCTCCCATACCGATGAGGGCCCGGTCGCGGATAGTGCAGGCGTGGACGGTCACGTTGTGCCCTATGGTCACATCGCTGCCGATGTGCGTCGGCCCTGTCTCGTGGGTCACATGCACGCAGCTGCCGTCCTGTATATTGGTGCGGTCGCCGATGGTGATTGGGGCCACGTCGCCTCGCACCACAGCGTTGAACCACACCGAGCATCCGTCGCCCAACGTCACGTCGCCCACCAAGGTGGCGTTCTCGCTGAAGTAGCAGTCCCGTCCCCATCGAGGCGTAAGACCTTTGTATGCTTTTATAAGTGCCATAGTCTGTGTTTCTTTCAGCAAGTAATTTCGTCCAATTCTCCGGTTTCGCTGTCGATGATAAAGCCGCGGACTGTGACATCTCAATGGTTAAGTGCATTCTATCTGCGCCACGCTCCGAGCACCTCGCCTATATAGACGGTGTGGATGCCGGCTTCGAAGCCGTCGTACCACTGGCGCGGGGTGCTGCTGCGGAAGTCGGCGGCGGTCTGGTGCCAGGCGGTCATGGTCTCGCACTCGATGACGAGGCTGGCCTCCTCATAGTAGGGGGTGCCGTTGTCGGTGTAGGCCACATGGAGGCCGATGGCGGCGGCCTTGTCGCCATCGCGGCCGCTGTTCTTGCCCAGATACTGCCAGATGTGAGGGTCGTCGAATTCCATGATGGTGAACCTCGGATGGCGCTCCATGAACTCGTAGGTGTAGTGTCCGGGCGCAACATAGACCGTCACCGCCGGACGTTCATGACCAAGGTAGTTGCCGATACCGCCCCAGCCGATGGTCATGGCATTGCTCTCGGTGCTGTCGCCGCAGCAGAGGATGAGGTTGCGGGTGAAGAAGGTGAACCCGTTGTCGGCAAAGTCCTTTTGCACATCGAAAGGTTTCAGTTCTGTGTTCGTCGTGGTGTCCTGTTTCTCAGCAGCCTGTCTTTTCTCGCCGCAGCCACTCAATGTAGCCAGCAGCATGACTGCTGCGAATAATCTTACGTTTGTCAGTTTCATTGTTTCTAAAAATGCAAAAATACGCGTTTTTTCTAGAATGGCAAAATTTAATTTGGGAGGGGTGGAATAAAAGGTGGGAGGGCCTCGACGCTCTCCCACCTTTCTTGAGGGGTGTCAGAAGGGGGGGGCTATTTGAAGTACTGCACGCCGCTTTCGAAGATGAGCTGGTCGTCTTGGAAGCGGACGTTCTGGGCGCTGTGGGGGGTGCGGCGCTCGCTGTGGCCCATCTTGCCGAAGACGCGTCCGTCGGGGCTGGTGATGCCTTCGATGGCCATGTAGGAGCCGTTCATGTTGTACTCCTCGTCCATCGTCGGCTCGCCCTGCAGGTTGCAGTACTGGGTGGCCACCTGGCCGTTCTGGAACAGGCGGTCGAGCCACTGCTGCGGTGCCACGAAGCGCCCCTCGCCGTGCGAGATGGGGATGGCGTAGACCCCGCCCAGCTCGGCCTGCCGCAGCCAGGGGCTGAGGTTGGAGCTCACGCGCGTGTAGGCTATCTTGCTCTGGTGGCGGCCGATGGTGTTGAATGTCAGCGTCGGCGCATCCTCGGCCTGCGGGCGGATTTCGCCGTAGGGAACGAGACCCAGCTTCACCAGCGCCTGGAAGCCGTTGCAGATGCCCAGCATCAGGCCGTCGCGCTTTTGGAGCAGTTCCATCACGGCGTCGGCAATCTTCGGGTTGCGGAACACGCTGGTGATGAACTTGGCGCTGCCCTCGGGCTCGTCGCCGGCACTGAAGCCGCCGGGGAGCATGATGATCTGGCTGCGGCGGATGGCCTCGACATAGGCGTCCACGCTCTCGCGTATCTGCTGCCCGTTCTGGTTGCGGAAGACGATGATCTCGCTCTCGGCGCCGGCGCGGTTGAAGGCGCGGGCCGAGTCGTACTCGCAGTTGGTGCCCGGGAAGGCGGGGATGAAGACGTGGGGCTTGGCCTGATTTTGAATGTTGAATTTCGAATGTTGAATGGGGGCGGAGGCCTTGAAGAGCGGGCTTTCCACATTCATTTTTCCGCTTTCCGCTTGCTGGTTGCTGCGGGTGGGGAAGACCCCCTCGAGGGTCCCCTGCCAGGCGGCGAGGGCCTCGTCGAGGGTGATGCGCTCGCCTCCGGCCACGAAGCAAGGCTCGGCCGTGACCACGCCAACCTCGCAGCAGCGGAAAGGCAGATCTTGAATTTTGACTTCCGGATTTTGGATTTCAAGCACGATATTGCCGTAGCGCTTCGCTGTCAACTGACCACTGACCACTGACCACTGACCACTCATGTCCACGCCCAGCTTGTTGCCGAAGGCCATCTTGCTGACGGCCTCGACGAGGCCGCCGAAGCCCACGACATAGGCACTCAGTACCTGCCCGGCGTGGATGGCCTTGTGCAGGGCGGCGTATTGCACCATGGCATCGGCGTAGTCGGGCATGCCGTACTGGTCCTCCTTCACGTCGAGCAGCACCAGCCGGCTGCCGGCCTGCTTCAGCTCGGGGCTGACGGTGTGGTGCACGTCGGTCAAGCCCACGGCGAAGCTGCACAGCGTGGGCGGCACATCGATGTCGTTGAAGGTGCCGCTCATCGAGTCCTTGCCGCCGATGGAGGGCAGTTTCAGACCCATCTGCGCGTTGTAGGCGCCGAGCAGGGCGGCGAAGGGCTCGCCCCAGCGGTAGGGGTCGGTGCCCAGTTTTTTGAAGTATTCCTGGAAGGTGAGGCGCACACGGCTGGCGTCGCCGCCCGCGGCGGCAATCTTGGCCACGCTGTTCACCACGTTCCACGCCGCGCCGTGGAAGGGGCTCCACGTCATCAGGTAGGGGTCGAGGCCGTAGGACATCAGGGTCACCGTGTCGCAGTGGCTGTCCTGCAGCGGCAGCGTCGCGGCCATCACCTGCGTGGGCGTCAGCTGGTACAAGCCGCCGAAGGGCATCAGCACGCTGCCGGCACCGATCGAGCTGTCGAACATCTCCACAAGGCCCTTCTGCGAGCAGACGTTGAGGTCGGAAAGAACTTTGAGCCAAAGTTCTTTAGTGTTCAGTGTACAGTGTTCAGTGTTCAGTGAATTTGTTTTCGCGCCAGCCAACTGACCACTGGCCACTGACCACTGGCCACTGGCCACTGACCACTGACCACTGGCCACTGACCACTGACCACTCTCCTCCGGCATCGCCACAGAAACCGACGTCTCCTGGTGCGCGCCGTTGGTGTCGATAAAGCGGCGGCTGAGGTTGACAATCTCCTTGCCGCGCCACGAAATCACCATGCGCGGCTCCTCGGTCACCGTGGCCACCACCGTGGCCTCGAGGTTCTCCTCGTCGGCATAGCGCAGCATCTGCTCCACGTCCTTCGGGTCCACCACCACGGCCATGCGCTCCTGGCTCTCGCTGATGGCCAGCTCGGTGCCGTCCAGGCCGGCATATTTCTTGGGAACCTTGTCCAGGTTGATCTGCAGCCCGTCGGCCAGCTCGCCGATGGCCACGCTCACGCCGCCGGCGCCAAAGTCGTTGCACTTCTTGATCAAACCCGACACCTCCTCGCGGCGGAAGAGGCGCTGTATCTTGCGTTCGGTGGGGGCATTGCCCTTCTGCACCTCGGCGCCGCAGGTGGTCAGCGAGGCCGTGGTGTGGCTCTTGCTCGAGCCCGTGGCGCCGCCGCAACCGTCGCGGCCCGTCCGGCCGCCGAGCAGGATGATGACGTCGCCTGGGTCGCTGGTCAGGCGCTTCACAGCACGACGCGGCGCAGCCGCGATGACGGCGCCGATCTCCATGCGCTTGGCCACGTAGTTGGGGTGGTAAACCTCGTTCACCAAGCCCGTGGCAAGGCCTATCTGGTTGCCGTAGCTGCTGTAGCCGCGGGCGGCGGTGGTGACGATTTTGCGCTGCGGCAGCTTGCCCGGCAGGGTCTCGCCGAGGGGGCGCGTGGGGTCGGCGGCACCCGTCACGCGCATGGCCTGGTAGACGTATGTGCGGCCGCTCAGCGGGTCGCGGATGCAGCCGCCCAGGCAGGTGGCCGCACCGCCAAAGGGCTCGATTTCAGTGGGATGGTTGTGCGTCTCGTTCTTGAAGTTGACGAGCCACTCCTCCTCCAGGCCGTCCACCTTGACCGGCACCACAATCGAGCAGGCGTTGATCTCGTCGCTCGGCTCCTGGTCGTCCAGTATGCCGGCCTTCTTGAGCCGCTTGGCGGCCAGGGTGCCGATGTCCATCAGGCTGACATACTTGTCCGTGCGCCCGGCATAGTGCTCCTTGTGGTCGGCCAGGTACTGCTGGAAGGCCCCCTCGATCAGCGGGCGGTAGAAGCCGTCGTCGAAGTGTATGTCCTTCAGCTCGGTGGCGAAGGTCGTGTGGCGGCAGTGGTCGCTCCAGTAGGTGTCCAGCACGCGGATCTCCGTCATCGTGGGGTCGCGCTGCTCCTCGTCGTGGAAGTAGCGCTGTATATGCTGGAAGTCGGCCAGGTTCATCGCCAGGCCGAGGCTGCCGTAGAGATCCTTGAGTTGCGGTTCGGACATGTCCTTGAAGCCCTCGAGCACAGCCACATCGGCCGGCTCGTCGAATTTCTCCTCGAGCGTCGCTGGCTTCGGCCCGTCGGCCCGTCGGCTGTCCACAGGGTTCACGCAGTGCTTCACCACCGCCTCCTGCCACTCCGCAGCATTCGTCCTTTCACTCCCTTTCACTCCCGAGATGACATACGTCGTGGCGCTCTTGATGATCGGCTCCTCGCTGTCGTTCAGCAGCTTGACGCACTGCTCGGCGCTGTCGGCCCGCTGGTCGAACTGCCCGGGGAGGTACTCCACCGTGAAGCAGAAATCGCCCTCGCCGTGCGGGAACTCCTCCTCGTAGACATCGTCCACCGGCGGCTCGCTGAACACCGTGGTCAGCGCCGTGCGGAACGTAGCATCGCTCACGTTCTCAACGTCGTAGCGCACCAGCACGCGCACCTCCTCGGCATCAATGCCCAGGTAGTCGCGCATCTCTTCCTTCAACTCCTTGGCTTTCACCGCATAAGGAGCCTTCTTTTCAACGTAAATACGTCTTACCATATCTTTCAATTTTCAATTTTCAATTTTCAATTCAATGAACTGCTCGGGATACTTCGCCCACTCCTTTTTGTACAGGCTGCGCAGGCGGACCAGGTCGGCCTCGTAGTCGTCTGTGGTCCAGATGGTTTCCATCAGCCCGATTTCCTTCTTGCTGTAGTCCAGATACGCCGGCACGATGGGGATGCCAGCCTGGTGGGCAATCTCCCAGAAGCCACGCTTCCAGCGCTTTGTAGCCTTGCGCGTGCCCTCCGGCGTGATCACTATCGCCATCGGACCGCCCTTGGCAAACTCGCGCACCGCCGTGCCCACCATGTCGTTGTGACGATTGCCGCGGTCGATGGCGATGCAGCCCAGCTTCCGCAGCAACCCCCCGAGGGGCCACTTGAAGTACTCCTTCTTGATGAAAATCTTTCCGTTCACGCTGAGGCTCCACAGGTAGGCCGTGCCCACCGTGTAGTCCGACGCCGCCGTGTGGGGCGCTGTGGCAATGATGCACCGCTGCAGTTCGGGGCGGCTTCCCGGCTCCGGCAGGTGGAATTTCCAGCCCCCGAGCTTCACAATCGCTATCCAAATTTTCTTCATAATCATTTTGCAAAGATACGCACTTTTTTTCATTCGCACGCACGCAACTTTTCAACACCCTTTCAACACCCTTTCAACACCCCCTCCCAAACCCCCATTCCCGCCCCCTCCGCCGCCCCTCCCCAATCCATCCCCTGCCAAGGAAGAAGAGAGGAAGAAGAGGATGCCTTTAATTCACTCATTATCACCTGGTTGCAAATGTGCCATTTTTGCCCTTTTTGGCACTTTTTTCGCAAAAATTCCGCAGAAAACCGCACGCCGTTCAACTCGTTGTATATCAGCATGTAGAAAGAAAAATTTGGTCATTTCGTAAAATAGTAGTAATTTTGCACCCCGAAACCGACCAGGAGAGATGGCAGAGCGGTCGATTGCGGCGGTCTTGAAAACCGTTGACCTGCGAGGGTCCGGGGGTTCGAATCCCTCTCTCTCCGCCTTGAGTATTAACCTAAAAATGTAATGCATTTATGAAAAAACTGATGAAAACCCTCAGCCTCGTCATGGCTGCCGCCCTCACTTTCGGCCTCGCCGCCTGCGAGAAAACCTCCGAGCTGACCGAAATCGACACCGCACTCCTCCACGGCCAGTGGGATGTCAACACCGCCATCATGGCCTACTCCATGACCGGCGCCGGTCCCGACATGGACATCTCCGAAAACGACACCCTCACCTTCCGGCCCGGCGACGCCACCTTTACCTTCAATGCCGACAACACCCTGACCGTCAGCTATATCGACGAGGAGACCAACCAGCGCACCACCGAGACCAGCCCCTACACCATCTCCGGCGCCAACATCACCATCAACGCCTCCAGCATCCCTGGCGCTTCCGCCAACCCCGCCCTTGCCTCCTCCAAGCTGGTCATGACCGTCACCACCCTTACCGAGACCAACCTCGAGATGGGCACCACGTTCAACCAGAGCTTCAATGGCATCTCCGTCAACATGGATGTCCAGATGGCCCTCACGAAAAGCGCCTCCAACTAAACAGCAACATGTTGCAAACAACCGGGGCCGGCGCTGCATTCGCAGCGCCGGCCCCGTCGCATCACAGGCGGTAGTCCTTCCATTGGTCGCACACCAGCGCATAGTGCTGTGCCGTGGCGGTCTCGCCATACTCCTTCATCACCTTGGTGAGCATCCCTAGCCGCGCATAGTACTTTGCCATGCCCTCGCGGCTGCGGATGGTCTGCAGGGCTTTTTGTCGCAGCCGGTCGCATCTCAAGCGGGCATTCCGGGCATAATCGCTCATTTCGATATCAATGAGGTTGGCTCCGGTCCATCCTTTCTGATACGAGGTGAGCCACCAGCACATGTCGAAACTGTTCTCCAGCCCGATGGTGTATTCCAGCATCGCCAGCCCTCGGCTATCGCTGTCGCCCCGCAGCATGGCGCGCTCGAGCGAGTCCATCCCTTGTGCGAATTGCAGTTTATAGTGGGTGCTATCAAGGTTGCGGATGCTCCGGTCGAGGCTGAACGGACTACACCTGAATTCGATGTTCATTCGTTGCTGGTAGTCGGGACTCACCCTTGCCAGGCATCGTGCCGCCGCGCGGTAGTTGCTCTCGCGCAGGTAGTGAGTGCCCACGATGTCCAGCCAGTAGTCGGGGTCCGTATAGCCGCGTCGGTTCATCCAGCGGTCGACCTCATCCTGTGGCTGCCTGATACGCCGGTAGTAGGCTTCCAGCGTCCGTGCGCTCATGCGGTCGGCCATGGCGAACATCCCGTTGCTGTAGTCATGTTCATTAAACGCCCCGAACGACGAGCGCTGGTAAGGTATCACCGTGTTCAGGCTCAGTTGCACAACGTGGTTTTCGGCCACATTGGCCATCTGCAGCGCACGCACCCCATGCCCAGTGCGCGCCATTCGCCAGGCCAGCCCTATGCTGTCGGTCAGCAGGATGCGTCGCAGCGAGCTGTAGGCCTGCAGTTTGTTGAGGCTATGCATATCCCAAGCCCAGCATCTGGCTTGAGCGATGTCTTGCTGCAGGCTTTTCGGCAGCTGCGTCCACTCGCGCCGCATTTCCCCTACGAGCCATTGAGTTTCGCCGACTGCATATTGCACCAGGTTCTTGTCGATGCGTTCGGTTTGTGCGCGGAGGTGGAATCTAAGGATGCGAATTGAGCGCTTCAGGTGCGGCTCCTCGGTTGTGCCGCCGCGCAGCATTTCCAGCGCCTTGCGGGGTTCGCCAGTGAAGTCGAGGATACAGGCAGCGGCATAGCGCCATTGGGCTTTGTTCTTCACCTTCGGATGGGCTATCGCCTGCCGCGCCACGGCCAGCATCGAGTCCGGATCCATGTCCTCTTTGTGCCATCTAAGGTATTCGCTGGCCTGATAGCGGTCCAGGGTAGCGAGGTATTCCTGCAGCATCGGAGCCACCTCGGGCGAGTTGGGCACATGCTGCAGCACAAGGCGCAGTTTCGCATGCAGGGGCAGCACCGCCGGGATGAGACTGCCAAGGTTGCCGTGGCGCCGGTAGATGGCCTCGGCCTCCTTGTCGTGTCCCTGCCGCACGAGGCTGCGGGCCACGTAGTCCTCCGCCTCGATATAGAACAAGCTTTCTTTGAGGTGTCTCTGCTCGCTTTCCCACAACTTGGCCACCAGGCTGTCCTTCCCTGCCGCCCAGGCGCACTTGATGGCCAGAAACCGGTAGCGGTCGGCGTACTTGCCCTTGAAGGGCAGGTGGCGTTGCAGGTCGTCGTGCAGCCAGCGCAGCTCCTGCTTCTCGTCGTTGTCGAGGCTGCTGTTATAGTACCATGGCGACCGCTGCGCATTGCGGATACTTTCGTAGCGCTTCGATTGGTAGAGCAGCTCTATCGCGTCGCGGTCGTTTGCCCGTTGCAGGTGCGCCACGAAGCTGTTCGTCGTCGTGGAAGTGTTGTCGTGGATGGCTTCCCAATCGGCCAAACTGCATCCGTAGATGGCGCTGCGGATGGCGGCCGTGTCGTCGCAGCCGCTCTGCTCGGCCCAAAGGAGGATATTCTTCGTTGCGAAATCCTCCTGCACCGTCGAGGCGCTCTGCCAAAGCGGTGGCAGCAGGTGGTAGATTCGGTTGTCGGCGGCGCTGAAGTACCATGGGCCGCAGGCCGTGGCGGCACTTGCCGCGAGCAGCAGGCTAGCGAGAATAGATAGCTTCGATGTCTTCATGGCTGTAATGTGAAAGGTTGAGCGAATCAAGGTGATAGAGGATGGTGGTGTGCAGGTTGTCCAGTGTGGGCAGGGCTTGCTGTGTGCGCCGTATCTCGCGCATGTCGCCCCACTCTATGCGGATGGTCTCGGTCGAGTGGTGCGGCATCTTGTCCGAGGTGATCAGCCGGTCGAACTTGCCCATCCGGTCAAACTCCACGCCCCAGCCGTACACCGGGTAGGCCACGTCGGTCCGTGGCAGGGATGCCGATTGATATTGCTTCAGGTAGGGCTTTGCATCTTTGTAGTCGAGGATGGAATTCTCGGTTTGTGGATCCTGTAGGTTCCCTGTGTTGTAGCACATCAATAGCGAGCGGTCGAAGGGGATGGTGTCTCTGTAGCCGGTTTGCACCTCCACTTGGCGCAGCTGGTGCAGGCGCAGCGTGCCGCTCAGCGTGATGCTGTCGTCGTGCAGCATCGATTTGATGCTGCGCACCAGGTCGAAGTAGGCATCCTCGGTAGATGGGGTCCAGTCGCAGTCCAGCTGCACCTCGCGCACGCGTCCCTCATAGTGCTCGGCCATCATCTCTTTGATGCGTTTCATCAGCAGGCCGGCATACCGTTCCCTGACTGTCCAGTCCACGACGTCGCCGCTCTTCAGTGCACGGATGGCATCCACGGTGATATACACCACCGGCACCACCTCCATCGCCTTTGGCAGCGGCTGTTGGAACCGTGTGGTGGCCACCGGCACCATCCGCCAGGCGTCGTGCCCGTGTTTGCTGCCGGCGTCCACTTCGAAGAGCTTCACATACAGCTTCCCCACGCGGTGCTCTTTCATCCACCGCTTCTCCCACTCGCTGGGGTTGTAGGTGGTCTTCCAGTGGTAGATGCCGCGGTGGCAGGCGTCCGTGTCCCGTGGCTGGCACCCTGCAAACAGCAGTATTGTTGCCAGGATGAGTGTGCGGTAATTCAAAAGGTGTTGTGTCGTTTTCATGCTGCAAAGGTACGACAATTTTTCCGGCCGCCGAGCTTGCTCGGCGGCCGGTGTATGAAATGCCGGGGTTGGTGTATGAAATGCCCCTTTCGCGCCCCGTCTTGGGGGCGGAATGCCCCGGTTTAGCGGCGGCGGAAGAGGATGTAGTTGGTGAATTTCTTGTGGTTTGGGGTTGGGGAACCGAGGTGCTGGAGGGTGCCGTCGTCGGTGCGCACCCATCCATAGGCGTTGCCACCCACGAGGAAGATGGCGTCGCTCACGCCCAGCGTCTCAAGGGTCTGGGCGAAGGCGTTCATGGTCATGCGGTCGTCGCTGAGGATGAGGCAGGTGCGCCCCTCGAGGGTGCAGAGGGCACGGCGGCGGGCGCTGTTCTCGGGATTGTTCTCCACGGCTTGGCCGCGATCCACGGCGGGGTATTGGCGGAAAAAGTCGCCGCCCTGCTCGGTGGCTTGCTCGAAGAGGGGCGAGTTGTCGGCCACGCCAAGGGTGAGCCGCCCGTCGATGATGGCGCAATAGCCCCGTTTGGAGAGCCCCCACGAGAGCGGCTCGCCGGCAAGCACAAAGGCGCCCACGATGCGTCCGTTGTCGCGCCGCAGGTCGGCCGCTTGCACGGCGAGGAGGATGTCGGGGTCGGTGGTGTCGAGGGCACCCACGGTCAGCTCGGCGGTGGACATCAGGGGGATGTAGATGTGGAGCAGCGTGGTGTCGATGCCGGCTGTCTTGTGGACCACACCGCCCTGCGTGGTGTCCACTCCGGCCATGAGCCAGCTGTCATCGACTGTGGGTGTCGGGACGGTGTCGGCCGCTTCGGCGGAGGGCGCATTGTGGCGCGGACGCAGCACGATGCCGGCCACCACGGCCAGCGCAACCGCCGCCGCCAGCCACCACCAGCGGCCGCCGCCTCTCCTGCCGCCGCCGTCCGTCTCGCCTCCGATGACGCGTATCTCGGTATCTTTGATGTCGGTGTTCATCGTTTTGTCTCCTTCTCGATCAGTTCTTTCAGCTGCTTTAGCGCCTCGCGCGACGCCGTCAGCGCGTAGGGGGCGCTCCGCCCATCGCTCAGCTCCAACTGCTGGCGCGAGGAATGAATGTAACTGATATATGTTCGGTTGATTATCAAGCTTTTGCCTATACGTATGAAGTCGCGCCCATGCTCGGTCAGTTGGTGCGCAATGGCCTGCTCCAGCTGGCCCAACTGCAGCGTCACCACACGCTGCACACCGTTGGTGAAGACTATCGACGAGTAGTTGCCGTCGGCCGAGATATACACCACCTCGTCGGCCGACGCCCGCACCAGGTCCACGCTGGTCGATATGATCAGGTACTCCTTCATCGCATTTTCATGCCATAACGCCGCCGCGGCAGATTTATTTTGCCCGCCGCACAATATTTCCCTCTCGCGGGCGTTATGCGCGTATCTTAAAATAAATATCGTAGCATGCTGCAACTGCAATATATCAAGGATCATCGCGAGGAGTGCATCTCCCGTTTGAAAATCAAGAATGTGAAGGATGTCGAGGCCCGCATCGACGAAATCATCGCCCTCGACGCCGACCGCCGCGCCCTCCAGGCCAAGGCCGACGCCGTCAAGGCCGACCAGAACCGCATCGCCAAGGAAATCGGCGCCCTCATGAAGCAGGGACTGAAGGAGGAGGCCGAGGCCGCCAAGGCCCGCACCGCCCAACTCAAGGCCGAGAGCGAAGACCTCTCCCGCCGCCAGGCCGAGGCCGAGCAGGCGCTCAACGAAAAACTCCTCTCGCTCCCCAACGCGCCCCATCCCTCGGTGCCCTGCGGCAAGAGCGAGGCCGACAATGTCGTTGTGGCACAGCACGATGTGCCCCTCCACCTCCCCGACGGCGCGCTGCCCCACTGGGAGCTCTGCCAGAAATACGACATCATCGACTTCGAGCTCGGCAACAAAATCACCGGCGCCGGCTTCCCCGTCTACAAAGGCAAGGGTGCCCGCCTGCAGAGAGCACTCATCAACTTCTTCCTCAACGAGGCCGCTGAGGCTGGCTACCAAGAGATTATGCCGCCACTGATGGTCAACGAGGCCAGCGGCCTCGGCACCGGCCAGCTGCCCGACAAGGAGGGCCAGATGTACGCCATACCGCTCGACGGCTTCTACATGATTCCCACCGCCGAGGTGCCCATCACCAACCTCTACCGCGGCGAAATCGTCGACGCCCGCCGCTTCCCCATCCGCCACGTCGGCTACTCCGAGTGCTTCCGCCGCGAAGCCGGCAGCTACGGCAAGGACGTCCGCGGACTGAACCGCCTCCACGAGTTCTCCAAAGTCGAAATCGTCGTCATCGAGCACCCCGACCGCTCCTACGACACCCTCGAGGACATGAAACACCACGTCGGCTCCCTGCTCGAAAAGCTCGGCCTGCCCTACCACGTCCTCAAACTCTGCGGCGGCGACATCAGCTTCACCTCCGCCATGACCTTCGACTTCGAGGTCTGGAGCGCCGCCCAGCAGCGCTGGCTCGAGGTCAGCTCGGTCTCCAACTTCGAGACCTTCCAGGCCAACCGCATGAAGCTGCGTTTCAAAGATGCCGATGGGCGCACCCAGCTCTGCCACACCCTCAACGGCTCGGCCCTCGCCCTGCCGCGCATCGTGGCCGCCATCCTCGAGAACAACCAAACGCCCGACGGCATCGTCATGCCCCAGTGCCTGGTCCCCTACCTCGGGTTCGACGTTATTCGTTGATGAATAGATAGTTATATGGCCAGTGTGCCCACGAGGTCGTTCTCCAGGGCGTCGGTGATGTTCACGTCGACGAAGGTGCCGGCCTTGGGCATCCGACCCTTGGGCAGGCGGACTAGCACCTCGTCGTCCACCTCGGGGCTGTCGTATTCCGTGCGGCACACCAAGTAGTCCCCCTCGTGCTGGTCCACGATGCAGCGCAGCTTGCGCCCTATGCGCGAGCGGTTTACCTCGAGCGATATGCCCTCCTGCAGAGCCATCAGCTCGCCGACGCGCACCTGCTTCACCTCCTCCGCCACGGGGTCGCCCAGGCGGTAGGCCGCCGTGCCCTCTTCGGGCGAGTAGGCAAAGCATCCCATGCGGTCGAAGCGCGCCTCGCGCACAAAATCCATCAGCTCGCCGAACTCCGCCTCCCCCTCGCCCGGGTAGCCCACGATGAGGGTGGTGCGGATGGCCACGTCGGGGATAAGCTGGCGGAAACGCTCGATGAGCCGGAGCGTGCCCTCGCGGTCGATGCCGCGCTGCATCGAGTTGAGGATGTGCGAATTGATGTGCTGCAGCGGTATGTCGATATAGTTGCAGATGTTGGCGTGCCGTGCGATGGCCTCGATAGCGTCCTCGGGGAACGAGGTGGGATAGGTGTAGTGGAGACGTATCCACGGGGCGCCGGTCTCGGTGGCCAGGCGGCCCAGCAGCTCGCCCAGCCGGCGCCGGCGGTAGATGTCGAGGCCGTAGTAGGTGGTGTCCTGGCTGATGACCAGCAGCTCCTTCACTCCGCTCTCCACCAGCCGTTTGCCCTCCTCCACCAGCTCGTCGATGGGGCGCGAGTGGTGTGCACCGCGGATGAGCGGGATGGCGCAGTAGGAGCAACTGCGGTTGCACCCCTCGGCCACCTTGAGGTAGGCGTAGTGCCGCGGGGTGGAGAGCTGGCGCCTGCTTGTCAGACTAGTGCTACTAGTATTACTAGTCAGACTAGTCACAATCTCCATCCACTCGTGCACGCCGTACCACTCGTCCACCTCCGGCATCTCGGTCCGCAGTTCGTCGCGGTAGCGCTCGGCCAGGCAGCCGCACACAATCAGGCGGCGCGCCTTGCGGCCGCGCATCTTCACGCCGATCTGCTGCAGGATGGCCTCGATGCTCTGCTCCTTAGCGTCGCCGATGAAGCCGCAGGTGTTGATGATGACCGCGTCGCAGTCGTTGCGCTCGCGGTCGAAGTACACCGTGTGGCCGGCCGCCGCCAGGTGGCCGGCCAGGTTCTCGCTGTCGACGGTGTTCTTCGAACAGCCCAGGGTGATGATGTTGATCCTCATTCGAACAGGCTGTCTACGAACTCTTCGGGGTTGAACAGTTGCAGGTCGGTCATCTTCTCGCCGAGGCCTATGTAGCGCACCGGGATGTGGAACTGGTCGCTGATGCCGATGATGACGCCGCCCTTGGCGGTGCCGTCCAGCTTGGTCAGCGCCAGGGCGTTGACGTCGGTGGCCTGGGTGAACTGGCGCGCCTGCTCGATGGCGTTCTGGCCGGTCGAGGCGTCGAGTACGAGCAGCACCTCGTGCGGCGCGTCGGGCACCAGCTTCTGCATCACCTTGCGTATCTTCGACAGCTCGTTCATCAGGCCTATCTTGTTGTGCAAGCGTCCGGCGGTGTCGATGATCACCACGTCGCTGCCCTTGGCCATGGCGCTCTGCAGCGTGTCGTAGGCCACGCTGGCCGGGTCGGCTCCCATGCCCTGCTGCACGATGGGTACCTCCACCCGCTCGGCCCACGTCATCAGCTGCTCCACCGCCGCGGCGCGGAATGTGTCGGCGGCGCCCAGCATCACCTGGCGGCCCGCCAGTTTGTACTGGTAGGCCAGCTTGGCGATGGTGGTCGTCTTGCCCACCCCGTTCACACCCACCACCAGGATGACATAGGGCTTCTTCGGCAGCGGCGCGTCGAAGGTGGCGGGGAACTGGCTCTGCGGCTGCCGCAGCAGCTGCGCCACCTCGGCTCGCAGAATGTTGTTGAGCTCCGAGGTGCTGATGTATTTGTCGCGCCGGATGCGTTCCTGCAGGTGGTCGATGATTTTCAGCGTGGTCTCCACCCCCACATCGCTCGTGATGAGCGTCTCCTCCAGGTCGTCCAGCACGGCATCGTCCACCGTGCTCTTGCCCACGACGCTCTTGGCCAGCTTCTGAAAGAAGCTCTCCTTGGTCTTGGCCAGCCCCTGGTCCAGTGTCTGGCGCTCCTCTTCCTTGCTCTTGCGCAAAAAGTCGAAAAATCCCATAGTGCTATCTTATTTTAGTTGTTTCATCATCGTGGGTTTGATCTCCTTGTCGAAGATCTTCTGGTATTGCTCGAAGGGGTAGCGGTCGCAGTCGCCCGAGGCGAAGTACCAGAGCACCACCGCGAAGTCCTGCGGCGGATAGAAGCCCGGTATGATTTGCATCGGCGAGCCGTCGGCGCGGTAGAGCACATACGAGGGGTAGCCGCGCAGGCCGGCGGCCAGCTCGTGGGCGCGCCCGCGGCCGCCGGCAGGGCGGTAGGTCTTGCCGGCCCACTGCACCGTCTGGCTGCTCTCGGCGTTGAACTTCACGGGGTAGTAGTACTTGTTCAGTATCTTCGCCACCGTCGGGTCGGTGAAGGTCTGGCGGTCCATCTTCTTGCAGTAGCCGCACCAGTCGGTGTAGAAGTCCACAAAGTAGAGCTTCGTGCCTATCTTGGCCTTCGACGCCTCGTCGATGCTCTTCCATTGCACCTGCGCCTGCACCGCGCCGAGCAACAATAGGGCGAGGATTGTAGTCAGTGCCTTTTTTATGTTCATTGTCTATTGTTTTTCAGTGTTTTATTTCAATCTTTCCTTGGCGATGGGTAATAATGGGTAATAATGGGAAAGGGCCGAACTATTCCCCTAGAGAACCCCTAGAGTCCCCCTACCGTCTACCAATCATACTGCCAGTCTTTCTCATTGTCCTGTTCTGATTCGACATACACCTCCTCGCGCTCCTCGCGGTCGCGCAGGCGGAACAGGCGCCCCAGCCAGTCGTTCTTCTTCGAGTGCGTCTGCGTCTTCTTGTTCTTGTCCTCCTCGATGATGCGCGCTATCTGGGCCACATAGTTCTCCACATAGTTGCGGTTCGACGTCGGGTCGTGGTGCAGCTGGGCGCCGGTGTAGTAGTGCTGCAGTATGGAGTCGTAGGCAAATCCAAGGCCCACCATGCGGATGGCCCCCTCCTGGCTGAGGCCCACGCCGTGGCCGTAGCCGTGGCCGTTGATGATGACATTGTGCTCCACACTGTCCCACTCCACCGAGAAGAATGTCGACTTCAGCTGGAAGTCCACCCTCACCCTCGTCAGCGGCACCCCCATGATGCGCACCTTGCGCTCGGTCTGCGTGAAGTGCAGCAGGCTGTCGCGCACGGCGGGGCTTTGGGTGTTCAGCTTGTGCTTCTTGGCAAAGTAGTCCAGCCAGCGGCTCTCGCTCACCGTCTTGGTCCAGTCGCTCTGACGCATGCGGAATGAGAAGGTGTCCTCCACCGAGCGCAGGTAGGGCAGCGCCGTGCGCCACACATCCTCCGAGTTGGCCGTCTGGCCGCCGGAGTTGGAGTGGAACGGTGTCTCTATCAGCTTGCCCTCGCTGTCCACCAGCGTCTCGCCGCTGCTCTGTATGGCGCCCATCATGATGTCGGGGCGGATGCAGCGGTTGAGGTAGGCCTGGCAGTGGGTCTGGTCGCAGAAGTTGTAGCCGTCGCCGCGGTGCTTGCCTATATTGCGCAGCGCCCACGTGCGGCTGATGATGGCCTGGATGCGGAAGATGTCGGTATGCTTGCCGTAGATCTCGCTCTGCACCACACCGGCGATATAGGTCTCGAACTCCACATCGTTCAGCAGCATCAGGTTGCCGCTCTTGTGGGGCTTCACTTCGAGGTCGCCCTCATAGGTGCGCTGCTTGCACCCTTCGGGGTTGATGCAGAGGATGCAGGCGGTGTCGGTGGCCTCGAGGCGCAGGTTGCTGAAGGTGCCGTAGTCGGTTTCGTTCACCTTGACGTTCATCTGTCCCCCCTTGGCGCGGATGGTCACCGAGCGGCCGTCGCCCACCATGTCCTCCAGCAGGCGGTTGCCATCGACATAGAGGTTATAGGCGCCGAGGTCGAAGGATATGGTGAGGGAGCTGATGGTGTTGTTGCTGTAGAGGCGCACCTTCACCTTGTCGGCGTGGGCCGCCAGGGTGGCTCCCATAAGCAGTAGTATAAGTATGATGCGTTTCATGCGTTGATGGTGTCGATGATGGCTTGTGCGGTGCGGAGGCTGGCGCCCGGGCCGCCGAGTTTGGCTTCCACGCGGCGGTAGCCCTCGAGCATGGTGGCGCGGCAGCCGGTGTCGGTCGCAATGAGGCGGAACTCCTCTTCGAGGCGCTGGTCGTTGAAGTCCTCCTGCAGCAATTCGGTGACCACGTTGCTATCGTCTATCAAGTCGACGAGGGCGATGTGGTTGATCCGCTTGCCGACGAGGGCTTTGGCCAGTGCGATGGAGATGGGGTTGGCGCGGTAGCAGACCACTTGGGGGACGTGGAAGAGGGCAGTCTCGAGGGTGGCGGTGCCGGAGCACACGACAGCGGCGTGGGCCTCGGCGAGCAGAGGGTAGGTCTGGTCATAGCGCACGGCGACATTGCTGCCGGCGGGTATCAGGCTGCTGTAGAACGACTCGCCCACAATGCTCATGCCAGCCACGGCGAATTGGTATTCGGGGTGCCGCTGTGCGAGGCGTAGCATGGCGGGGAGGCTGTTGCGTATTTCCTGTTTGCGGCTGCCGGGGAGGAGGGCTATCAGGTTGCTTGGTTGCTTGGTTGCTTGATTGTTTGAGTGGGGGGTGATGGCGTCGAGGAGGGGGTGGCCGACATAGGTGGCCTGGGGCATGCGGTTGGCGGCGTAGAACTGCTGCTCGAAGGGGAGGATGTAGCAGAGGCGGTCGAGGTATTGGCGCATGCCTTTGAGGCGTCCTTTCTTCCAGGCCCAGAGCTGGGGCGAGACGTAGTGGATGGCCGTGAAGCCTTGCTCGTGGGCCCAGCGCTCGATTTTAAGGTTGAAGCCCGGATAGTCGATACCGATGACGGCGTCGGGTTGCCACTGGAGAATGTCTTGCTTGCAGAAGCTTATGTTGCCGAGCACGGTGCGGAGGTGGCGCACCACTTCGACGAAGCCCATGATGGCCAGGTCGCGGATGTGGCGCACCGGCGAGCCGGCCTCGTCGGCCATGCGGTCGCCGCCCCAGAAGCGGAACTCGGCAGCGGGGTCCAGCTGCCGCAGGGCGTGCAGGAGGTGGGCGCCGAGGAGGTCGCCCGAGGCTTCGCCGGCTATGACATAGTACTTCATTGTGGCTGCAATATGTTGGACTTCAGCAGGAAGGCGAGGTAGGGGATGAGGGTGAGGAAGAGGGTGACGAAGATGGTTTTGATGGCGGTGGAGTGCTGGAGGTGGACGGAGTGGCGCAGGAGGAGTATGGGGGGGATGAAGCATGCGGCGTACCAGCGGAGGTGTTCGCCGAGGGGCAGGCCTGCGATGAGGAGGCCGAGGGTGAGCAGTGCGGCGGTGGCGGCCATGGAGCCGAGGCCGAGGAGCAGGCCGGAGCCGACGGTGTTGCGGAAGAGGCGCTCTTTAATCATGGCCGAAGGTTTTGGTGAGGGCGGGGATGGCGGAGTAGTGGGTGAAGTCGGGCTGGATGGGGACGATGGAGACGTAGCCGTGTTCGAGTGCCCATTGGTCGGAGGTTTCGGGAGGGTTGTTGCACTGGAATTTGCCGGTGAGCCACCAGTAGGGGAAGCCTTGCGGGTCGAGGCGTTTTTCGAAGCTGTCGAGCCATTTGGCGCGTGCTTCGTGGCATACGCGGAGGCCTTTGATTTGGTCGGCGGGGAGTCGTGGGATGTTGACGTTGAGGGATACGTCGGGCGGGAGGCCTTTGTCGAGTGCGGTGGCGATGATTTGGGTGACGGAGGGGATGGCGCCGGAGAAGTCGGCTTCGGGGTTGTGGTTGAGGAGAGAGAAGCCTATGGCAGGGAAGCCGAGTGCGGTGGCTTCGATGACGGCGCCCATGGTGCCGCTGTAGAGGACGTTGATGGAGGCGTTGGAGCCGTGGTTGATGCCGGAGAGGACGAGGGCGGGGGGGCGAGGGCAGAAGTATTCGGAGGCGAGTTTGACGCAGTCGACGGGTGTGCCGTCGCAGGCGTAGACGTTGAGGCCGTTGCTTTCTTTGATGGTGCGCACGCGGAGGGGGCGTGCGGAGGTGATGCTGTGGCTGGTGCCGGAGGCGTTGCGTTCGGGTGCCATGACGACGACGTCGCCGAATTGCATGGCTATTTCGTCGAGGGTGCGGAGGCCTTTGGCTGCGAAGCCGTCGTCGTTGGTGATGAGTATGAGGGGTCTCATTGGTTGAGTTTTATGTCTTTGCCGAGGAAGTAGGAGGCTGGTTGTAGGATGTTGTCGAAGGTGAAGTACTGGATGAGGACGGTGTCCTGGCCTGGGTTTTCGGGTAGGTGGCGGTTGCAGTCGCCCCGGACGATGGCGTAGAGGCGGTCGAGGTCGAAGGTTTCGTAGAGTTCGGGGTCGGGCATTTTGGCGAGGTCGTCGGGGTTGGTGTATTTGATGTAGGTGGCGATGGTTGAGGTGCGGCCGGCGGTGTCGGTGACGGTGAGGATGGAGCGTGGTGTGCCGGAGACGCAGGTGTCGGAGAAGGAGTTGGGGACGATGGAGGCGAATTCGTCGAAGGCGAGCCATGTGAAGGAGGAGAGCATCTGGGCTACGCGGGCGGTGTCGAAGCCGTCGACGCGCTGGTGGTTCTGCAGCATTTCCATGGCGAAGCCGTCGCCGTCGCGGAGGATGGCGAAGCTTTCGTGCGGTGTGTCGGGGAGTTGGAGTTCGATGCGTTGGATGGCGTGGACGTCGAGGTCGGTGATGACGTGGGAGCGCCATTTGAGTGGGTCGGCAGGGAAGCGCGGTGTGAGGAAGCCGCGGAAGCCTGGGATGTGGATGATGTAGGGTACTTTGTCGCCTTCGCGGTACATGAAGGAGGCGAGCATGTCCTGGGTTTCGCGTCCGACGTGGTAGGTGACAGTGAGGCGTTCGCGGGGGAAGAGTTGGAGGCGTCCGCCGAAGAGGTTGATGAGGGGTGTGCGCTGGTAGACTTCGACTTTGATGGCGCGGGCGGCGAGGTCTTTGACGGCGTTGGGGATGGCGTTTTTGTTGACTTGCTGGCGTATGCGCATGTCGCGCAGTGTTTCGAGGAGGAGGTCGACGAGGGGTTGGTTGGCTGGGTAGCGGTTGTCGACGGTCCAGGCGCTGTCGGCCAGTCGCTGGAGGGTGACGTGGTGGTCTTGTTTGTCGGCGATGAAGATGCGGGTGATGGTGGAGGTGTCGGCTATGTGGTAGTCTTGCTTGAAGGTGGCTGAGCGCGACTGTGTGGCGGCGACGATGATGGCCACCACGGCGATGAGCACGGCGGCGGCGATGAGGATGATGTTGCGTTTCTTTTTATTCATGGGTCTTTTTTTTCGGGTTGTTGGGGTGGGGTTCTCTAGGGGGATGGTAGGGGTTCTCTAGGGGAATACATAGGCCTTTTCCCATTATTACCCATCGTTGGGTAGATGTTGGATACTTTTTCTATGCTTTGGTGTATAATTTCTTGCGTGTGAGTACGATGGCGGCACCGGCGGCTCCGAGGAGCAGCAGCGGTGCGATGAGGTTGAGGAGTTGGTAGGCTGTGCGGTTGTTTTTGACTTGGATGACGTCGAGTTTGCGGAGTTTGATGTTGCGGGAGCGTGAGGCGAGGAGGCCGTCGTCGCCGACGAGGTAGTTGACGGCGTTGAGGATGAGGTCGCGGTTGGCGTAGAGGGTTTGGGTGTAGTTGTCGAGGCCGAGGGGGAAGATGGCGCCGTCTTCGCTGCCGACGCGGTTGCGGATGATGTCGCCGTCGGCGATGACGATCATTTTGGTGGGTTTGCTGAGTTCTTTGTAGCCGATGGCTTCCTGGGAGGTGAGTGCGGGGCTGAGGCGGTTGCGCCATGCGGAGCGGAATTCGCCTTCGAGGAGGACGGCGACGGGGAGGGAGGAGCGGTTGTAGAGGCGCTGGTCGGGTTCGGCTTGTGCGTCGGCGAGGTCGACGAGGGCGGGGGCGTTTTTGACGCGGGTGTATTCGGAGCTGGTGAGGAGTATGGTCTTGCGGATGTCGTTGTCGATGAGGTCGATGCTGGAGATGAAGTCGGTTTTGATGACGTCGAGGTTGCGGACGATGGGGTGTTCGGAGGTGGGGATGAGTTCGGGGAAGTAGTACCAGGGGACGAAGCGGTATTGTGGCTTTTCGCCGACCATGCCGACCTGCATGGGGATGGGGCGGCAGCGGATGTCCATGAGGAGGTTGGGGTTGAGTCGGACGCCGTAGGTGAAGAGCATTTCGTCGAGGCCGGTGGCGGTGCGTGTGGCGAGGAACTGGCCGCGGTTCTGCAGGGAGTCGATGTCGGCGTTGAGTGGGTCGATGAGCCAGAGGACTTTGCCGCCGTACATGATGTATTGGTCGAGGATGAAGAGGTCTTGGTCGGTGAAGTGCTGGGTGGGTTTGGCGACGATGAGGAGGTCGAAGCGGTTGATGAAGCGGTAGGAGGAGTCGGATTTGCTCTGGCGGTGCACGGTGAGGGACTGGATTTGGCCGTCGATGGTGACGTAGTCGAGGCTGTAGAATTCCTGGAGGGCGCGCTGGATGTCGTAGAGCACGGGGCCGGAGAGTTCGCCGTGGCCTTGGAGGAAGCCGATTTGCTGTTTTTGGCCGCGGGCCAGGGCGCGGATGGCGCTGGTGAGGGCGTACTCGAGGTTCTGGACGGAGTTGTTGAGCAGGTCGTCCTGGCTGACATATTTTTGGCTTTGAAGCAGTTGGATGGAGGTTTCTTGCCCTTGGTAGATGACGTCGGCGGCGGGGAGGAGAATCTGCTGCGTCATGCCGTTTTCGGTCTGCACCTGTATCTGGGTGGGCTGGATGCCTTTGGCGGCGAGCTTCTGGTAGAAGACTTGCTGCTCTTCGCGGGTGTCGAAGTTGTTGGGGTTGACGAATTCGTAGTCGATGTTGCTGTTGTAGGCGCGGAACTGGTTGAGCATCTCCTTGGTTTCGTTCTGGAGGCGCTTGAAGTCGGCCGGGAATTCGCCTTCGAGGTAGACGCGGTAGAGGACGGGTTCGTCGATGCGCTTGAGGAGGTCTTTGGTGTGTTTGGAGAGTGTGTAGCGGCGCTCGGAGGTGAGGTCGAGGCGGAGGAAGAGGTATTTTCCGATGACATTGACCGAGATGATGATCAGCACCGCGGCGCCCAGTTCGAGCCAGTGGTTGCGGCGCAGGTTCTTGCGGCCGCGCCATCCGTTCCACAGGCGGCTCTGGAGCACGAGGCGCGTGGCCATGAGGAAGAGGGCCATGACGGAGAGGAAGTAGAGCACGTCGCGGGTGTCGACCACGCCGCGGCTGATGCTCTCGTAGTGGTGGGCGGCGCCGAGCTGCTTGACGAAGAGGTCGGCGCGGCCGAGGAAGCCCATGTTGTAGATGGATTCGAAGCCGAGGTAGGCCACGGTGCAGAGCAGCGCGGCGAGGATGAAGGAGACAATCTGGTTCGAGGTGAGCGAGGAGCAGAAGAGGCCGATGGCGGTGAAGGCGCCGCCGAGGAGCAGGAGGCCGATGTAGGAGCCGACGACGGAGCCGGTGTCGATGTTGCCGACGGGGTCGCCGAGGGCGTAGACGCTGAAGTAGCTGACGAGGGTGGGGAGGAGGGAGATGAGGACGAGGGTCCAGGCGGCGAGGAATTTGGCGAAGACGACCGTCCACTCGCCGAGCGGGCGCGTGAGGAGCATCTCCAGCGTGCCGGTGCGGCGCTCTTCGGCCAGGGAGCGCATCGTGATGGCGGGGATGAGGAAGAGGTAGAGGAAGGGGCCGATGAGGAAGAGACCCTCGAGCGAGGCGTAGCCATAGTCGAGGATGTTGAAGTCGCTGCGCAGCACCCACAGCATCAGGCCCGTCAGCACGAGGAAGACGGCGATGGTGAGGTAGCCGGTGAGCGAGGAAAAGAAGCCTCGGAGTTCTTTCTTATAGAGTGTCCACATGTTGGATGTGTTGATAGGTTGATATGACGAGAGGTTATTCTATGAATTTCTTGGACTTGCTTTTGCGGCTGCGGCCTTGGTAGATGCCGTCGGAGAGCTCGCGGACGGTCTCGACCATCACCTGGGTGGCGGCGGAGAGGATGCGGCGGTCGATGTTCTCCCAGACGTCGGTGGTGACGCGGTTGTGCTGCATGCCGTTGAGGGTGGTGAAGACGAGCGAGGGGATGCCCATCTGGTCGAAGGCGCGTGCGTCGCCGCGGGGCTCGGCGCCGGCCGAGCGGGCGGAGATGAGGGAGAAGTGGGCCGAGTCGCGCGCGAGGGCCATCTGGTAGAGGCCGGGGTAGTGGTTGTCGCCCAGGACGAGGAGGCTGTCGCCGCAGCCGAGGTTCTGCGCGTTGACGAAGGCCTCCACCTTGCGCAGCTTGGGATAGCCCATCAGGAAGATGCGCGAGCCGAGGAACTGCTGCTCGCTGCCGCTGAAGAGGACGAAGAGGACGCTGCGGCGCGGACGGTAGTTGGGTTGCGAGAGCAGGCGCGCCACCTCGAGCACCGAGGCCACGCCCGAGGCGTTGATGTCGGCCCCGGGGAAGAGGCAGGTTTCGCCCTGCTGGCCCACGTGGTCGAGGCTGGCGCCGACAACGATGATTTCGTCCTTGAGCTTGCGGTCGTAGCCCGGCAGCAGGCCGAGGACGTTGGCCGTCAGGGCGTGCTGACGGTAGATGGCGTTGACGTCGATTTCAGCCTTGCGGCGGAGGGTGAAGGACTGGGGCTTGTGGTCGCGGGCGATGTTGTCGATGGCCTCCTCGAGGCGGATGTCCTCGTCGAGGAGCAGCTCGCGGCCGCAGTCCATGGTCAGCTGCAGGACGGGGAAGGTGCCCATGTGGGGCGGCTCGCCGCAGTAGATGCGGCCCTGGGGCTCGTAGGGGAGGCAGGAGGGGCTGGTGTTGATGGCCAGCATGCCGATGGCGCCGTGGCGCTCGGCGGCGCGGGCCTTGTCGCGCAGGGTGATGTAGTGGTCGGTCACCGTGGAGGGCAGCCAGGGGTGCTCCGGCAGGCCGGTCAGCACCACCACTATCTGGCCCTGCACGTCGACCTTGGCGTACTCGTTGTACTCCTCGTCGTCGATGCCGTAGCCGACGAAGACCATGCGCGAGTCGATGTAGCCGCGGCCGGTCATGCCGGCGCAGCAGTAGTCGTTGCCCAGGATGAAGGTGCGGCGCTCCTTGGTGCCGGGGGTGTAGACGTTGAACTTGCAGTTCTCCACCTCGTTGGCCTCGAGGGTGAAACGCTGGAGGTCGGAGCCGATGCCGTAGGTGCCGAGGGCGCGGCGCACATAGTCGGCAGCGGCGTCATAGCCGACGCAGCCGGCCTGGCGGCCGCGGTAGGTCGCGGACGAGAGCTCTATGATGTGCTTCATGATGGAGTCGGTGCTCACGGCGGGCATGGGCAGAGGGTCGCGGACCACTTGCGCCGTGGCCGGCACGGCCAGGGTCAGCAGTGCGGCGGCAGCGGCGGTGAGCCTTTGCAGGCGGCAGCGAAGCGTGTTTTTCTTCATTTTTATAATAATATTTATTATATATTCCATTGTTTTTCAATGCATTGTGTCTACGGGTGGCGACACAATACAGTTACAAAGGTACGTGTTTTTTCCGAACATACCAAGCATTTTTTCAAAAAACATATTAACCTCCCTGATAACAAGAGGGTTACCGCCAATGCACCACACTTGTACTTTTTTGAGAAAAAGAACGAAAGGGTGCCCCTATAGGATTGAGGGACACCCGCTGGCGGGTTGACTTTGTTGTCGTGGGAGCGGACCGCCCCTACCGACCCAGCTGGCGGAGCACCTTCTGGAGGTCGGGGGTGAGGACGATCTCGGTGCGGCGGTTGGCGGCTTTGCCTTCGGCGGTGGCGTTGGAGGCCTTGGGGGCAAACTCGCCGTGGCCGCAGGCTTCGATGCGGGCGGGGTTGATGCCCTTGCCGTGCTGCAGGAGGAGCTTGACGATGGCCGTGGCGCGCATCACGCTGAGGTCCCAGTTGTCCTTGACGGCCGTGTTGCCGCGGTAGGGGTCGTTGTCGGTGTGGCCTTCCACCATGACGCTCAGCGTGCTGTCTTGCTCGAGCACCTTGGCCAGCTCCTTGATGGCGTTCTGGCCCTCCTTGCTCACCGTCCAGCTGGCCGAGGGGAAGAGCAGTTTGTTCTCCATTGACACATAGACCTTTCCGTCCTTCACCTCCACGTTCAGCCCCTTGTCGGCAAAGCCGGTGAGGGCGGTGGCGACGGCGTTGCGCACGGCGTCGAGCTCGCGCTCCTTGGCCTGGAGCTGGGCGCGGGTGGCGGCTTCCTCCTCTTCGAGTTGTTTCTGCTTGGCCAGCAGGTCGTTGCGCTGCAGGGCGAAGGTCTCCTGCTGTTGCTGCAGCTGGTTCTGCTGCATCTGCAGGAGGGTCTCCTTGTCGTTGAGCTCCTTGGTGCGGGCGGCGAGGAGGTTTTGGGCGCGGGTCAGGTCGCGGCTCTTGCCGGCCACCTCCTGCATGTAGTTCTCCATGGTGGTGTCGTAGTGGTGGCGCGTGCGCTCGAGGAGGCGGCTGAGGCTGTCGCTCGTGGCGTCGCAGCGGCTTTTGGCCAGGGCCAGGTCGCCGTAGTCGCTGTTCAGGGCGGTGTTTTGGCGGGCCAGGGCGGCGTTTTCTTCCTTCAGTTCGTCCAGCTCCTGCCGCGTGAGGTTGTATTGGCGCGTGGTCTGGTCGTATTTGGTCTGCAGGTTCTCGAACTCGCTCAGCGATACGCACGAGGCCGTCAGCATGGAGGCCAGCGCGGCGGCGAAGAGGGTCTTTTTCATAATAATATTTGTTAAAATTCGACATTTATAACGCAGTTGGAATATTTTTCGTATCTTTGCACCCGATTTTTTCCGAAAAAAGTTGCAACTCTACAGGAACATATACCGTTGGCGCCTGCGCCACATGAGCGAGCAGAGCATGTTGCTGCTGCTGGCCGTGGTGGTGGGTCTGATGAGCGGATTGGCTGCGGTGCTGCTGAAAAACGTGGTGCACTACGCCGGACGCCTCGTCTCGCACCTGGGCAGCCTCACGCCCATGGGCGGCAACGTGGCCATGCTGGTGTTTCCGCTGGTGGGCATCCTGCTCACCGTGCTGTTTGTCAAATACATAGTGCGTGGCGACATCGGCCATGGGCTCCCCTCCGTCCTGCTGGCCATCAGCCGCAAGGGGTCGAAGCTGCCGCCCAAGAATATGTGGACCTCGCTCGTGGCCTCCACCATCACGGTGGCCTTCGGCGGCAGCGTGGGTCTCGAGGCGCCGATAGCCTCCACCGGCTCCGCCATCGGCAGCAATATAGGCCGCTGGTTGCGCCTGAGCCCCAAGAGTTTGCGCCTGTTGCTCGGCTGCGGCGCCGCCGGCGCCATCGCGGGCATCTTCAAGGCGCCCTTCGCGGGCATCCTCTTCGTGGTCGAGGTGTTCCTCTTCGACCTCACCGCCACCACCGCCCTCCCGCTCCTCATCTCCGCCCTCGTCTCGGCCTCGCTGGCCTACTTCCTCATGGGGCGCGAGGTGCAGTTCCACTTCGAGGTGATGCAGCACTTCACCCTCTCGCAACTGCCTTTCTATGTGGTGCTTGGCGTGTTCTGCGCGCTGGTGTCGCTCTACTTCCTGCGCACCACCGACGCCGTCGAGGGCTGGTTTGCCAAGCGCAAAAGCCCGTGGGTGAAAGTGGCCGTGGGCGGCCTGCTGCTCGGCGTGCTCATCTACCTCTTCCCGCCGCTCTACGGCGAGGGCTACTGGATGCTCTCCGAGCTGCTCAACGGCGACTCTACCAGCCTGTTTACCAACACCGTATATAGTTCGCTCTCCGGCAATGTATGGGCCACGCTGGGCATCCTCTTTGCCCTCATCCTGCTCAAAGCCGTGGCCACGGCCGCCACCATCGGCTCCGGCGGCGTGGGCGGCACCTTCGGCCCCTCGCTCATCCTGGGCGGCCTGGCGGGCTACTTCGTGGCCATGCTCTGCAACGAGCTGGGCACCATGCCGTTGGACACCGCCAGCTTCGCCCTCGTGGGCATGGCCGCCGTCATGACGGGCGTCATGCACGCCCCCTTCATGGCCACCTTCCTCATCGCCGACATCACCGGCGGCTACCAGCTGCTCGTCCCGCTGCTCACCGCCTCGGCCGTTACCTACCTCTGCGTCAACCCCTTCGAGCACCACAGCATCTACGCCCGCAAGCTGGCCGAGAAGGGCGACCTGCTCACCCACGACAAGGACGCCTCGGCCTGGCACCTGATGAATATGCAGGCGCTGATCGAGACCAACTTCGTCGTCGTGCGCCAAGGCGACCGCCTGCGCGACCTCGTCGAGGCCATCCAGAACTCGCGCCGCAACCTCTTCCCGGTGCTCAGCGACGACGACAAGTTCCTCGGCGTCATTGCGTTGGACGATGTGCGCAAGATTATCTTCCGCCCCGACCTCTACGACTCCGTGGCCGTCGAGGACCTCATGCACCCCCTGAGCGAGGGCGACATGGTGCGTGCCGAGGACACGCTGAGCGATGTGGTGGAAAAATTCAAGATTGGCGACCGCTACAACCTCGTGGTCGTCGACGCGAACGACGTCTACCTAGGCTTCCTCTCGCGCGCCAACACCTTCAGCGCCTACCGCCGCTTCATCAGCGACACCAGCGACGAGTGAAAAATGGATTGTTGCAGTCTACTTATACTCTTTTAGGAGCTTTTTCAAGGTATTTATCACCTTCTCCGCATTTTCCGGCAGCAGCGGTTTGTAGTAGCCTGGCTTATGGATAGGTTCTTTGATTTTGCGTTCGCCTTTGAGGAGAGTCATAATATTCAGGTCGACATCGAAGTGAGACATAATCGTGTGGCTGCTGTGGCTGCCGAAAATTATCTTTTTGTCTATCTCACTGTAGTCTCCAGTGAGTTGGCTTTCAAGCTGCAATAGCCCGCACTTTAGGTTTGGAAATTTGGAACGCAACAGGGTAAAATCAACCAGGATTCTTTTTAGCATGGCGTTCTCGGTATACGCTTTGCATTCCACCCCCAATACTAATTTCCTTTTTACAACAACATGTATGTCTACCTGTGCACGATAATAAAAATCTTTGATATTGTCAGTAATCCATTTCCTAATCTCTTTCGATTCGATGGTTTTGATGTATGTTTCTTTCAGTGGAATCTTAAGGTGACCTCTAAAAATTAAATATCAAACATTCAACAATATAAATCAAAATTCTGCGTTATATATGCTGTAAAAACGACAACACATATGAGCAAGTACAAGACCACAGGCAACCAGACCCTCTT
>Ga0256406_1001491_pt1 | contig 37432 bp, 37 predicted proteins | sample RumenRJG_03DNA_FD_185986 | JGI IMG/M metagenome (GOLD analysis project Ga0256406, IMG submission 185986) | Bovine rumen microbial communities from Lethbridge, Alberta, Canada - RJG_03 | ecosystem: Host-associated > Mammals > Digestive system > Stomach > Rumen | place: Canada: Alberta | collected...
GAGTCCCGTTTAAAATGGCCTGGCAGGCAGGAAACTGCCGGAAAGGTTACTGGTGGACGAGCAACACAGCAGCGGTCAAAATGGCTATGACAAAAGAAAGACTGGTACGCTTCGGCTATTTCGATTTGGCCGAAGCATACCAGTCGGTGCATAACAACTGTTGAAACCGCCGTGTACCGAACGGTACGCACGGTGGTGTGAGAGGACGGGGGCTAACCGCCCCATCCTACTCGATTGTCAGGCACTGATGGTCCTTTCAGCAGTATATTTTGCGGATTTTGTCATTTCCTGCTGCTGTTTTTGCAGGATGAAGCATGATTTGCACAAGGTGCTGCTGACGGAAAGAAGCGTCATGCTTCCGGATCACTCGTTCTTGTCGTTTTCATGGAGCCACGGCATCATGTCGCGCAGCTTGGCACCGACTTTTTCAATCGGATGTTCCGCATGCTGGCGGCGCATTGCCAGGAAGTGGGCGCGGCCGCCTGCACGGTTTTCGAGCAGCCATTCCTTGGCGAAGGTGCCATCCTGGATCTCGGACAGGATCTTCTTCATTTCCTTCTTCGTCTCTGCGTTGGCCACTCTGGGTCCGCGTGTATAGTCGCCGAATTCAGCAGTGTCACTGATGGACTTTCTCATCTTGGCCATGCCGCCTTCATACATCAGGTCGACGATCAGCTTCATTTCATGGAAGGTCTCGAAATAAGCGATTTCGGGCTGGTAGCCGGCTTCGCACAGGGTTTCGAAACCATTCTGGATCAGATGGGTGACACCGCCGCAGAGGACTGCCTGTTCACCGAAGAGGTCCGTTTCAGTTTCTTCCTGGAAGGTCGTCTGGATTACGCCGGCACGGGTGCCGCCGATGCCGCGGGCATAGGCCAGGGCGATATCGAAGCAGCTGCCGGAAGCATCCTGCTCCACTGCGAATACGTCAGGCACACCGCCGCCTTCGACGAAAGTGCGGCGGACCAGATGGCCCGGGCCTTTCGGTGCAACCATGAAGACATCGACATTTGCAGGAGGAACGATTTGCTTGAAATGGATGTTGAAGCCATGAGCAAAAGCCAGAGCGCTGCCCGGTTTCAGATTCGGACCGATTTCTGCTTTGTAGACATCTGCCTGTTTTTCATCCGGGATCAGGATCATGGTGATGTCCGCGTTCTTTACGGCTTCCGGAACGGTGGCGACTTTCAGGCCGGCTTTTTTGGCGATCTCGATGGACTTGCTGCCTTCATACAGGCCGACCGTGACATCGATGCCGCTTTCTTTCAGGTTCAGGGCATGGGCATGGCCCTGGCTGCCGTAACCGATGATTGCAACCTTCTTGTTTTTAATGACATCCCAATTTACATCCTGATCATAAAATACTTTTGCCATGTTCTCTCTCCTTCTTTCTCATTGTTCCTTCGTGACGATGGCTCCGACTGTTGCTGCAGGGAATGGGGGTAAAAAAAATCCGTCCCTTAAAAGGGACGGAGACAATTCCGCGATACCACCCTGATTCCCGGATCCATTGCTGGAAGCGGGCACTCTGCAACGTACAAACATACGCGTTCCCGGTAACGTGGGACCTACGTAAGCACCTACTGGGGACAGCCTGTTCAGCACTTCTCCTCGGGGACCAGTTTCGCCGCTCCATCATCTCCGGCTCGCACCAGCCGCCGGCTCTCTGCAGATGAAAGGGAGAAGCTACTCTTCCCGTCAGTGGATTTTCCTTATGGATGCTCTCTTGAAGAGCTTGAGTGCATTCTACAAAACAAAAACCTATATGTCAAGGATATTTTAAAAAAAATCAACAAAAAAGAATGAAATCAGGGAAAAATCTTCTGCAATGTTACATTGTATACAGAATCCAGGAACTCGCGTAGGGCCATACGAAGCATTGCTGCCGGGCTTTTCGCTGTCTTCCAGACGGCTGCGGGGGAGTGCATGCGGGGCATCAGCCCATCCCTGCACCTCCTACCGCCTGATCGGGACCCGGGGGCCGCCGGGTGCGGGGCGCCCGGGTGGGATGGGCGGTCTGGTAACGGTTACAGCCGGCGTATCCGGACGGGCCGGCCGTACGAGGTAGGGCGTCGCTGCCGCTGCTTTGCCCGCACCGGAAGGCAGGACTGCGGCGGGAGCCGGGACAGCCCTGGGCAGCGCGGCGAGTTTGACGGGGACCGGTCCGAACGGGTCGACCCGGAGACCGGGCTGCGGCAGCGGTGTCATAAGGGGCGGCGGCAAAACCGGAGAGGGCGGGAGCCCGATGGCGGCCAGGGGTTTCCATACGGTGAGCTGCGTTTCCGGCACAGCGGATGTGGTCATGGGAAAGAGCGCACCGGCACCTTTTTCCGAAGCCTGGATGGCAGCCACTTCCCGGTGGTAAGGCTGGAGGAAAGGAGCGGAGGCGCCTGCTGCAGGCGGATTCGTCAGGAGCGCCCTGCCGTCATGGTAGACGATCCGGGGACGGCGCGCCAGGCTTCCGTAAGACGCACCGTCCGAGAGGGCCGGCCTGGGGACTGTGAGGACCCCGGCAAGACAGCACAGCAGCAGGATGTATTGACGGAACATCATGAAAAACACCTTCTTCGGACGGACAGGAATGAAAAACCGGGAGAAGCCGGGATGCCGGTTTTCTCCCCGTGACGGGACTTTTTTCCATATGGTATAATACGGTAAGTCTATGATACCAAATGGAAGTGAGAAAGAGATGGCATTTTTGAAAAAAATCCTTTTTTTGACGACCGGAGGGACTTTGTCCTGCCAGGTCACGGACGATGGACTGGAACCGGCCCTGTCGGGCAATGATATCCTGAACGCCGTACCGGAGCTGCGCCGGCTCGGCGAGATTACGGTACAGGACCTGACTCTTGTGGACAGCAGCAATCTGGTACCGGAACAGTGGTCCGACTGGGCCGGTGTCATCGGTGACAACTATTCCGAATACGATGCCTTTGTGCTGACCCATGGCACGGATACGATGGCTTATACAGCTTCGGCCCTGTCCTGGATGCTGATCAATCTGGGCAAGCCCGTCGTCCTGACCGGTTCCCAGATACCGCTCAGCCTGACAAACAGTGACGGCCGCAGCAATCTCGAACTGGCTTTTACTGTGGCAGCCAGCGGGCTGCCGGGGGTGTTCATCGCCTTCGGGAACAAGGTCATCAGAGGAAACTGTGCCAAAAAGATCTTCACGCGCAATGTGAATGCTTTTGAGAGCGTCAATGAATCGCCGGTACTGTATTTTGGCAAAGACGGCGTCAAAAAGAATCTGCCGAGCCGGGAAGTCGTCGGCGGCTTCCGGGTGGAAAACAAAGTCGAACCCCGGGTCATGGCCATTACCATGACGCCGGGACTGAAGCCGGACATCATCGATTATGCCGTGGCCCGGGGCTATAAGGGCATTGTCCTTGAATGCTACGGAGCCGGCGGCGTCAACACGCAGCGGGATAATTTCCTGCCCGCCATCCGCCGGGCCGTCAAGGCCGGTGTGCGTATCGTCTGTGTGTCCCAGTGCCTGTTCGACGGTGTGGACCTGTCCCTCTATCCCATGGGCATCCTGGCCGCTCAGGCCGGAGTGGAATCGGGCGGTCCGATGACGCTGGAGGCAGCTCTGACGAAACTGATGTGGGCGCTGGCCAATAACCCGGTGGAAGAAGAATACTGACCGCGCCGGGGAAACCGGCTTTGCCAGCGGGAAGGCACAGGCAGTACGGGAGCCGTGAAGGAATGTCGGGACATTCCCTCACGGCTCCTTTTTTGTTTTGATGTTTGCAGGACTTCCAGCCCGGCCGAAAAGATGGATTTTACGGCAATGGCAGGAGAGGTGCACCGCTTTCGGCTGCACAGCACCACAGCCTTTTTACCATCCGGTCATCTGGCTGCAGCGGCTGCTTTTTCCGCCGCTTTGCGCATTTCCACGCGCTGCCGGAAGCTCACCGGCCGGGACGTGGTTCCGTCCGCGGTCTTTTTCAGTTTTTTATCCGCATTCCCGGCTGCGTTCTTTTGCCCCTCTTTGACCGGTTTTGTTTCCGCGGACTTTTTTCCGTCATCCTTTCCGGTCCTGCGTCCTGTATCCCTGCCGGCTGCCCGGCTGAGAGCCGCCACCCAGGCAGTTCCCTCATCACCGGCGGCAAAGGTCATGATGCGGCTGCTGCCGAAGTAAAGGCTGGATCCGTCCTGGCTGGCTTCAGGAATGGCTCCGGGCTGGTCATGATAGACCTTTGCCAGACGCCCTGCCACCGTATAAGCCCGTTCCCGGCTGCTCATGGAAGGTGTGCTGACGGGCAGCCCGACAACTTTTTTGTTGACGAGGACGGAACCTGTCTTTTTGTCGACGTTCACGTGTCTGCCGCTGTATTCATACATCCTTTTTGTGTAGCGGTCGCGGCGGGCCTCATTGCCGGGGTGGTCGGAAGGATTGAAGACGGACCCCAGGAAGGACTGCCTTTCAGTCCCCATTTTTTCGATCACGCGCTGCCACAGGGCGGCCCCGGCCCCGGGATTGTAGCCTGCTTCGGAGGCATATTCGAACCCGAGTTTGTCCGCCCGTTTTTCCATGGGCAGGGTGACCATCTTGGCAGTTCCCATGTTGGCCAGGACATTGACCCCCATGGCTTCCAGCAGACTCCCCTGGGAACCGGCTGCAGCGGCCAGGAGGATGATGGGGAACGATTTCCTTACGCCGCTGGCGGGATCGTTCTTCTGGCCGTGAGCCAGCTCATGGCCTACGACGAAGGCCACCTCGTCCTCGTTGTAGTCGAGCATCCGGAACAGGCCGATGTTGACGGACAGATTGTGGCCCAGCGTGCAGTAGGCATTGAAATTTTCGTTGTTGTTGACAAAATAGTTATACGGTTTTTCGGAGAGCTTCGGGTCCTCCTTTTCAAGGACGGTGGTCAGGCGGCCCATGACATTGTCCAGCATGGCGTTCGCTTCATATTCGTCACAGACCCCGTCCCTTTCCTTGATGGATTTGAGGAATGCCTGGCGGCCCTTCCCGTCAAGATAGTTCATCTGCCTGGTCAGCATGGAATATTCCAGAGACGCTCCGATGACGGCACCGACCGCGTTGCCCCAGTCAAAAGCATGCGCCGTGGCCGGAAGGCCCAGGCTGCCGATCGCGAGGAATGCTGCCGCGGCAAGTGCTGCCGCCCGCTGCTTCAGATGCAAAAATGACTGTTTCATGATACTTTCCTCCGTAACAGTGATCCCGTTTTTTCTGTTCCTATCATGGTAATACAAATCGCCGCGTTTTTCCATGCCCGGAAGGCCCTGAGCAGTGATTTTTACGCAGTTTGGCATAAAAAGAGTCCTGTATGATATAATTTCAATAAGACAGTGGATGGTCTCTGCCGCAGAGCTGCCCTGATCTGCCGGGCAGCAGGGACTGCGCGGGTTCCCATCCGAGTGGAAGAGAAGGTGACGTGTCTTGAAATTTACAAAACTGAGGACACAGTATCTGCATAGACTGACAGAGCGATTTTCCGGCTCTGCCGGGGAAAAGCCCGCCGGGACGGCAGCGGGCGCGGAATCGTCTCAAAAGGGCCTGAAGGATATCCTCCCTTCGCAGGAAAGCTACCAGGCACTGGCCGTCCGTTTCTTTGAAGCCTGGCAGAAAGAACGGCAGAAGAAGATTTCCATCTGCCTTTTCGGGCAGCCCGGTGCGGGCAAGAGTTCTCTCATCAACGCCTTGACCGGACAGAAACTTGCCCAGGTCGGGGAAATGACGGATACGACCCGGAAAGCACAGGTCATCGAGACCGGAGATGTGGTCTATGTGGACCTGCCCGGTTATGATACGGCCAGATTCCCGGCCCGGGCGTATTTTTCCGCCTTCGATCCGCTGCAGTATGATCTTTTCCTCTGCGTCTTCTCCGGAAAACTGTCCGAAACGGATACGGATTTCTTCAACCGGCTGGCCCGGCTGGGACGGATCTGCCTGTTCGTGCGTAATAAAACGGATGGGCTGCCCCGGAAGGGGCCGGAAGGAGAAGCTGCCAGGGCAGCGGTCCGGCGGGACGTGGAGCATCAGGTGGGCCCCCAGGCAGAGGTGTTCTTCACAAGCTGCCGGACGGACTGGGCACCGGCGGAAGAACGCGGGATCCCGGCACTCCAGCAGGCTATCGCGGCGCATCTGACACCGGCACGGCAGGACCGCTATATCCGCCATATCAAGGCCTATACGGAGGCGGAACTCCTTGCCAAGCGGCGTGCTGCCGATAAGATGGTCCGCCGCTATACGGCGCTTGCTGCCGGCAATGGGCTCAACCCCGTCCTGGGGATGGATGCGGTCATCGATGCCCGCATCCTGAAAAATATGTACCAGGCGATCCGGGACGCTTTCGGACTCGGAGAATGGGATCTTCCGCCCGAAGGGACGGCGCCGTCCCTTGTCCGCAGGATGGCGGGCGGAGTGACCGGAGAGCGCCTCAGCAAGGGCCTGGCCCTCCTGCTCCGGAAAAAAACCGGCAACCGGGCCGCCCGGTTCATTCCCCTGGCGGGAGCGGCAGCGGCGGCAGGACTGAATGCGGGCAGTATGTACTATGTGGGCAAACAATACGTCCGGACGTGCTATGAATTCGCCGACCGGCGTCTGAAAGCTGAAATCCAGTGGGGTATGCATACGCATGACAAATGAACTTGAATCCATAAAAGAAAAACTGCAGGGCATCGACGAGGAGAATGTGACCATTGTCCTGTTCGGCCAGCCGGGGAGCGGCAAGTCGAGCCTCATCAATGCCGTCTGCGGCCGTGAGGCTGTGAAGACGGGGGAAGAGACCGATACGACCAAAGACGCGGTCGTCGTGGAACATGGCGACGTGACTTTCATCGATCTGCCGGGATACGGCACCGAGGGGTTTCCGGAAGAAGCCTTCCTGGAGAAGTTCCAGCCCTTCCAGTATGACCTTTTCCTCTGCGTGTTTTCGGATAAACTGCGTGCTGCCGATACCCGTTTTTTCCGTCTTCTCGAAGCGATGAAAAAGCCCTGCATCTTTGTGCGCAATAAACTTGATCTGATCTATGATGAGGGCAGGACACTCGAGGAAAGCGAGGAGGCCATCCGCAGGGATGTGGCTTTCCAGCTGGGAAGCGACGCGTTCGACCTGGTCTTTGTTTCCACGCGGAAGGGCGCATGGCAGGGCATCGGACACCTGAATGATGTCATCATGAGCAAGATGAACGAGGCCCGGCGGGAAAAATACATCCTGACAGCCGAGGCCCGGACCCGGGAACAGCTCGAGGCCAAGAAAACAGCCGCCATGAGTTTTGTCCGGCGCAGTGCCACCTATTCAGCCTATAACGGGCTGAATCCGCTCATGGTCGTCGATATGACCGTGGATCTCCTGATCCTGTACCAAATGTATACCTGCATCCGCCAGACATTCGGCATCACCCCGGAAATCATTCGCAGCAGCCGGAAAGTTTCCCTGCAGGATAAGAAACTCGTGCTGCAGGGGATGAGCCGGGAGGGCATCCGCATGATCCTGAAGAATGCCAGCCGCCAGATCGTTGCCCGGACCTTCCTCAAGGTCGTGCCCGTCGTGGGACAGGCGACAGCGGCTTTTATCGGCTACAAACTCGTATCCGGGACGGGCCGCAGTTATGTCAATGCCTGTTATGAACTGGCCCGGGAACGCCTGCTGCAGGCACTGGATGCCAAGCGGGAATGAGCCCTGCCCGGAGCGGCCGAAAATGGCAGGGACAGCGGGCCGCGGATGGATTCCGGGCGGCTTATGCAGACAAAACGCCGGTGGGAACCAGGACCTGAGCGGTCTGGCTCCCACCGGCGTTTCCGGCCTGTCAGCCGGCCCCGGGACTGCAGGATGAGCTCCTGCACGGCCCGGAGAATCTTTTGTCTTTACAGCTCCAGCGAAGCGGCTGTTTCTTTCAGGATCCGCGCCGATTCAGCAAAGGCGGCGGATTCTTCCCGGTCCAGGGCAAGCGGGAGAATCTTCTGGATGCCGCTGCAGCCTACGATGGCAGGTACGCTCAGCGTGACGTCCCGGAGCCCGTATTCCCCTTCCAGATGGCAGGAAACGGGCAGGACGCTCCGTTCATTCCGGATGATGGCGGCACAGATATAACGCACTGCCATGGCAATGCCGTAATACGTGGCCTTTTTCCTTTTGATGATTTCGTAGGCACTGTTCTTCACGGACTGGGCCAGGCGCTGCATGGATGCCTGATGCTCATGGAAACCGCGGAGCTCACAGAATGTGTTGAGCGGGATCCCTGACACACAGGTGCTGCTCCAGACCGGGATTTCGCTGTCGCCGTGTTCTCCGATGATGTAGCTCTGTACACCGCGGTAGTCCACGTCGAGATGTTCTCCGATCAGATATTTGAGGCGTGCCGTGTCGAGTACCGTGCCGGAACCGAAGACGCGGCAGCGCGGGAACCCGGAAAGTTTGAGGGCCACATGGGTCAGGATATCCACGGGATTGGAAACGATCAGCAGGATCCCCTGATAATCCCGCCGGGCGATTTCCGGAATGATGCCGCCCAGGATCGCGGCGTTCTTCCTGACCAGATCCAGGCGCGTCTCGCCGACCTTCTGCCCTGCTCCGGCGGTGACGATGATGATTGACGCGTCCACGATATCGTCGTAGTCCCCGGCGTAGATATTCATCGGGGACAGGAAGGTCATGGCATGGTTGATATCCATGGCTTCGCCTTCAGCACGTTCCCGATGGGCGTTGACGAGGACGATTTCCGAGAACAGACCCTGTTCCATAAGGGTATAGGCGATTGTCGAACCGACCATACCGGTGCCGATGATGGCAATTTTGCGGTTATCGATAGCGTTGGACATGATGGACTCCTTTAATGTATATTTATTGGTTACAGTATATCTGTCTGTATTGTAGGAGCTTCAGGAGGCAGAGTCAATAGGCTGCCGTGAAGTAAGAGTAGCAAAAGTACTCCGATAATTCCTGCTCACACCTGAGAGTCCTGTCCGGCCATCTAAAATTTTTCTAAAAAAGAAACAATTTATAGATCTGCAGAGGGCAAAAGAACACAAAGTATGGTATAATGGGCTGTGCACAAGAAGAGATACAGGCTACAGGAGGCGTTATGATGGACAGGGAGCAACCAGTTGGCGTCATCGATTCCGGCGTCGGCGGCATGAGCGTGCTGCGATGGCTGCAGGAAAAGATGCCCCACGAGCATTTTATTTTTATCGGGGATACAGCAAGGACTCCTTATGGTGACCGGCCTCGCGAGGAAATCATCCGTTTTGTCGGAGAAATGACTGCTTTCCTGGAACGGCGTCATATCAAGCAGCTTGTAGTTGCCTGCAATACCATTACAGTCCTCGGGACGAATATCATCCGGGACGGGCATGATTTTGACGTGATCGGGATGGGCAAGGGTGCCCTGATGATCCGCGGGGTCACAAAGAACAACCGTGTCGGATTCATGGCCACGGATTTTACCGTTTCCACCGGTGCCCACAAAGCGGAGATCGAACGCGTCGATCCCGGCGTGAAGGTATTCGGACAGGGCTGTCCCAAACTGGTCCCGCTCATTGAGGCCGAAAAATTCGGCACGCCTGAGATGAAGGCGGCCGTCCGGGAATATGCGGACATGCTGAAGACCCATGATGTGGATACGGTACTGCTGTCCTGCACCCACTATCCTTTTCTGCAGAAGGATATCGAAGAGGCTTTTGGCGGCGGTGTCACCGTTCTCGATCCTGCAGCCATGACGGTGGGCCATGCCTATGAAGTCCTGGAGGAAAAGCATCTTCTCAATCCGGCCGGGGACGGACGGGCCGATGTCTGCTTTACAGCGGACCTGGAACGCGCCCGGCGTCTGGCAGCACATATGCTGGATATGGGACGCTGCGATTTCCATCTGATCGATTTAAAAAAGTAAGGGAATGACTTGCAGATTCTAAAAAATTATGATAGAATTATTCCGTTAATGCTACTGTAGCTCAGTTGGTAGAGCGGCTGATTCGTAATCAGCAGGTCGCAGGTTCAAATCCTGTCGGTAGCTCCATTTTTATGAAAAACGGACAGCGGCAGATGTTCGATGGTGATAAAACCCTTCAGCCTTCCGGGCTGAAGGGTTTTTGAGACTCCGGACATTTTCCGCTGTCTTTTTATACTCAGGCTGCGCCTTTTTCAGTCCGCTGCGAAATGCCGGGAACCTGCCGGGTCCCCGGCGAAAGTTTTTTGCGGAGGGATCCGTGCCGGCAGAGCGCAGCCGCCGGGCTTTCGGGAACTTTTTCTTTTTGTCCGGGAATGAGCCTCCGGAGGCGGGAGTGTGCTATCATAGGGACAGGACCGTCCGGAACGGCAGCCGTCCTTTCCGGACAATCGGGATCCAGGAGGGGACAGGAGCATGAATATCACAGTCTATTGCGGGTCTGCCCCGGGCAGCCGGGAAAGTTATGCAAAAGCAGCGCAGGAGCTGGGGAGCTGGCTCGCGCATGAGGGGCACACCCTCGTCTATGGCGGGGGGAAAATCGGCCTCATGGGAATCGTGGCGGATGCCGTCCTTGCCGGCGGAGGCAGGGCCATCGGCGTCATCCCCGGATTCCTGCGCACCCCCGGGCGGGCGTATGAGGGCCTTACGGCGCTGTATACAGTGAATACCATGGCTGAACGCAAGGCCCGGATGATTGAGCTCGGGGAAGCCTTCATCGCTCTTCCCGGAGGGCCGGGGACCCTGGAGGAGATCAGCGAGGTCATTTCCCTGTGCCGGCTGGGCCGGAAACAGGCACCCTGCCTCTGCTACAATGTGGATGGCTATTATGACCTCCTGGAACGGTTTTTCAGGCAGATGAACGAACAGGACTTCCTGGGCTATTCTTATCAGGAAATCGTCCGGTTCCCGCGGACCCTGGAAGCTGTCGCGGCACTCGTCGGAGCGTGAGCACGGGCGATGATGCACCGCAGCGGCTGTCCCCGCGTCCCGTGTTGTGATAAAATGGAAGCAGAAATGACTACAGTGGAAAGGATTGCGTGCCATGACAGATGAAACTACAAAATCCGGTCTGCGGATCCTCGATGGAGGTGCGGACGCAGGTACGGAACAGAAAGGATCCTCTGCAAGTCCTGCGGAGACATTCCTCAGCAGTTTTCTTGACCAGCTTCCCAAAGAGGGGAACCGGCTGCCCTTTTTGCAGGATCTGAGGAAAAAGATCGAGCTCTATCCCGGATGGGAACAGGCAGTCCCCCGCCTGGATGCATTGATCGAAGAGGAAAAAGGGAAAAAAGGCCGGACCGGAAAACCTTCGGAAGCGGACATCGACGCATTTTCAAAACGCTGCTTCAAGAGCCTTGACGAGACGGACAAGCTGATGGCCCGCGGCGATATGGAAGGAGCGGGCAGGCTGCTGTATCAGCTCCTGCAGGAATTCGAGATGCGGGAATTTTACAAGGATAAAAAAGGAGTGGATCTTTGTTCCGCCACGGCACCGTTTGAGTTCCCCCTTTTCATTGCCCGTCATTTTGCCCTCCAGCCAAATGCTGATTTTGAATTCATTTCCATCCCTGTGAGCATGCTCTACTGCAGACTGGCCATGACGCTGTGGGCCAGGGATGATGAAGAACTGGCGGCCAAACTTTTCGATATGAGCCTTTCCTGGAATCCGGTCGCCGTGCCGACCTATTTCTTCTATGCATCCATGCAGAAAAGCTATGGCCATGATGAGGAGATGCTGAAGCTGACAAAAGCGGCCCACCAGTGCGCACTGCTCCCGGAGATGCTTGCCCAGTGCTTCGTGAACTATGGTGAATATTATCAGCATCGGCAGAAGCCGCTTTACGCCCTGGCAATGTTCCGTATGGCCGGGAACTGTCAGGAAAAAGGCGGCCGGAAAGATCCTGCTCTGGCAAAACAGATCCGCGAATGTGAAGCAGCGCTGGGGAAGGTGATCCCGGAAAACGAGTCGAAAGACGCGGCGTGGGAAATCTGCCGCCGCCTGGGTGTATCGCCCGGAATCAGCGGGTTTGCAGCCAGTGTGGTCTGCTCCAGTGTGCTGGAAGGCATCAAAGGGAATTCGGAACTGCCGCTGCGGACATTCGGCCCCCTGCTGGAAACGATGGAGTATCAGGGTGACGATGCGGAACTGACCGGAAGGATCGAGGACGTACGCCGCAGGTACCGCTTGTACCGGGAATCCCGCAGGCAGTAAAGGCTGCCCCGGATAAGCAAAAAGGAGCTGTGAAAGAATGACCGATCATTCTTTCACAGCTCCTTTTGCTTACGGGTCAGGGCCTCTATGGCAGTCAGTCCAGTTCTGCCTCATAGGCTTTCAGATACTCCCAGAAGTAGCGGACACCCAGGACCAGGGCTCTTTCATCGATATCGAAGTAAGGGCTGTGCTGGGGATACCGGCGCGCCTCATCCTGGAATCCGCCGCCCAGGAGCAGCATGCATTTGGGGTTTTTGTATTTGGCAAAATCCTCACCGCTCATCTCGGGCTGCCAGGCGATGAGATGGTCCCGGCCAAAGACCTTTTCACAGGCCGTACGGCCCGTCCTGACACAGGCATCGTCGTTGATCAGGGGCGGCGGCCCGAAATGGTACGCCACTTTGAAATCAGCCCGTGTGGCTGCGCTGATGCCCTGGGCGATCCGTTCAAGCATGCCGGGGAATGCATTCCGGAGCGCATTGTCGAAAGTCCGTGCCGTACCCTGCAGATGGGCTTCATCCGGAATGACATTGCTGGTGGTGCCCGACTGGAAGGAGGTGATGCTGATGACGGCGGGCAGGAGCGGGTCCGTTTCGCGGCTGACGATGGTCTGGACCGCGTTAACGAACTGGGAACCGGCCACGATGGGATCGATGGCCTGGTGGGGCAGCGCGCCATGGCCGCCCTTCCCTTTGATGAAGACGTCAAATGTATCGGCGGCACTCATGACCGGGCCATACCGCAGGGAGGCCCGGCCCGCGGGGATCCGGCTCCAGATGTGCAGGGCAATCAGCCGGTCACAGGCAAGGACGAGGGGATCGTCCTTCATGTACGCCGCTCCGCTGTCAGAAATGAATTCTTCCGCCGGCTGGAAGATCAGGCGGACTGTGACTTTGAGTCCATTTTTTCTGGCGGCGAGGAGTCCGGCTGTTCCCAGCAGGATCGCAATATGTGCATCATGGCCGCAGGCGTGCATGGTGCCCTTGTTCCGGGACTTGTATCCCGGCGTGCCGAGTTCCGTGACGGGCAGCGCGTCGATGTCGGCACGGATGCCGAGGATCCTGTCCGAAGACCGGGCGCCCCTGATGGTCGCGATGACGCCGGTCCTGGTGGACGGCACGCAGGGGATGCCCAGTTTTTTGAGATATGCCATGATGTACTGCTGGGTCCCGGTTTCCTGCCAGGACTGCTCGGGATTTTCGTGGAAATGGCGGCGCAGTGCTGTCAGCTCGGCCTGGAGTGAGGCCGTTTCTTCTTCTTTGTCCATACGGGTTAGCCTCCCTGGTTCAGTTTTTGCAGTACGGCTTCCGGAGCCGCAAAAAATGGCTCCTGCTCCCTGCCAAAGCGGCAGGGGGCAGGAGAAAGCCTGTCAGCGTCTGCTGAGATACCACTGGACGAACTGATGCGCGATGCGTCCGTTGCGTCCGGAATGTTCCATTTCCCAGCGCACGCCTTCGACCCGCAGGGTATCGGGCGGCAGGACAACGCCTGCTTTCTTCAGTTCGTTTGCGATCATGGCCAGATATTCGTCCTGTGTGGGCGTCGAATAATAGAGATGGAGACCGAAACGATCCGACAGGGAGATGGATTCGTTCGTACTGTCGGCGCGGTAGATTTCGGACATTTCGTCGTCCCTGTCCTTCCAGGTCTCCTTCAGCAGATGCCGGCGGTTGGACGTGGCACACAGGAGCACATTGGACGGCTGGGGCGATACACCGCCATCCATGGCGGATTTGAGGTATTTATAGTCCGTTTCATTTTCGTCAAAGGACAGATCGTCAAAAAAGAGGATGAATTTCTTGCTGTGCAGGTCCGCCAGCTTTTCCATCAGTTCCTGGAGCAGAGCCAGCTGGGTGCGGGTGATCTGGATGAGGCGCAGGCCCTGGTCGCGGAAGCGGCTGACGAGCGCCTTGATGGAAGTCGATTTGCCCGTGCCGCGGGCGCCCGTGAGCAGGACATTGTTGTAGGTCCTGCCGGCCAGGAATGCCTCCGTGTTGGCAAGGAGTTTCTCCTTTTGGGCAGCATAGCCGATGAGGTCTTCCCAGTCAAAGGGCGGGAAGGGTTCGATGCCGATGAAGCGGCCCGCATCGTCCAGGCGGAAAGCGGCATAGCGGGCCAGGGGGCCGCGGCCGCAGCGGATATAATGGGTGATCAGGGCTTCGGCGCAGGCTTCGGCATCCTGGGCAGCGCGGAGTGCCTGATCCAGTCTGTCCCGGTACGCCGGCAGGGTCCCGCCGGCGTACCGGGACTGTAGTCATCGAAGAGGTCCGTATCCAGGAAGGCCGCCGGTTTTTCTGTCAGATAGGGCCGGAGGAGCCTGAAATCGGCGATGAGCGCTTTGCGCAGGTTTGCACCGGCACAGCCCGTCCTTTCTATGGCGCGGGCCGCCGGGAAATCGCCTTCGGCGAGCAGATAGATCAGATAGGACCGCAGGGCGCTGCCCGTCAGAGGCAGGGTTTCCGCTTTTTCCAGGAGGAGACTGCAGACGGCAGCCCGGGCGGAAGTGCGTTTTTCCGGGGCCGCAGTCCGGAACTCCTCCAGTGCGGACAGGACGGGATCTGAGAGGAACTGGCGGCACGCAATCAGGCCGTTCAGACTTTGCAGGTGTTCTTGTTCAGGGGATTCCATGGTGATGATCCTTTCTTGGCTGGGAGCTGGTACGATTTCAGCAGTTGCCCAGATAGACAAAATGGAGATACTTGGTGGCTTCTTCTTTCAGGGCCCGCAGGGTGGCAAGGGGCGTCATGGGAATATCGCACTGCCAGCGCGGGAAATAACGGGTAAGGTGCAGCGGCAGGTCCGGGGAAAGCGTGGCAAGCCAGCGCGCCTCGCGGGCCATGTCGGTCAGGCTGTCGTTTTTGCCGGGGATGACGAGGGTCGTCACTTCCACATGGACTCCGGCATAATAGGCGGCCTGGATATTTTTCCTGACCGTTTCGAGATCGCCCCGGCACCAGTCGTAAAAGGACTGCGTAAAGCCCTTCAGGTCGATGTTCATGGCATCCACGAGCGGCAGCAGTTCCCGGAAGCGTCCGGGATCGAGGCAGCCGTTGGTGACAAGCACCACCGCAAGCTGCCGGGCCTTGACGAGACGGGCCGTCTCTTTTACGAATTCGAAATTCATCAGAGGTTCGTTATACGTGAAGGCGAGGCCCAGGTTGTGGCTTTTTTCATGGTAGGCCTCGGCCAAATCGGCCAGCTCCTGCGGAGATGCTGCCAGCTGGGCCGTTTCAGGGCCTGCCTGGGAAATCGTATGGTTCTGGCAGAAGGGGCAGCGCAGGTTGCAGCCGAAGCTGCCGGCAGACAGGATGTACGATCCCGGATGGAAGCGGACGAGCGGTTTTTTTTCAATGGGATCCAGAGCGAGGCTGGTGATTTTGCCATAGCTCAGGGACTGCAGCCGGCCGCCGCTGTTAATCCGGGTGCGGCAGAATCCGGCCGCGCCCGGTGCCAGCCGGCAGTGGTGGAAACACAGGGAACAGGTCAGCGTGGTTGCGTCGGCCATAGGACTGCCTCCTTCAAAGATGTGCTGCATGTATCATCATTTTCTTCAGTGGTGCCGCGTAACCGTAAAGCGCCACAGCCGGATCGGCTCTTTGGGCGCGATATTTCCCTTCTGGCGGGCGATCCGGATCTGCTGTGCCACGCTGTCGACTCCGTCCAGATCGGGCAGCAGCAGGCCGCGGCGGCTGTCCGAGGCTGCCTGGACGATGACGCCGTATTTTTTGACATCCAGGTCCTCCGGTCCGGAAATGGGTTCGGGTGATCCCAGGACGTCGACACTGTATTCCAGATCCGGCAGCTCTTCGGGTCTGACGGGGGCAAAGCGCGGGTCCTGCGAACAGGCAGAAATGCCGTTACAGAGGATTTCCTCAGCCACATTCCTGCGGACCGGTGCAATCGTCCCGATGCAGCCGCGCAGCTGACCGTACAGGTGCAGGCTGACAAAGGCGCCGTGACGTTCTTTCAGCATTTCCGGGGGCAGATCTTCGGGAAGTGCGGCAGGGGCCCCGGTCCTGGTATATGTTTCCACACTCCTGCGGGCAAGCCGGACATAGGGGTCTTCGTTATGCTTCCGGATTTCCCGGCGGTGGAACATGACGTCGTGGAGCTGTCCGTACCAGTCGTTTTCCGGGTCCTCCCCTGTAATTTCAATAGAGGCGACGCCGTAGCCGACACCGAAGACATCTTCATGGGAAAGGACTTTTGTCTTTACGGCTTTCTTGTCCAGGGCACCCGTCATGATCCAGAAAGAACGGAGGCCGCATTCAGCTGCCCGTTCACAAAGACTGTGGTCCATCGTGAGCAGTGACAGGAAATCACCGCGCCTGACGGCATCCATGCAGTCCCGGTCGAATACGGGGCCTTCAGGGGCAAAGCCGTAAGGTCCGTCTGCCTTCAGCTTGTGCGAAAGATCTCCGCTGGCGATGAAGACGGCACGGCGGTGCAGGCGGTCAACCGTTTCGGCAATGGTTTTGCCCAGACGGTAATGTTCTCCGGCGGACTGGCCGGACAATCCGATGCGGACCACTTTGACCTTGTCGAGGGACAGGAACTGCCGGAAGAAATAGAGCGGGATCATCGTACCATGATCGAGCTCGTCATGGCGGGTTCCCTGCAGGCCGGCCGGGATTTCTTTTTCCCTGCAGGCTTCTGCGATGGCACGGGCCAGTTCTGCATCGTAGGTGACGCGGATCCTGACTTCAGGTGCGCGGAACTGGCCAAAATCTCCCTCCGCGCCCGGGCCCGGTGAAATGGGATGATAATCCAGGTAGGCGTCGGCATGGGGACTTGTGATGATGAGCGTATCCGGATGGAGGTCTGCAGCCGTTTTCATGACCTGCCGATACGCTTCCGTGGTGCGCCCGATTTTCTTTTCCTCTCCATGTCCGATTTCAGGCAGGATGATGGGAGGATGGGGGACGATAAAAGCAGCAAGGATAGACATGGATATCACTTCCTTCTTGCAAAGCCCGCCTGCAGCGGTCATCCGGGATCACGTCCCGGATACCTGCGGAGCCGTGTCAGGGAAGGCTGCCTCTGTTTCAGAGTCATGCCGCTGCAGCGAAAGGCTCCGGGTGGCATCCTGCACTCGGGCAGACGGCGGGCAAAGCGGGGATTTGTCCTTCCCGGCAGGCAAAGTGCAGCTCCCTGCAGCGCAGATGCCGGATGCTCCATCCCGTCCGGAAGGACAGGATGGGGGCATCCGCACCGCCCTGACATACCTATTGTAACATAATTTAAAAAATGTGAAAAAAAGAGAGCGGGCTGTGACGAAAAGTTCCTTCCCTTCGTCACAGCCCGCTCTCCTCTTCCATTCCTGTCAGGCGGGAAGTTTCGGAATGATGTACGGATCATTCCCTCCGTCTGGAAAAATGTTCAAAGAATGGATAAGGTCTTTCGGACTTGAATACATAATCCGGACAGGCTTCCAGGGCTTTCGCCTTGGCTGCTTCCAGATCGTGGAAGACATCCCATTTGGCCGCTATCTGTGCCTGCCCGGAAAGGCGCAGCAGATACGAGGGATGATAGGTCGCGATGGTGGCAAAACCCTGGTACGTCTGGAACCAGGATCCCCGGGCCCGGGAAATCCTGGCCTCGGGCCCCAGGAGATAATGGAGCGCTACGTTGCCCAGGGCCACGATGACTTTCGGCTGGAGGCACGCAAGCTCCCGGAAAAGGAAACGTTTGGCACAGAAATCCGCTTCTTCCAGCGTCGGTGTCCGGTTCCCTCTGGGACGGCACTTGATGACATTCGTTGTCAGGATCCGGTCCCGCGTGATCCCGACGGACCAGAGTGCTTTGTCCAGGAGCTGCCCGCTGGGGCCGATGAGCGGACAGCCATAGGCATCCTCGACGCCGCCGGGGCCTTCGGCCACGATGACGAGGGGACTGTCGGCAGCACCGAACCAGCCCACTGGCGCCAGGCAGTCGCCGCGCAGGTGGCAGGCTGTACAGGCTGCCAGTTCCCGGGCGAGTTCAGCGAGTGTTTCTTCTTTTGGACTTGCCATGATGAATACCTCCTTGGGACAGAGGAATCCGCTGCAGGAAAACGGCAGCCAGGGTTCCTGTGAAAAGGCCCGTCGGGATCCCGATGGCCATCAGTACGGGCAGATATGTCAGGATCGCCGTTGTTTTCATCAGGATCATGGCGACGATGAGCTGGCCGCAGTTATGGGTAAAGGCGCCTGCCACGCCGACGCCGACCGGAGAGAACCAGTTCCGGCTGATGGCCGCAGCCATTATCAGGAAGCTCAGGACAGCTCCGCCGAGGCCGATGAGGAATCCCGGTGTGAAAAGACCCGTGAAGAGGAGCCCTGTCAGGAGCAGGCGCGTGATGAGGAACAGGGCGCCGCGGCGGATGCCGTACAGATACAGGACGATGATCGTTACACAATTGGCGAGACCCAGGCGGAATCCGGGGATGGGCAGGAGATAGCCGGATACTGTTTCCACAAGGCGCAGGGCCAGTGCTGCTGCCAGGAGGATCCCCAGCTGGGTCAGATCCCGCACAGTCAGGTTACCGGACGACCGCATCATGGGTTTCCTCCTTATCGCTGGAAATCAGGGTAATCAGGATCTTTTCAGGTACGCAGGCGATCGTCTGGCCGCTGCGCGTGATCTTGCCCTGGTGGACACATACTTTATCCGGACAGGGCGAGGAAAGGACGCGGACCCCTTCCTGATCATACTCGATGACGAGCTGCCCGTCGTCCACGGCAAGGGGCAGTCTGGCCGTCCCTTTTACCTTGTTCAGGTCGATCCGCTGGATCTGCTTCTGGTCCTTCCTGACCAGGACGACTTTGCCGTGCCGGGTATCGGTGCCGCGCAGCAGGACCCAGGTGGCTGCACAGGCGATGGCCAGGATGATGATAAGCCGTTTGTCACTTTTTCTCATGAAGATGCTCCTTGACTGCTTGGGGTGAAACGGTCCTTCAGGCCGGACGATACGCTGACCGTACCGTCCAGGGCTTCGTAGATGATATCCAGATCCGGTGTCGCTTCGGCAAACTCCAGGGCTTTTTCCCGGGGCATGACAAAGAGCATGGTCGAATAATAGTCGGACAGCGTGGCTGACCGCGTGACGACCGTGACCGCATGTGCCTGCCGGGCCGGCCAGCCTGTCCGCGGATCGAGGATGTGATGGTAGCGGATGCCGTTTACTTCATAATACCGCTGGTAATCACCGCTTGTGGCAATCGCTGTCCCTGAGTCGACCGTGATGGTCCCCAGGAGTTTTTCTGCGTTGGCAGGATCCTGGACACCGATGCGCCAGGCGCTGCCGTCTTCTTTTTTGCCGATGACTTTGATGTTGCCGCCGGCATTGATGAGCGCCGACTGGACGGCTTTATTCCCGGCCAGCTGCTGCGCGGCCTGTTCGACCGCATAGCCCTTGGCGACAGCACCCAGATCGATCTGAGTGCCCGCAGCAAGCGTCAGGGTCCCGCCGTCACCGAGGCTGTACTGCCCCCGGCGGGACTGTGCCAGGGCTTCGGCAGCTTCTTCTTCCGTCGGGACCGTGTTCTCCGCCTTGTGCCGGTTCCACAGAGCGATGGAGGGACCCAGGGTCAGGCAGATCTCGTCCTCATGATGATACGGCTGCAGTGTCTTCAGCAGGTCATAGAGATGGGGCGCAGCTTTCTGAGGTCCCTTGCCGGCTGCTTCATTGACTGCAAATAACGTACCGGGTCCGTGGGCTGTGTAGGAATCTGTTTCGTCCGCTATGGTCTGGAAGAGCGTAAAGGCATCATTGGTGGCCTGGGTCAGGGCCTGTCTGTCTTTGCCGGTGGTGCTGATGGAGACGATGGTGTCCATCATGAAACGCGTATCTTCCTGTTTTTCCGGTTGAAAAAAGCAGCCTGCACAAGTCAGGCTGCTGAAAACTAAAAGCGAGGCCAATAGTTTTTTCATAGAAATCCTCATTGCTGCTGTTGTGCCTGCTGTGCCTGTGATGAAGCAGCTTCAGGCGGCACAGTGCAGCAGGACGGAGCCGGTTCTTCCTTGGCAGGAGCTTCCGGAGTCCCTGTTACAGGGGTGATCTTGACGAGGCACTTGCGCGGGCACTTCATGGTGCAGAGACCGCAGCCCACGCATTTGCTGTAATCGATGACCGGGATGCTGCCCTCGGGCCCATCCGTCAGGGTGATCGCCTGCTTCGGGCAGGTCTTTACGCAGATGCCGCAGCTGATGCAGGAGACTTTGCAGTTCGTCATCGCTGCTTTGCCCTTTTCCCGGTTGTTGCACTGGACCAGGACTTTCTTGTCGGCAGGGATCATTTCGATCAGCCGCTGCGGGCAGGCTTTGGAGCAGGCTGCGCAGCCTACGCACTTGTCATAATCGAATTCCGGCAGCTTGTTCTCGCCGATCTTCAGTGCACCGAAGTTGCAGGCGTCGGCGCAGGCGCCGTCACCGAAGCAGCCGAAGTTGCACTGAAGCGGGCCGCCGGCGGTGGCAGCTTTTACATAGCAGTTCTTGATGCCTTCCCGGTTTGCGACAGGGGTCCGGTTGGCAGGGCAGCCGTTGCAGTGCAGACGGGGGATGACCCGGACTGCATCAGCATCATCATTGGTTTCCACGCCCATGACGGCAGCAATGGCTTTTTTGTTTTCTGCGCTGCAGACGACGCATTTGGTCGCATCTTTTTCCTGGCCGGACACGATTGCGTCAGCCATGGCACCGCAGCCGGCAAAACCGCAGCCGCCGCAGTTGGCGCCCGGCAGCAGGTTGATGATTTCCCCGATCCGGGGATCTTCTTCAACGGCAAATTTCTTACTGGCCGTAGCCAGTACCAGGCCGAATACACCGCCCAGTACTGCGACCAGAATAGCAGCAGTTGTAATCATAGTATTCAGCTCCTAACTCAATGGATACCGCTCATCCCCATCATGGAGATGGACATGCAGCTGGCAGTGATCAAAGCAATGGGAAGGTTCTGCAGGCACTTGGGCAGGGCCTTTTCATTCAGGCGTTCACGGATGCAGGAGAACAGCAGGATGGCCATGGTGTAGCCCAGGGACGTACCGATGGAGTTCACGCAGGAATCGATGAAGCCGTAGTTGTTTTCCACATTGATCAGAGCGATACCGAGGATGGCGCAGTTGGTGGTGATCAGGGGCAGGTAGATACCCATTGCTTTGTGCAGGGCGGGCATTGCCTTTTTCATGAACATTTCAACCAGCTGTACCAGCGTGGCAATGGCCAGGATGAAGACCAGGGTCTTCAGGTATTCCAGATGGAAAGGAACCAGGAGCAGATGGTAGCAGGCGTAGGAGAGCATGGTCGCCAGCAGCATGACGAACGAAACAGCGGCGCTCATGCCGGCAGAGTTCTTGAAGTTCTTGGATACGCCCAGGAAGGAACACATCCCGAGGAACCGGGACAAAATGATGTTGGTGACGAAGATGGAGCTAAAGAGAATGCCGAAAGTGCTGTCCATTAATGAGCACCTCTTTCCTTGAAGTAGTTGACCGCGGCGAAGACAAAGCCCATGGTCAGGAATGCGCCGGCCGGCAGGATGAAGATCAGCACGGGCTGATACGCTGCAGGCAGGACGGCGACGTCTAACAGTTTGCCGGAACCGATCAGTTCACGGAAGAAGGCGATGCAGCACAGGGCGAAGGTATAGCCGATGCCCATGCCGATGGCATCCAGAGCGGAAGCGATGATGCCGTGATCACAGGCAAAAGCTTCAGCACGGCCCAGTACGATGCAGTTAACGACGATCAGGGGAACGAATACGCCCAGGGCTGCATACAGAGCCGGGACGAAAGCGTTCATCAGCATTTCCAGCACCGTCACGACGGATGCGATGACGACGATGTAGCAGGGAATGTGGATCTGGTCCGGAATCAGTTTCCGGATGGCAGCGATGATCATGTTGGTGAAGAACAGAACGAAGGTAAAGGCGCAGCCCATACCGATTGCGTTCGTAAGGGAAGTACTCGTTGCCAGCGAAGGACAAACACCCAGCAGCTGAACGAACAACGGGTTTTCCTTGATGATACCTTTTGTCAATTCATGCAGCATTTCAATCAGTCCTTTCCGTTGGCATGGTTCTTCATGTAGTCCTCACGGGCCGCATTCAGACCGGAGACAACGCCCCTGGACGTGATGGTGGCAGCCGTGATGGCCTTGACCTCATTGGGTTTGGCGGGGTCCTGTTTGGTGACTACGAGGGCATCCTTCATGGGTTTGTCCTTGAATTGTGCCTGCCATGCCGGTTCCGTACTCTTGGCACCGAGGCCAGGGGTTTCACTGTGGCTCATGATCTTGATGCCCGTCATTTTGTCTCCATCCTTGGAGATGCCGAGCATGATGGTCAGTTTTCCACCGTACCCGCTCGGGGTTACGGTGTAGATGTACCCGTTGACCTTGCCGTTCTTGGTGGACTGCTGCACGTCGGTGATGAGACCGCCGGGGGACTGCAGCTTCTTCAGGTCGCCGACATCAGGAAGGACGACCTTGTAGGCGGCGAGAACATCCGCCTGGTGTTTTTTCGCAATGGTATCCTTGGTGCCTTCGTTTGCTGCTGCGACCAGACCTACGCTGACGCCGCAGATGATGGCCAGGATGCCCGTGTATTTAACAAAGAGGTTGCTCATTTCTTCTGACCTCCTCCGAAGGATACATTCCGTACGAACCGGTCAATCATCGGAGTGACCATGTTCATCATCAGGATGGAATAGCAGACGCCTTCCGCATAACTGCCGCGCAGGCGGATCAGGGAGGTCAGAAGTCCCAGGCCGATGGCATAGATGATTTTACCCTTGTGGGTGATAGGAGAGGTGACCCAGTCGGTTGCCATGAAGAAAGCACCGATCATCAGGCCGCCGGCGAACAGATGGTACAGCGGGAAGATGGAAGGATATCCCATCACAGCGCCGTAGACGCCGGTGATGACGGCGACAGTGGCCAGATAGAACACCGGGATGCGCCAGTCGATGAGTTTCTTCCAGATGAGGTACAGGCCGCCGATGATCAGGGCCAGGGAGCAGGTTTCACCGAGGGAACCGCCGACGTTGCCCAAAAACAGGGCACTCACATCCGGAAGCTTGGCAGCAGCGGCAGCGCCGCCGGCCTGCCAGATCTTTTCAGTGGCTCTCATCACAGCCAGCGGGGTGGCAGCCGTCGTGGCGTCAGCAGCCTGTGTTGCCGGCAGCACGAAGGTCGTCATCTGCTGCGGGAAGGAAGCCAGCAGGATGGCACGGCCGATATGGGCCGGGTTGAAGATGTTGCAGCCCAGGCCGCCGAAAACAGCCTTGCCGATGACGATGGCAAAGAAGCTGCCCATGCAGGCAAACAGGAGCGGGAAGGTCGGCGGCAGGCACATTGCCAGCAGCAGACCCGTCAGGGCGGCGGAACCGTCCTGGATCGTATTCGGCTTGCCCATGACCTTGTTGGCTAACGTTTCAAATACAATGGCAGAAATCATGCAGGTGACAATGACAAGCACTGCGTTGATGCGGAAATAATAGACAGAAGCGAGAACTGCAGGTACCAGGGCCAGCATCACTTCTCTCATGGACTTGCTGATGGTCAGCCCGCAATGCATATGCGGAGAAGAGGAAACGAGAACCATCGGCTTTGGCTCTTTAATAGGTTCCATAATTCAATATCCAGTCCTTTCGCGTGATTAGTTTTTATAGAAGGGATTGTGACCGCCGTCACCTTTCCCTCTGATGAACTGCTTGCCCATACGGATGTATTGGACCAGAGGAATGTGCGCGGGGCAGACGAATGCGCAGGAACCGCATTCGATGCAGGCGTGGCAGTAGAATCTTTCTGCTTCGTCCCAATCCTGCTTCTTGACGGCTTGGACGATTTCCGTCGGTTCCAGTCTCATCGGGCAGGCGTCCACGCAGCGGGCGCAGTGCACGCACGGACCGGGTTCCACGTAGGTGGCGAAAGGAGAGTTGGTGTTGAATACAAGCAGTCCGCCGGAACCCTTTGTGATCGGGTAATCCAGGGAGTTGGCGGCAAAGCCCATCATCATACCGCCGGAAATGATTTTGCCGGGTTCGCCCTCCAGTCCGCCGGCAGCCAGGTTGATGGCATCGCTGTAAAGAGTGCCCAGGCGGACAATATAGTTGCCCGGCTTCTTGACACCGTCACCACTGATGGTAACGACTCTTTCCACCATAGGGATGTTCTTTTTCACAGCACGGTAGCAGGCCACTGCTGTTCCCACGTTGTCGACGATGACACCTGCGTCGGCAGGCAGCCCGCGGTCGGGGACAGTACGGCCCGTCGTAGCGTAGATCAGATGCTTTTCAGATCCCTGAGGATACTTTTCAGCACAGACACAGACTTCGATGTTCGGTTCGTTCGCGACTTTTTCCTTCATCAGGGCAATGGCATCCGGTTTGTTGTCCTCGATGCCGATCACGCCTTTGGCAGCGCCGGAAGCCATCATGAAGTATTTCAGGCCCTGGATGATTTCATCGGAGTATTCGAGCAGGGTACGGTGGTCGCAGGTGACGAACGGTTCGCATTCGATGCCGTTCAGGACGACCGTATCGATCGGACGGGCTCCTTCTTTCGGCGGCGCGTATTTGACCGCGGTCGGGAAAGTTGCACCGCCCATACCGGCTACGCCGGCATCCCTCAATACCTGGCGGATGAGATCCGGAGTGATTTCCTTGTCATCGCGGTCCTTGATCGTGTCACACAGGGTATCCTGTTTGTCATTCTTGATGACCACGCACTGGGAAATCAGACCATTCGGACTGTAGCGGGTTTCCAGTCTCATAACCATTCCGCTGACGCTGGCATGGATATTCGTGCTGACAAAACCGTTCGCCTCACCGATGACCTGACCGAGTGTTACCTTATCCCCGGGCTTGACAACCGGTTTTGCCGGCTTGCCAATGTGCTGGGAAAGGGGAATGTACACCATGTCAGGAGCGGGACATTTTTCAATGGCCACTTTCTCGGTTAAGGACTTGCTGGGGGGTACTGCGACACCACCCACAAAAGTTGCTTCTTGTGCAGACATGTAGTTCACCTCTAACCTTTCATGTGTCAACTTCAAAATAAAATTATATATGGTTAAGTTGCAAAAAACAAGTATTATACATTCGTAAAATTGTCGGCAAGACACAGATTTTGAAAGAAAAAATTCTTCAAAAGTTTACAAAAGAAGCTGTAAAAAAGTGTAAAATAGTTTATAATAATTAACACAATGACCCGGAGCTGGCATAATTACCCGAAAGAAGCCGCCTCTGACGGCCTGAAGGGTATATATAAAATATACATTTATTGGAAGGGAATTTTTGCCGTCCGCCGTGCGAGGAGGTAAAACGACCATGTTCGGACTTTATTTCGATGATTATGATACGCCTGTCTTCCGTCCTCCCAGTGAGGCCAACAGTTTCATCCTCAGGGTGACCCGGGGATGCGCCCATAACCAGTGCACATTCTGCGCGATGTACAAGGACGTGGCCTTTGCCGTCTGTCCGGATGAGGAGATTTCCAGACAGATCGCCATGGCAGCGCAGTATGCCAAAAACCAGGTGCGGCGGATCTTCCTCGCTGACGGCGATGCTCTCGTCCTGCCCACGGACAAGCTGCTCAGGATCCTGGAAACACTGTACCGGATCTTCCCCAATCTGCAGCGTGTCACGTCCTATGCAGGGCCGCGGGATATCCTGCGCAAGAGCGATGAGGAGCTGCAGGCTCTGCGCGAGGCCGGGCTCCGGATGCTTTATTTCGGTCTGGAGACGGGGGATACGGAACTCCTGAAAAAAATCCGCAAAGGCGTGACTGCGGAGGAAAGCATCGCGGCCGGGCAGAAAGTCGTCCGCAGCGGGATGAAGCTTTCCATGATGGTCATCGCCGGCCTGGGCGGAAAGGCCGGCAGCCGTCAGCATGCCCTGGAGACGGCAAAGGCAGTCTCTGCCATTTCGCCGGACATGCTGAGCTTCCTGACGCTGCGGCTCTACAAGGGGACGGAGATGCTCAGGCAGTATGAAAACGGGGAATTCGAACTCCTCTCGCCGAAGGGACTGGCCGAGGAAGCATATCTCATGCTGTCCCGCATCGACATCGCCCCGGGGCGGCACACCCTGGTGCGCAGCAACCATATTTCCAATTATGTCAATCTGAAGGGAACCCTGCCGCAGGATAAGGAAAAACTGCTGCAGGATCTGAAAACTGCGATTGACCATTTGTCTAAATTGACGGATTGGGAAGTTTATACTAACATGGAGTATTGAAAAGGACCCAATCTGGCTGGAATGTGATTTTATGCGTCCCCTTTTTGTTACGGAATGCTGCCGCACTGCCGGCAGTCAGGAGGGGACAGCCGGACCCTGCGCTGAAAGAAAAGAGGCATTTCATGAATATTCGTAAAACCATAGCGATGATGCTGATTGCCTTTGCCGCCCTGCCGCTCTCTGTGAGTTTTGCGGCAGCAAAACACGCGCCGCTCAAGATCGGTGACAAGGGCTGGAAAGTGAAGACCGTCCAGATCAAGCTGAACACCCTGGGGATGAAGACGCCTCAGACGGGCAAATATACGCGGGACACGGAAAACCAGGTCCGTGCCTTCCAGCAGCAGCACCATCTGAAAGTAACGGGACAGGTCGATGATACGACTTATTTCCGCATCAATGAGGCGGCCTTTGAAAAAGAAGGGATCCATGGAGTGAGGGGACGGGATGTGGTCAATACGGCTTCCCGCTACAAGGGTGTGCCGTACAGCTTCGGCGGTACGACGCCGCGTGCCTTTGACTGCTCGGGATATGTCCAGTATGTATTCCGGAAACATAACGCCGCCCTGCCGCGGACAGCGGATCTTCAGTACGAAAAGGGGCTTTTTGTGACGATGCGCCAGCTGCAGCCCGGCGATCTTGTGTTCTTCACCACCTATGAACCGGGCGCTTCCCATGTCGGGATCTACGCCGGCAACGGGCTTTTCTGGAGCGCAACGTCCTCGAAGGGGGTCCGGCTCTGCAGCTTGTCGGATGATTACTGGAGGAGCCGGTATTACGGGGCCAAGAGAGTGCTGGTTCCAGTTGAAAAGGATCGTTCATATCGCAGATGACAGGGGAGGATTTAGATTCAGATGATTAGAGAACGTCGGAATAAGGAAAAACTGACAAGTTATTATAATAAGTTCATCGATGAAGGCATCATCGATCCCAATGTGCACCCGTGGGTGGCCGAGTCCTGGCGCCGCTGCGACGCGAGGAGGCTGAACCATGAAATCATGCCGGTCGACGGGGTCCGGCTCAGCACGGCCGAGCTGGCAAAGAAAATGGAACTCCACCGGGACGTGCTGCAGTATGTCGATGGGCTTTTCGAACAGAACAAGCAGTATTTCAATTCCAATAACCTGTCCATGATCATCGTCGATGCCGACGGGTATGTCCTGAAGAATTATGCACTCCCGTTCTTCCAGCGCAGCATCGAGGATATCCAGGGGATGCGTGTCCTGGAGGAGGACGTGGGGACGTCCAGCCTTTCCGTGGCCCGCAGCCACAATGTGCCCTTCCTGATGTTCGGGCCGGAGATGTGGATCCGCGAAAGCCATTCCGGCGATGCCTGTTCCGCCCCGATCAACGTGGAGGGCGAGAGCCGCTACTTCCTTTCCATGTTCTCCCTCGATCAGAATGAACTTCCGTACGATATCCTGCTGAGCCTGCTCATGACGATGAAATACTCCCTTGAGAACTACCTGAAGATGCTGGAGTTCTGGAAGGCGAGCAATCTGGTCGATGAGGATATCCCGGCGGCCGTCTTCTGGGTCAACCGCGACGGGACGATCCGGTACTGCAACGACAGAGCCCGGAAGCGGCTGGACGGCCAGGAAAAGCTGGAAGACGTCTTCCTGAACTATGAACACATCCCTGTGCAGAAGGGCTTCGAAGGCAAAAAGACGGTCCGCAAGGAAATCACCTGGATCACCCAGGACAGGACCTATGAAGACGTGACGAGTGTCCTGCCCGTATCCATCAGCGGCCGGATCGACAGTGTCGTCGTCCTGACCATGTCCATCGAGGACCTGAAGACGACGATCGCCCATGCCACGGGATACAGTTCCCGCTACAGCCTCTACAGCATGGTCGGGAATTCGAGCGAGTTCCTGGCCCTCCAGCACAAGGCGGCCCGGGTGGCACGGGGGGACAACAACCTGCTCCTCCAGGGAGAACCGGGGACGGGCAAGCAGCGCCTGGCCCACGGCATCCATCAGGCGAGCCCGCGGGCAGCGGCACCGCTCATCACGGTCCGCGGCCACGAGGGAAGCGAGCAGGAACTGGAAGCGGAATTCTTCGGCCATGATGACGGAGCCGGCCATGTCACGGCCGGCAGCCTGGAACTGGCCAATGGCGGGACCCTGTTCCTCGATGAGATCGAGAAATTCCCGACAGCACTGGGCGATGCCCTGGCGGACGCACTGAAGAACGGTGTCCTGAACAAAGAAACGGGTGTCCGCCGGAAATTCAATGTGAGGATCATCGCCGCCTGCGACTCCAACCTCAAGCGGCTGACGGACAAGGGTCTTTTTTCGAGACCGCTCTATGAACTGGTCATCGGGACGGTGATCCGGGTCCCGCCGCTGCGGGAACGGGGCGAGGACGTGGAAGTCATCGCCAACCACATCCTGACGGAAATGGCCGCGCGCCACAATCTGCCGGGGAAGACCCTGTCGAAGGATGCGCTGAAGCTCCTCAATACCTGCCACTGGCCCGGCAATATCAAGCAGCTCCAGGGTGTCATCGAGCAGGCATTCTTCCATACGGCGGGCAGTGTCATCGAAGCCGACCATATCAAACTACCCGGAGAGCATCGGGTCGAAAAGTCCTGGAAGCATGACAAGGATGCATTTGTCGCTTCCTGGAAACAGGCCGGCGGCAATATCAGCAAGCTGGCGCTCATGCTCGACGTCAGCCGGGTGACGCTGTACCGGTATCTGAAAAAATATGATCTTGGCCCCAAAAAAGAGAATCACTGAGTATGAATCGGCCTGACGCCACGAAGATGCGCTTTGCCCCAGGACAAAACGCATCTTCTGTAATTTCAGGGCAGCGTTTCCTGCTTGCTGCAGGCAGCGTGCCCGTGGCAGAAAGCACTGCAGGAAGCAGGGATCAGCCTGCTTCCGTAAAGGAGAAGAACCATGAGACTGAGAAAGAAACCCTGGATGGCCCAGGCCCTGGAAACCTATATCGGCAAAGAACTCCTGGAAGACGGTCTGGAAGCGTATAAGGGCCGGTGGTCCGAGTTCATGGGCGGACGTCCTGTGCGTCTGGAAATCGGCTGCGGCAAGGGAAAGTTCCTTGCCTCCATCAGTGCGCTCCATCCGGATATCGCTTTTTTGGGGATGGAAAGCCAGAGGGATGTGTGCTACTATGCTGTAAAGAAACTGCGGGAGCAGGAACAGGAGAATGCCCGCGTCCTGCGGGCGGATGCAGCCCATCTGCCGGAATGGTTCGCCCCGGGCGAAGTGGATATGCTGTACCTCAATTTCAGCGATCCCTGGCCCAAGGCCAGGCATGCCAAACGGCGCCTGACGTACCGCACGTTCCTTGCGGAATATAAGGAAATCCTGAAGCCCCACGGCCATTTGCGCTTCAAGACGGACAATGATGATCTTTTTGCTTTTTCCCTGGAAGAATTCAGGGAGTTCGGCCTGCAGATCGTATCCATGACAGAGGATCTGCATCAGTCGGATATCCCCAACGAAGCGACGACGGAATATGAAGACCGTTTCAGTGCCCTGGGAAAGAACATCAATTTCTGTGAAGTCGTTTTTTGATTGGAAGGAATAGGAGTCGATCATGCGGAAACGTTTCCTGATTTGGGAAAATCCTAAAGATGCCATGCTGGCCTTTGTGGTGTTCCTGATGGGTATCGGTGCTGTCAATGTGTTCAGTGCCAGCTTTGTCATGGCTGAGGCTACGACGGGATCGGGGTATCACTATCTGTTTCGGTATATCGGCTACAGTATCATCGGCTTCATTGCCATGTATATTACGGGCTGGCGGGTGGACTATCATTTCTGGCTGGACCATGCCCGTTATCTCTATGCGGCCTGCCTGGCCATGCTCCTGGCGGTCAAAGCCGTGGGACCGGTGGTCAAGGGATCCCAGCGCTGGCTCGTTTTCGGGCCTTTTTCCTTTCAGCCGTCGGAATTCGTCAAACTCGGTATCATCATCATGGGGGCAGCCTGGCTGGGGAAAATGATCAGCCAGGGACAGCGGCCGTCCATGTTTTCCGAAGGACGCCTGCCGCTGCCCTTCCTGACGCCCAAAGCGCTGCCCTTCCTGGCGACCGCTGTCCTGTCCGTCCTCGTCCTGATCCAGCCGGACATGGGGACCGCGGCGATCATCCTTGCGCTGATCATCGTCCTTTATTATGTGGCGGGCCAGCGGAAACTGGAGCTGTTTGCCCTGGCCCTGCCCGTGGCGGTCATGGTGATCCTCCTGATCCTGCATGAACCGTACCGGATGAACCGGGTCCGGATCTGGATGAATCCCTGGAAGGACCCTCAGGGGTATGGCTATCAGGCGGTGCAGTCCTTTGTCACCATCGGCAGCGGCGGTTTCTTCGGCGATCCCGTCGGGATGGGGTCCGGAAAATTTTTCTATTTACCGGAGGCCCATACGGATTTCGCATTCGCTATTTTCTGCCAGGAACTGGGATTTGTCGGGGCCGTGGCCCTGGTGCTCCTTTTCGGTCTCCTGGCACTGGCGATTTTCAGCATCGGCCGGAACACGCAGGACCGGAGCGGCTTTTTGCTCGTGACGGGCGTGAATTTCCTGGTCGTGGGACAGGCTTTTGCCAATATGGCCATGGTCACGGGCATCCTTCCCGTCATCGGGGTCCCGCTTTCTTTCATCAGCTACGGCGGGACGAGCCTGATCGTTTCCCTTGCGGCCATCGGCCTTGCTGTTTCCGTGTACCGCGGCGAGGTGCGGCGCGAAGAGGCGGAGAAACCCAAAGCACCCCCGCGGCCGGTCTATCATGACTCCTTCTACGTGAGGCGTCCGGATTCCGGAAGGAGGTGGACGCGGTGAAATTCAGATTTCCCTGGCCGGGCAGAAAAAAGAAAGCAAAGGAACCGGCAAAGGACCGTCCTGCCGTACCGCAGTGGCGCCGTTCCGGCAGCAGCCGGGAAGTCCGTTTCCTGAGAGAGGAGAATCGGCACGGGGACTTCCATCCGCAGGGCCGTATCCTCAAACTGGAGCCGGACAAGGGCCTTCTGGCCAAAAGCAAGGGCCGGGCCCGTCATATTGCCTATTTCGTAGGGGCGTTCATCGTCCTGATCATCGGCAACCTGTTCTATCTGCAGATCGTGAAACGCACGGACCTGCAGCAGAAAGCGATCGCGCAGATCAGCGGAGAACATATGGAAGTCTCGCCGCGGGGCAGTATCGTGGACCGGAATGGAGAGGAGCTGGCCGTCAGCGTCATCAGCAAATCCCTCTATGTGGATCCCCAGGAACTGCGCGATGATCCGGACCGCTGGCCCGGACGCCGCGTGCCGGACCGTGATCCGCGGCAGGTGGCGGCTCACAAACTGGCTCCGATCCTGGGCATGGATGAACAGGATCTCTATGACCGCTGCAAAGCATCGGATCTGCGTTTCGTCTGGATCAAGCGGATGCTCGACCCCTATGAGGAAGAGGCCGTCAAGAAACTCCTGAAAGACGAAAAACTCGCAGGCTTCCATTTCCAGGAAGAAAGCAAACGCTACTATACAAAGAACAAGCTCGCTGCCCAGGTGCTGGGGTTTGTCGGGACGGACGACAAGGGCCTCGAAGGCATCGAGGCCTCCATGGATGATGTCCTGAAGGGCAAGCCGAAGAAACAGAATAATTTCTTTGATGCCAAGGGGAACCGGATCGGGAAATCCGGTTTCAATGAAGTCATCACGCGCCGGATGAATACAGTGGAACTCACCATCGACGCCAATATGCAGTTCATCCTCGAAAGGAGCCTGGATGATGCCATCCAGCGCACGAAAGCTGCCAGCGCCGCTGCCGTCCTGATGGACCCCAATACGGGGGAGATCCTGGGAATGGCCAGCCGCCCGACTTTCGATCCCAATGACTTTTCTGCAAGCAGCCAGGAAGCTTTCAAGAACCGTGCCGTCAATATCATTTACGAACCGGGCTCGGTCTTTAAGCCCATCATCGGCTGTGCCGGCCTGATGGAAGGCATCATCACGCCGGATACCCCTTTCAATGACCAGGGGTCCATCGATGTGGGCGGACGCCGCATCCGCAACTGGGATGGTGCCGGCAGGGGCCATATCAAATTCGAGGATATCATCAAGTTTTCGATCAATACGGGGATGGCCGATCTGGGCCTGAAACTCGGCGGCGAAAAAGAGACCGAATATGCCAAGCGGTTCGGCTTCGGGGCCCCGACCGGGTCCGATGTGCCGGGGGAACAGAGCGGGATCCTTTATGACCCGAAGGACATGGTCCCCTCCGATGTGGCGACCATGGCGATCGGCCAGGGCATTGCCGTGACGCCCCTGCAGATGCTGCGTGCCATCTGTGCCATTGCCAACGGCGGCAAACTCGTCCGCCCGTATATCGTCCGCCGCGTCATCGCTCCGGACGGCAAGGTCATCGAGGAAACGAAGCCCCGCGTGGACAGCCAGGTCATTTCGGAAGAAGTTGCCGGCCAGATGCGGGACATGATGGAAAAAGTCGTTTCTGAAGGCGGCGGCAAGCCGGCTCAGATCAAAGGCTACAAGATCGCAGGCAAAACCGGGACGGCGGAGAAACTTTCCCCCAAGGGCGGTTATATCCCGGGGGTCTATATCGCTTCTTTTGTCGGATTCGTCCCGGCCGATCATCCGCAGTATGCGATGCTGATCATGCTCGATTCCCCGAAGGGTGCCTTCTACGGATCGCAGGTGGCAGCCCCGATTTTCAAGGATACCCTGCAGCAGATCCTGGTAGCCAAGGGGATCCAGCCGGGTGATTCCAGCGAGCTTCCGACCGTCGAGTCGCTGACCCTGGAAAAACAGCCCGCACCGGCTGAACTGCCGGAACTGGTCCCGGATGAGGAAGGCAATGTCAAACTGCCCAATCTGGCGGGCTATTCCATCCGGCAGATCCAGACCATCCTTTACGGCGGCGGACTCTCCCTGATCCCGCAGGGCAGCGGAACCAGCTGGAAACAGGATCCGCCGCCGGGCACGGTGCTCCATGCCGGTGACTCGGTGACGGTCCTGTTCCGGTAGGGATGCCGGCAGCTGCGCCGTTGCCACAGTCCCGGAAATTGTAGTAGAATAAATTAACATCAGAAGGCAGAGGATGCCCTGCGTTCTCTGCCGGAACACGCGTGAGCCTGAAACGGACACCGGATGAAAGGGAGTACGATTTTGAAAAGGACACTCATTTTACGGGGCAAGCCCGTCGCAGATATGATCCGCGCCAGTCTGAAAGAAGTCTTTGCTGCAACGGAAGCGACCCTTGCCACTTTTATCATCGGCAATGATGCACCGGCTCATGTGTACCAGCGCAGCCTGATCAGGTGCGCCCGCGGGCTTGGCGTCAATACGCGGGAAGTGGAGCTGCCGGAGGATGTCACCCAGGAGGAGGCTGAAGCGGCGCTGTCGGCTCTCAGCGCCGATCCTGCGGTGACCGGGATCCTGCCGCTCATGCCGGTGCCGCCGCAGATCAGTCAGGTGAACCTGATGAACTGCCTGGATCCCCAAAAGGATATGGACTGCCTGCATCCGCTCAACAGCGGTGAATTCTATCTGGGTCTCAGTCCCTGGGGCCCCTGTACGCCCCGGGCCTGTATGAAGATCATCGATTTCTATCATATCCCCCTGGAAGGGCGCCGGGTGGTCATGGTCGGCTACGGTGACGTCGTGGGCCGTCCGCTGACGCTGATGCTCGTGGACCGTCATGCCACGGTGACCGTCTGCCGTTCAAAAACAAAAAATCTGCCCAACATTTTAAGTCAGGCAGATATCATCTTCAGTGCTGTAGGAAAACCCAATCTGATCACAGAGGATATGGTCAGGGAAAACTGCGTGCTGATCGACATCGGACTTTCTTCTCTCAACGGGAAACTTGTCGGGGATATCTCAGAGGGCGCCAAGATCCATAAAGCCGCCGCTTATACACCGGTGCCGGGAGGCGTCGGTGTGCTCAGCAACCTCATGGTCATGGAGACGCTTACACGCAATCTGTAAGTCAGCCGTCGTACTTGGCCGCGAGTTTGGCCATGAATTTTTCCTTTTTCACGAGGAAGCGTTCGTGGGAGCCCTGGCCGATGATCCCATGGTCATCGGAAGCGGTGACTTTGAAGGAAAGTTTCCGGCCGTCCACGCCGACGAGGACTGCCTTGGCTGTCACCATCCGGCCGACGGCTGTGGGTGCGTCGTGGGAAATGGAGAGGCTGATCCCCACACTGGTGGTATCAGGGTCGAGACAGGGATCGACAAGGGCGCAGGCAGCCTTTTCCATGAGGGCGACCAGGGCCGGTGTCGCGTAGACGTCAAGGGAGCCGCTGCCCATGGCAGCTGCCGTGTTCGTGTGGAGCACCACTTCACTGACCTGGGCTGCCGCACCAATCCTGAGTTCTTTCATGATATCCACTTCTTTCTATAAAAATAGTATTTCTATACCGCAATCATTGTATTCGTTTTCCTGCGTGAAAGCAAGCCAAACGCAGCGCGAGGAAGGGGGAGCGCATGCTACTTACTGATATTTATGCCAATCATCCCGATGCATCGGAGGCTGTCATCGATCAGGAGCGTCATGTGACATACGGGGAGCTCCGCGATCTTGTGGACCGCTGGGCGGCTGTGCTTCAGCAGCAGGGGGTCCGTCCGGGCGACAAGGTCGGGCTCTTCAGCAAGAACTGCCTGGAATTCATCCTGACCTATCTGGCCATCGTCCGTACAGGCGGAGTCGTCGTGCCGATCAATTTCCAGCTGGTCCCGCGGGAAGTGGCCTTCATCATCCGTGACGCGGGCATCCGGCTGCTGGTCGTTCGGGAACGTCTCCCCATGGAGGAAGCGCTGCAGGAGGCGGGGTGCGCGGACTGCAGGCAGATCACGTTCGCGGAAATCGGCGCAGCTCCGGCAGGACCGTTTGCCGGAGTTCCCCAAAGCCCCGGGGACAACTGCAGCATCATCTACACGTCCGGCACGACGGGCAGGCCGAAGGGCGCGATGCTGAGCCATATCAACCTGTGCAGCAATGCGGCGGATTTTTCCACTGCGGTCCCGTATAATGCCAGTGACAAAGTCCTGTGCCTGCTGCCCATGTATCACTGCTTTGCCTGGACGGTCTGTGTGGTCAGTACGCTGCTCCGCGGCGGCTGTGTGGTCATCCAGTCCGTCTATAATTTCAAGACGGCCATGCGGCTCGTCAAGAAACACGGAGTGACGGTCTTTACGGGTGTGCCCGCTGTGTTCCGTCTGCTCTGTGAGAGCCGCGACCTCGATTCGGTGGAAACGGTCCGCATCTTCATCAGCGGCGCCGCTCCGCTGGGCCTTGATCTGGGACGCAGCTTCGCGCTCAAGTACGGGCGTGCCGTCCTGGAGGGATACGGTCTTTCCGAAGCGTCCCCCGTCGTTACGTTCAATCAGGACGGAAAGATCCGGATCGGCTCCATCGGAGTGCCCATCCCGCATGTGGCGGTGAAGATCGCAGGCCCGGACGGCAAGGAACTGGAACCCTGCGAACGGGGGGAGCTCCTTGTCAAAGGCCCGAATGTCATGCTGGGGTATCTGAACAGGCCCGAAGCAATGGCGGATACGGTTGCTGACGGCTGGCTCCATACGGGTGATGTGGGGTACATCGATGAAGACGGTTTCGTCTTCCTGGTCGACAGGCTCAAGGACCTGATCATTTCGAGCGGTGAAAACGTGTATCCCCGTGAAATCGAGGAGGCGGCAGTGCAGTTCGAAGGTGTGGCCGAAGCGGCCGTCATCGGTGTCCCGGACAAACTGCGCGGAGAGGCAATCTGCATCTATGTGGTGCCCCGTCCCGGCGCCCGGGTCGACCTGAAGGCACTGCGGCAGTATCTCCTGGGACGGGTCGCACCCTACAAGGTACCCCGGGAATATTTCCTGGTTCCGGAACTGCCGAAGACCGGACTGGGAAAAGTACGGAAACCGGAACTGCGGAAGCGGGCGATCGAAATGCTTTCGGAGAACAAGCTTGCCGGGAGGGTCCTATGAAAAAACTGCTCATGGCACTGAGCATCCTTTTGATGTGTATCGTCAGCGGCTGCGCCAAAGGCGTCATCACGCTGGAAGTTTCCCGCTTCGGAGCGGCCGATGTGACCTGCCGGCTCACGGCAGTCCCCATCCTGCAGCCGACCGCGCAGACCTTTGAGGAGGATTTCCGGAAGGACGGATATTCGGTCCGTCCCGTGGACGACGGAGAGTATAAAGGGTTCGAGGCCCATAAGCATTACAACCAGCTGAAAGACATCAAGAAATCGAAGGTCCTGCGGACTTTTGACTTCGGGACATGGGAAGAAGGCGCGCGCGGCGCCCTGGGACAGGCGGATACGGGCAACGGGATCAATCCGGACACAAAAGGTGCGACGAATGATGTCAAACCCAAACTGCCGGAAAAAGAGGAGAGCCCGATCGTGACCATGCACAGCGGTCTGCTTTTCGATACGATCGATGTCAACGCGATGCTGGCCCTGGAATCGAGGGACAGTGTCAAAGATCAGAATGTGCAGGCCGTCATCAGGACGCTCATGCGGCAGTTCGACCTCCGTTTCGTCCTTAAACTGCCGGCCCGCGTGGACAGCAGCAACGCAACGAATGTCAGCGACGACGGCCATGTTTTGACATGGAAGATCCCCTTGGGAGAGGATACACCCCTCCAGGCTTCTGTGACCTATCTGAACCCCGTCAAGGCTGCCGGCTGGGTGGTCGTCCTGATCGTGGTCGGCGGGATCGCAGCGGCCTATACCCGCAAGCTCCGCCGCCAGAAAGAGCTGGCTCAGTGGACGAAAGAGCAGGAACAGAGCAGCCATATCCTTCCGCTTCCGGAGGAAAGACCGGATGACAGGCCGAAAGAACGGGATTTGGATAAGAAAATGTAAGGATATGTTACAAAAATACGGTTTTTTTGCAGAATATAAAGAATTATGCTAGAATAAACTTAGAAAGAAATGGAGGGAACGAGGATGAGCGCGGAATTTCTGAAATTAAAGCGGCTGATGATTTTTGTGGGCGGTAAATTGCAAGTTGAATTTGAACACTCATAATCAAGAAACACACTCAATAGCATAAACTTCATCGAGGAATGCATCAAATAGTTCTGACGGTGTATGGTAGCCCAAAACACGACGTGGGCGCTG
>Ga0256406_1001492_pt1 | contig 37426 bp, 30 predicted proteins | sample RumenRJG_03DNA_FD_185986 | JGI IMG/M metagenome (GOLD analysis project Ga0256406, IMG submission 185986) | Bovine rumen microbial communities from Lethbridge, Alberta, Canada - RJG_03 | ecosystem: Host-associated > Mammals > Digestive system > Stomach > Rumen | place: Canada: Alberta | collected...
TGAATTGCTAATTTGTTTTTGCACCACTAAGTTAAGTGATTTTTTTGACATGGCCAAATCCTGAGCAACTTTTTGTTGCTCAGGACGTTATAAAATAATAAAGACTATTGTGGTGCGGATATTAGGCATAAGTAGTTATTTTAATCTTCAAAGTGTCCAAACATCCTTCCACTTGGGGAAGGCTTGGTTATGCCGTTCGGGCCTTTTTTACTTACTAAAAAATGCCGGACAACATCTTGTCTGTTGTCCGGCATTACCTTTGTGTGCGCCCGACAGGACTCGAACCTGCACTGCGCGAGCAACTAGATCCTAAGTCTAGCGCGTCTACCAATTCCGCCACGGGCGCAAACTCGTACGGAAAGCGGATGCAAAATTAATAAAAAAATCCAATAATGTGTAATAATTCGTCGATAATTTATTAACTTTGAGGTCAGAATCAATTCTTGCAGCTATGAAAAAACTTAGATTATTGTTCGTTGTGGCAACACTCCTGATGTCCGTTGCCGCCATTGCCCGTGATTATGACTACATGATTTCGTCGCCCGACGGACGGCTCACCGTGTGCGTGACAGTGAACAATCAGCTCTGTTGGAGCGTCAACCTTGACGGCAAGCCAATGCTGATATATTCGCCGATAGGCTTGGAGACGACCGCAGACACATTCGGCAAGAATGTGAAAGTCACTAAGGCGGCTGACAAGAAATTGAAGGATTTCGGTTCGCTGACGCTTACCTTCCGTGGCGGATACAGTGTGGAGTGGCGTGCATACGATGATGCAGGCTGCTATCGCATAACGTTGCCGAAGGGAAAGAAGGTGACCGTGAAGAACGAAATTGCCCAATTCCGCTTCAACGACGATGATAAGTGCTTCGTACCGTACGTCAATGACTTGCGCGATGGCGATAAGTGGAGCTCCGCTTTCGAGTGTTACTATGACCATCAGAAGTTGTCGGAGATGTACAACGACTCCCTTGCCATCACCCCGTTTGCCGTCTGCCATGCCGATGGTTACAAGAATGTGATTCTGGAGACGGGCGTCAAGAACTACCCCGGTATGTATTTGGTGAAAGGTGAGGGCAATTCGCTGACGGCAAAGTTCCCGAACGTTCCGCTGAAATGGGTCAAAGGCGGTATGAACGACTTGAACATGATGGCGACGGAGCGTGCCGGATACATCGCCAAGGACGCTACGCAGTTGCCTTGGCGAGTCGTGATGGCGGTGAGCAACGACGCACAATTGCTCGGCAACGATATCGTGTCGAGGCTCGGAGCGCCCGGTAAGTTGACTGATACATCGTGGATACGCCCTGGAAAGGCAGCCTGGGACTGGTGGAACAACTGGAATATATCCGGCGTTGACTTCCGTGCGGGCATTAACACCGACACATATTTATATTATATAGACTTCGCCCACGACAACGGTTTGGAATATGCCGTCGTCGACGAAGGCTGGAGTGACCCCGAAGACCTTATGAAGATGTCCGACAAAATGGACATAAGCAAAATCGTCGACTATGCCAAGGAGCGCGGAGTGAGCATCATTCTCTGGTCGTCATGGCGTAATATGGTGCAGCGCGGAGCCCAGAAGATGGACGAAGTGATGGACTACTATTCGCGAATGGGCGTCAAAGGCTTCAAGGTAGACTTCTTCGACCGTGACGACCAGTTGGCTGTCAACAGTGCATATCAGGTTGCTGAGGCTGCCGCACGCCACCATATCATCCTCGACTTGCACGGTTTCAAGCCCAACGGCATGCAGACGGAATATCCGAACATACTGAACTTTGAAGGCGTTAAGGGACTTGAGAACTCGAAATGGGAACCTAAAGTCGACGGACATCCGCTGCACGACCAGCCGCTCTACGACGTGTCGATACCTTATCTTCGCAACCTCATCGGTCCGATGGACTACACGCCGGGTGCAATGGTGAACGCCACGCCAGACCAGTTCTATGGCAACAACGCCCATCCGATGTCGCAGGGAACCCGTGTCCATCAGATGGCGATGTACGTTGTCTTCTATGGTCCGCTGCAAATGCTTGCCGACTCGCCAACGAAATACAAGAAGGAGCAGGAGTGTACCAACTTCATTGACGGCATACCGACTGTTTGGGACGAGACTGTTCCGCTTTCGGGAAAGATGGGCGAGTATGTTGCACTTGCCCGTAGGAAAGTCAACGTGTGGTATGTCGGCGCAATGACGAACGGCGAAAGCCGTGACCTGACACTCGATTTGTCAAAGTTGAAAGTACAGGGAAAGACGATGGACATCTTCGGCGACGGTGTCAACGCCGACCGCGAGGCTACCGACTATGCCCATTCATCAGCTACGGTGGCGGCAGACGGTATCGTCAACGTGCATCTGGCGCCCGGTGGCGGTTGGGTTTGCCGTATATCGCAATGAGACATCCATTCATAAAAAATGAAAAAAATAGGGATAGTCTGATATTTTTATGTACTTTTGCACCTTGAACCAGCAGTAGCCTGCGGCGGCGCATTATGCTTCGGATAAAAAAACTAGATATTTTCATAGCAAAGCAGTTCGGACTTCTCTTTGCCGGAACATTCTTCATCAGCCTCTTCGTGTTGATGATGCAGTTCCTGTGGAGGTATGTCGACGACCTCATCGGCAAGGGATTGTCGCTGGAAGTACTGGCTCAGTTCTTCTGGTACATGGCCCTCATGATGATACCGCAGGCACTGCCGCTTGCTATTTTGCTTGCCTCGCTGATGACGTACGGTAACCTTGGCGAGAGCAGTGAGCTGACAGCGATAAAGGCTTCGGGCATTTCGCTCGTCCAGTCGTTCCGCTCGCTCATCGTAGTTGTGGTGCTCATAACGTGCGCCTCGTTCTACTTTGAGAACAATATCGGTCCGGATTCGCAGATGAAGCTTACCCAGCTGCTAGTCACGATGAAGCAGAAGAGCCCGGAACTGGAGATTCCTGAGGGCGTGTTCTACGATGGAATTCCGCAGACTAATATATATGTAGAGAAGAAGAACGTCAATACCGGCAAGCTCTACAACCTCATGGTGTACCGTCAGACGGAAAGCTATGAGGACCAGGCAATTATCCTTGCCGACTCCGGTATGCTTCAGTCGACTGCCGACAAGAAGCACCTGGCCATGACAATGTGGGATGGCCACTGGTATGAGAATATCCGCAACAACACGATGGGTAACAGTGCGCAGGTCCCTTACCGTCGGGAGTCGTTCACGGACAAGCGTATCATAATCGACTTCGATGGAAACCTGAACCTCGCCGACGCTTCTCTGTTCGGCAATGATGCCCGTACGAAGAGCCTGCCGAAGATACAGCATGACCTCGACTCGCTCAATCAGTTCTACGATAGTATCGGAACGGCATACTATGCGAATGCGAAGAAGATGTACTATCCGACTCCGCAGCTCACGGCGCAGCAGCAGAAGGACGTCAGCAAGCGCTATACGGCTAAGAATTGCGACATCGACACGCTCTTTGCACATCTGTCTCCCGATAAGAAAAAAACCGTCGTGGCGGCAGCGCTGCAAAGCGTCAGTCAGGAAACGGGCGACTTGGAGTTCAAGAGTATGATAACGAGCGACGGCGATAAGATTATCCGTCAGCATAAGATTGAGATGATAAACAAGTTCACGGTGGCGCTGTCGTGCTTGATATTCTTCTTCATAGGTGCTCCGCTCGGTGCTATTATAAGAAAAGGTGGACTAGGTGTGCCGATTATAACGTCAGTTGCCGTATTCATTATATATTATATACTCGACAACACGGGATACCGAATGGCACGACAGGGCTCATGGTCGATTTGGTTCGGAAAGGGACTGTCGCCTGCGGTGCTGATACCTACCGCAATATTCGTAACTTACAAGGCGAACAACGATTCTACCGTATTCAACTTGGAAGCTTACAAGGAGGCGTTCCGAAGAATGTTCGGACTGCGCATAAAGCGTAGCATCATGAGCAAGGAAGTTATCATCAACGACCCTGACTACAAGCGTGACGCCGAGGTTCTGAGCCGTATGAACACGGAGATTGAGGCTTATGCGCGTACGCACAACCTGAAGTCGCCGCCGAATGTCATAAATGTGTTCTTCAAGTATCAGCCTGATCACGCGATAGAGGAACTCGACAAGGAGCTCGAAGATATTATAGAGGACCTTGGCAACACGCGCGACAGGTTCGTTCTGAGCTATATCAACCGCTATCCGGTACTCGCCGTGAAGGCACATACGCGTCCGTTCGAACGTCGATGGATGAATATAGTGGCGGCAATCATCGTTCCTGCGGGTATATTCTTCTACCTGCGCATGTGGCGTTTCCGTCTGAGGCTGTACCGTGACTTGCAGAATATATACAAGACGAACACCGACGTGATTGCAAGAATAGAAAAACTGACAAACAGAGAATAACATATTTATAAGCAGTCTCTTCTCTACGAGGGGGCGCTTGGAAGGAAAATCAAAAATGGCAGAATTCAAACTCAGTAGCATCGAAGATGCAATCAAAGATTTCAGAGAAGGAAAATTCGTCATCGTTGTCGACGATGAGGACCGTGAAAACGAGGGTGACCTTATCATGGCAGCGGAGAAGATAACACCGGAGAAGGTGAACTTCATGCTGAAGAACGCCCGTGGCGTTCTGTGCGTGCCTATAACGATGTCTCGTGCGGACGAGCTCGACTTGCCACATCAGGTGGATGAGAATACGTCAATGCTCGGAACACCGTTCACTATAACTGTTGACAAACTCGAAGGGTGCACGACCGGCGTGTCGGCTCACGACCGTGCAGCGACCATTAAGGCGCTTGCCGACCCGAACAGCACACCGCAGACGTTCGGAAGACCGGGTCATATCAATCCGTTGTATGCTCAGGATAATGGCGTTCTGCGCCGTTCCGGTCACACGGAGGCTGCTATCGACCTCTGCAAACTTTCGGGCTGCTATCCTGCCGGCGTCCTCATGGAGATTATGAACGACGATGGTACGATGGCACGGATGCCGCAGCTGCAGGAGAAGGCTAAGGAATGGGGACTGCATATCATATCGATTGCTGATATTATTGCGTACCGTTTGAAGCGGGAGTCTAGCATTGAGGTCGGCGAAGAGGTTGACCTGCCTACTATCTATGGTGATTTCAAACTCATTCCCTTCCGCCAGACAAGCAATGGACTTGAGCACATGGCTCTCATCAAGGGTCATTGGGATGAGGATGAGCCGGTTTTGGTTCGCGTTCACTCGTCTTGTGCTACGGGAGACATCCTAGGCAGTAAGCGTTGCGACTGTGGTGAGCAGCTCCATAAGGCAATGCAGATGATTGAGAAGGAAGGCAAGGGCGTCCTTATCTATATGCAGCAGGAAGGCCGCGGCATTGGTCTGATGAACAAGATAGCTGCTTACAAGCTCCAGCAGGAGGACGGTATGGATACCGTCGATGCTAATATTCACCTTGGTTTCAAGCCGGACGAAAGGGATTATGGCTGCGGTGCACAGATGCTCCGTCACCTTGGAGTCCACAAGATGCGCCTCATGACGAACAATCCTACAAAGCGCGTCGGTCTGGAGGCGTACGGACTGGAAATCGTCGAGAACGTTCCGATAGAGGTTTCGCCTAATAAGTACGACTATCGGTACCTCAAGACGAAGAAGGAACGTATGGGACACGAATTGAAGAAGGTTTGAACACATATATTATATAAGGTATAGCCCGAAGCCTTGTGACTGCAAAATAAGCAAGCAAAACGTGGGAAAATGCCGCAAAATGCTAAGTATATCGTTAAAATGGGCAAAATATCAACGGTAATTTTTCGTTATAAATAATAAAATGTGTAATTTTGCGTTCACATATTACATACAGGATAAACTATGGGAACATTATCAGATAGATTGAATCGTTTGGCACCTTCGGCAACATTAGCTATGTCGCAGAAGAGCAGCGAAATGAAAGCGCAGGGCATTGACGTTATTAATATGAGCGTCGGAGAACCCGACTACATGACTCCGGAGCATATCAAGGAGGCTGGAAAGAAGGCTATCGACGATAACTACTCGAAGTATTCTCCTGTCCCTGGTTATCTCGAACTGAGAAAGGCTATATCGGAGAAAATCAAACGGGATAGCGGTCTCGACTATTCGACAAGCGAAATCATTGTCGGAACTGGTGGCAAGCAGGGCGTTTGCAATACATTCATGGCTCTTGTGAACTCAGGTGACGAGGTCATAGTTCCTGCTCCGTATTGGGTGAGCTACCCGCAGATGGCGAAACTTGCCGGCGGAAAGCCTGTTGTAATACGTGCCGGAATCAAGCAGAACTTCAAAATAACACCGGAACAGCTTGAGGCTGCAATCACGCCGAAGACAAAGTTGCTCGTCATTTGTTCTCCAAGCAACCCGACCGGAAGTGTTTACAGTCAGGAAGAGTTGAATGCTCTGGCCGAGGTGGTGCTCCGTCATGATGACTTATACGTTCTCTCAGATGAGATTTATGAGAAAATAAATTACGTAGGCTTTACTGCAAGCATCGCAAAGGCACCGGGTATGCGTGAGCGTACGGTCATTTGCAATGGCGTCAGCAAGGCTTATGCAATGACGGGATGGCGCCTTGGATGGGTTGCTGCTCCTGAATGGATTGTCAAAGGAATAAACAAACTGCAAGGTCAGTACACCAGCGGAACGAGTGATGTCAGCCAGATGGCAGCCCTCGCTGCATACCGTGGAGACCAGCAGTGTGTCGAGGAAATGCGCAAAGGCTTTGAACGCCGCCGCGACCTCATCGTAAGTTTGGCTCGTGAGATACCAGGTTTCGAGGTCAACGTACCGGAAGGAGCTTTCTATCTGTTCCCTCACATCGCCAGCTACTTCGGCAAGTCTGATGGAAAGACAACCATTAAGAACTCTACCGATTTTTCTCTTTACCTGCTTGAGGATGCACACGTTGCTACTGTTGCAGGCGATGCGTTCGGTGAACCGGATGGCTTCCGCATGAGCTACGCAACCAGCGACGATAACATTCGTGAAGCAATGAGGCGCATAAAGAAATCGCTTGCAAAGCTTTCATGATTGAAAAATTAACAGTTAAAACATCTTAAATGAATAGATTGTTCGCCTTAAATTATTATCTTTGCGATGATTATCCGATGGGTGTGGTGAGCAACCATGCCCTAAAGGCGTGCAAATAACAACAAATCAGATAAATATCACAACTTAAATTTATTTATAACAAAATCTTAAATTACAAAAAATTATGGCAACTACACAGCAAAAGAAAGTAGCCCCGAAGAAAAAGTCTGAGGGCTTCACTGGTGTAAGAAACGCATTTTGGATCATCGTTGTATGTTTCATCATCGCAGTTTGTTTCTTCAAGTTATTCCTCGGAATGCCGAGTCACTTCGTTAATGACGACCCGACTGGCGCAGTAAAGGATGGTAACATTTGGGGAACAATTTATAAAGGTGGTGTCGTCGTACCATTGATTCACACTCTGTTGCTGACTGTCATCGCACTGTCAATCGAGCGTATCCTCGCTCTCCGCACCGCTTTTGGTAAGGGCAAGCTCCCGAAGTTCACAGCTAACATCAAGGCTGCCCTCAAGAACAATGACTTCGACAAGGCTTTCAAGCTCTGCGACCAGCAGAAGGGTTCTGTCGCAAACGTCGTTCTTGCATCTCTTAACGCCTACAAGGACATGGAATCAGGTGCTAACGCAGCTCTGAAGAAGTCTCAGAAGGTTGCTAAGATTCAGCAGGCACACGAAGAGGCAACACAGCTTGAGATGCCAACTCTGACAATGAACCTCCCGATTATCGCAACTATCGTTACCCTCGGTACACTTACCGGACTTCTTGGTACCGTTACCGGTATGATTAGATCATTCGCAGCTCTGGCTGCCGGTGGTGGTGGTGACTCTCTCGCACTGTCTACTGGTATTTCTGAGGCCCTGATCAACACAGCATTCGGTATCGCTACTTCTTGGTGCGCTGTTGTTTCTTACAACTACTTCACCAACAGAATTGATAAGTTGACATACGCCCTCGACGAGGTTGGTTACACTATTGCTCAGACATACGAAGCTAACCACACAGACGAGGCTTAATTTTTGCTAACCCTTTAAAAACTTATTCGCTATGGGTAAAGTAAAAATTAAGAAGAGTGACGTCTGGATAGACATGACACCTATGTCCGATGTCATGGTCCTTCTGTTGACATTCTTCATGCTGACTTCTACTTTCGTAAAGCAGGAGCCTGTGAAGGTGGTCACACCAGGGTCTGTATCGGAACTGAAAGTGCCTGATAAGGACGTCTTGACGATACTTGTCGACAAGACCGGCAAGGTATTTATGAGTATGGATAAGACGACCGACCTGGAAGCTGCACTCACTACTGTGACTGACAACAACCACGTTGGACTCTCTCCTGAACAGAAGAAGAAATTCCTCAATGACCCTATGTTTGGTGTTCCTGTAAAGGAACTCTCTTCATATCTTACTCTCCCGCAGAGCCAGATGTCTGAGAAAATCAAATCATACGGCATTCCTACCGACTCCATCAATGGCGGTATGAGTGAATTCCAGCAGTGGGTTGACGCTGCTCGGCAGAACAATGAGAACATCAAGATTTGTATCAAGGCCGACCAGAACACACCTTACAAGACTGTGAAGAAAGTCATGAGCGAACTTCAGAACATGGATGAGAACCGTTACAATTTGATCACTTCATACAAGAAGCAGGAGGACTAAAGCATGCCAAAGAGTAATAGTAAGCAAAAAAAGATGAATGTCCGCGTCGACTTCACGCCGATGGTGGATATGATGATGCTTCTTATCACGTTCTTCATGCTCTGTACATCTCTGGCTAAACCCCAGAGCCTGCAATTGACCATGCCAAGTAACGATAAGAACATCCAACAACAGAACCAGAACGAGTCGAAGGCTTCTCTGTCTGTTACTATCTATGTTTGTGGTGACAACAAGATTTTCTATGGTGAAGGCGTGCCAAAGTACGAAGATCCTAACTGGCTTAAGGCTACAACATGGGGTAAGGACGGTATCCGTAAGGAACTGAGATATCACAAAGTCGAAGACGGTACGATGCCTGTTGACGAAATCATGCAGGCTAAGGCAAAGCTCGACGCTGAGCGCGCAGCCAATCCTACAAAGTACAATGATTCGATTTACAACCTGAAACTCGATGAATTAAAGGAAGGTTACACCAATGGCCGTGACGGAAAAAAACTTTCTACGCTGACTGTTGTCATCAAACCGACCGACAATGCCTCTTATAAGAACCTCATCGACATTCTCGACGAAATTCAGATATGCAGTATTGGTACTTATGTCATTGACCAGCTTAAGCCTGAAGAGGCAGCTATGCTTGCCAAGAAGGGTGCTAAGTAAGCCATTGACATAACAACAATTTAAAAACGAAACAAATAATATGGCAAAAATAGATCTATATTCACCCCAGTGGGTGGAGATGATATTCGAAGGCCGAAACAAGGAGTACGGAGCCTACCAGCTTCGTAGAAGTATCGGCAAACGAAACGTATGGGCCATCGTCATTATGCTCGTTGCTGCTGTCATCATTGGTTCTTTAATCGGAATCAACCAGATTGTCGAAGCTCAAAGAGCACATGAGGCCTACTTAGCTGAAATGCGCGCTTCTCAGCTTGCCGAAGAACAGGCTAAGAAGGAAGCTGCTAAGAAGAAGGACGAACCGAAACCTAAGGTTGAGGAAATCAAGGAAGAACAAGTTCCTGAAGTACGTAAGACCATACAGTTCACCGCTCCTGTCATCAAGCCTGATGAGCAGGTAAAGAACCAGATTGACCTTACACAGATCAAGAAGGCTATGGATGAAGGTGCTGCTGCAGGTGCTCAGACTCAGGAAGGTTCTACTGACCGTTCAAATATGGACTCTAAGCTGACCCAGACCGAGGCTCCAATCAAGATTGAGACTCCAAAGCCTGAGGTTAAGCAGGAAGTTGAGCAGGTTGTTGAAAGCAAGCCGCTGACCATCGCAGAGAAGATGCCTTCATTCAAGGGTAACGTCAATGCATGGCTGGGCTCACACATCCAGTATCCTGCTGCTGCCCTTGAGAACGGTATCCAGGGCCGCGTGGTTATCAAGTTCGTCGTAGGTAAGGATGGTTCTGTAAGTCAGGCACAAGTTGTCAGAGGCGTAGACCCGTCGCTCGACAAGGAAGCTCTTCGTGTGGTTAACGCTATGCCGAAGTGGAATCCTGGTATGAACAACGGTCAGCCTGCTGCAGTTTGGTACACATTGCCTGTACAGTTCAGACTCGCCAACTAACGTAACGTTTTATTATGAAAAGATCGATATTCTACATTTTCGTAGGATTGATACTCGCCTCTGTGCTTTTCGCCTCTTGTGAGGAGAAGAAGCACAAAGGTGGTAGAACAGATACACCAACGTCAGGGGTGATGCCTTTCGCCTCTGACGAAAGTTTTTCTCCTATCATAGAAGAAGAGCGTGAGATGTTTGAGGACATGTATCCGCAAGCAAAGCTCAAGCCAATCTACACTAACGAGTATGACGAAGTCGACATGTTGATGCGTGGCAAGATTTGTCTTGCTATTACTGCGCGCGACTTTACGCCTCGTCAGATGAAGTATCTCCAAGATAACAATTTCCAGCCAACATCCATTAAGTTGGCTTACGACGGTCTTGCGCTTATCGTTAATAAGAATAATAACGATACATGTATATCCGTTAAAGATGTCAAGCGCATTCTCAGTGGAGAAGTGAAGGACTGGAGTGAGATTTATCCAGGCTCCCGTCGTGGCAAAATCAAGATTGTTTTCGATAATCCAAAGTCAAGTACTGTAAAGTTCTGCGAGGACTCTATCCTCGGCGGACATGGTATTAGTAATGTAAACGCTTCCGCGGTTAAAACCAGCAAGGGAGTCATTGATTTCGTCGAAAAGACCCCGAACGCTATCGGCGTTATAGGTTCCAACTGGCTTAACGATAATCGTGACACTACGAATACCACTTTCAAGAAGAATATTCACGTGATGTCGGTTAGTAAGATGGACAAGGCTACCGAGATGAACAGCTGGAAACCATACCAGGCATACATATTCAACGGGCGCTATCCCTTCATCCGTACAATATATGCACTTATCAATGACCCTATCAACGGTCTTCCGTGGAGCTTTGCTCACTTTATCCAAGGGCCTAAGGGACAGTTGATAATATTCCGTTCAAGCCTCCTCCCGTATAGCGCTGATGTCCAGATGCGGGAAGTAGAAGTAAAAGATTGATTATTCTGTAATTTTTTTAAACTCCCAAAACCTTTCCGCGTCAAAAGGGAAAATTACAGAGTTAACATATTGTTTAATACAGATATAAAGTGTTGAGTTATGAAAACTATTAAATATCTTATCGCAGGTGCACTGGTGATGGCATTGTCAGTGCCCGCAATGGCTCAGGATGTTGATTACAATACAGCCTTGGAGCCCATCAAGGAAGCCCTCAAGTCGAATTCTCCTGAGGCCGACGTGTTGGCTAAGAAGTATCAGAAGACTTATAAGAAGGATGGCGATGCGCTTGTAGCACTTGGCAACGCATACTTTGGAGCTAAGAAGTACGCTGAGGCAAAGGCTATCGGTGAGGCATTGACCAACAACAAGAAGTTCGCCAACAACGGCGATGCTTGGATTCTTCTTGGTGATGTCGCAGTAGCTGAGGCACAGGACGGTGATGCAGGACCAGCAGCCGCTATGTACGAGACAGCTATCAGCGTAGATCCGAAGAACAAGACTGCTTACGAGCGTTACGCTACCGTAAACCGTAATGCAGCACCTGAGGAAGCTATCAAGAAGCTCGAAGAGTACAAGAAGATAGACCCGACATATCAGGTAGAGGCAAAGATTGCAGACCTGTACTACAACCAGAACCGCTTCAAGGATGCTATCGAGTACTACAAGAAGGGTGATGCAAGCCAGTACAGTGTAACCGATTTCACCAAGTGGGCTTACTCCAACTTCTTCAGAACCGACTACCAGGATGCGCTTACCGTCGCACTTCAGGGACTTCAGAAGTTCGACAAGAATGTCGACCTTACCCGTGCAGCCCTCTATTCAACAACCGAGCTCGGTCAGTTCGACAAGGCTGTTGGCTATGCCAAGACCCTTTTCGAGGCTACCAAGTCACCTACCGCAATGGACTACTCATACTATGGTCAGGCTCAGGTTGGTGTAAAGGACTATCAGAACGCTATTCCTAACCTTGAGAAGGCTCTCGAGATGAACCCGAAGGATTTGAAGCCAATGGGTAAAATCAGTGAGGCTTACATCGGACTCGGTCAGGAAGACAAGGCTCTTGAGTACAGCGAGAAGTACCTCCAGGAAGCTACCAACGCTACATTCAGCGACTATAGCAACCTCGCCGACATCTATACGAAGAAGGGCGACAGTGCTACTGGCACCGCAAAAGCCGACTTCTACAACAAGGCAATGAACGTTTGGGAGATACTTGCTACCAAGTCACCTTCTATCGCAGACATCGCATACTACTATGAGTCTCAGATTGCACAGAACCAGCTCAAGAGCGACGCTAAGGTTCGTGAGCTCAACCAGAAGATTATTAAGGCTGATGAAGGCAAGGCAAACCTCAGCAACAACAGTAAGCTTATCCTTAAGGCAGCTTATCTGAGCGAGGCTATCTACTTCAACAACGACAAGCAGCCTGAGCAGGCTAAGCAACTAGCACAGAAAGTTCTCACTCTCGACCCTGATGACGCTACCGCTAAGAAGATTCTTAGCTTCGGAGAGCAGGAAGAAGGAGCAAAGGAAGAGTAATATCAATCAACCAAATATGACAAAGGAGAAGCACGTCGCTTCTCCTTTTTTTGTGCCCATCAATTTCAGTCGCTTGTGTGATGAGACACCAACCCCAAACATACAGGCACAAAAAAACGGTGGCCGAAAGACCACCGCTGAAGTTTGAATCAGTAAAAAATCCTATTTTTACTCCGGAAGGCTGATTGCATCGTTAGGGCAAACACTTGCGCATGTACCACACTCTGTGCACTCATCCGGGTTGATAGAATACTTTTCGCCCTCAGAGATTGCTCCTACTGGGCACTCATCGATACATGTACCGCAAGCGATACAGTCGTCGCCAATTACATAAGCCATAATCTTGATCGTTTTATATATTAAAAATGTTTTTGTGTACGCTACTCGGATGATACCTACTATTGTACAACTGCAAAGGTACGTATTCTTTTCGAAATACCTAATGGTTATTAGACAAATCTTGTAAATTTAGACGGTTTCGAAATAAAATCCCCAATAATGATGAGCGCCAAAAAAGCCACTGAATTCTCCAAAATATCATGCTTACACAATATATGCGAATTATTTCCGTTTAATACATTGATGAGACGACTTGTTTTCATAATCAGCCTCCTCGTGCTATGCGGCATTTCAGCCACAGCACAGGAGAATAAGGTGCAGAACCGACCGTACACAGACTTGCGTACGTTCCACTTTGGCGTGCTTGTCGGAACCCACTTGCAGGACATAGAGTTCGTTAACCGCGGTCCGCAGACAATAACGCTCGACGACGGAACGTCCCAGGAGCAGACCGTCGTTATGGACCAGGACAGGTGGGACCCAGGTTTCACAGTCGGTGTGCTTGGTGAACTGCGTATGAGTACCTATTTCCAATTGCGCATTGCACCGGCGATGTATTTCGGCACTCGCCATCTTACGTTCCACAACCTCTCCGTCCTCGACAACAACGGCAATCCCCACGAGGAGGTTCAGGACCTTAAGACCGCCTATATCTCATCAGCTGTAGAGCTCATCGCTGCCGCCCCGCGCTTCAATAATCACCGTCCGTACGTCTTGTTGGGTATCAACCCTATGCTCAACCTTTCGGGCAAGGACGACGACTATATAAAGCTGAAGCGCTATGATGCATTCCTTGAAGTCGGCGTAGGTTGCGATTTCTATCTTCCCTTCTTCAAGCTTCGCCCCGAATTGAAGTTTATGTATGGTCTCACAAACAGTCTGGATACCAACCACGGCAAACGTCTGCGCAGCACAGAGATGGTACCTTACACCAATTCCGTCACCGAAGCGCACTCAAAGATGATAGCTCTCACGTTCTATTTCGAGTAGTCGGATAACAAAAAATCGAAAATAAATAGCTAATTTTGAGCTAGTTTCGCAGAAAGTTTGTACCTTTGCACCGCTTTTCGGCGTAACCGCTGGCCGCGGACGAGTCGCAGTGCTATGTTGCGTTGGAACGACAAACAACAAATAATTCTTTATAAAAATGGATTTAATTAAAGTTGCTGAGGAAGCATTTGCAACCGGCAATAAGTTCCCTGAGTTCAAGGCAGGAGACACAATCACTGTCGCTTACAAAATTGTCGAGGGTAACAAAGAGCGTATCCAGCTCTACCGTGGTGTAGTAATCAAGATTACTGGTGAAGGCGTTAAGAAGCGTTTCACTGTCCGCAAAATGTCCGGCACCGTTGGTGTGGAGCGTATCTTCCCTATCGAGTCGCCAAACATCGCCTCTATCGAGGTCAACAAGCGTGGTAAGGTTCGTCGCGCTAAGCTTTACTATCTGCGTAAGCTCACCGGTAAGGCTGCACGTATCAAGGAGAAGAGAACCAACCTCGCAGCAGACAAGAAGGATTAATCCTAATCGGAATTCCGGCTGTTTCAGTTTATGCCGGACAAAGAAAAAGAAGGACTTCAACACATTTGTTGAGGTCTTTTTTTTGCTCAAAAAGAATGAAAACCTCCCTAAGCCCAAGGCATAACCTCCCCAAGCCCCTCCCAAGGAGGGGTTGTTTAATCACATAAAAGTAAGGCGCAAGGAAGCATTAGGTAACTAACATCCTCCCCTTGGGGGAGACTTGGAGAGGTCTCCGTAATGGCTTTGAGATGTCTTTGCTAACCTTTTAGAATCCAAGAGAATAAGTATCGCGTTGATTTTTAATTTATTTTTGTTGGATTTTTAATTTATTTTTCCTCCATTTTTAATTTATTTTTCGAGCAAAAATAAATTGTTTTCCATTCTTAAACATCAGCTTTCGCAATCCCGTTGGGTATCAATTACATTACAGTATGATAGCTATGGCATTGTTGTCAGGATGATTTCGGATGTCCTATTCACCCTTGAAAGCGCGTTGGAGCTCGTTCCAGTCCTGGAAACCCGCAAAGATTGAGAGCCTGTCGAGTGTGCTCTTGCGGGGCTTCTCTGCCGTTGTCATGTAGTTCCACAACCTTTTGAGGGAGCTGCTCTTCAGGTTTACGTGATGCAACGACAAGAACTTCGAAACCCGCTCAAAGTCTATTTTAGCTTCCTCCGGAATCTTTTTGTTCTGTTCTAAATCCTCAATCAAATTCTTCAAACTCTTTTTCATAACGACCGTAGTATTAATTGATGGTGCAAATGTAGTTCAAAAACCACACAAACCAAAACAAATCACAATAAATCTTAAACAAAATTTGTTCCAGATAGATTTCTCCTTAAAATATTTAACTTTGTCGTTGATGTTTTAACTTAACCCTACTAATTATGAAGAAATTATTAACCTGTTTCGTGATTATTGCTTCCGCAATATTGAGTTTGTCATTCTGTCCTACATCGTTTGCCAGCAATGACACGCAAGTCTCTGCCCCAGACTTCATTATAACCGTTGACGAGAACAACGAGATAGTCAGTGTGGCAGCTCCCGACGGTATCAACCAGGATGGCGCTTGGCGCATCCGCGATGTCAGCGGCTACACCAACATCCGCAATAAGCCACGTGGCAAAGTCTGCATGCGCCTCAAAGCCTACACCGATTATGCTATTTACGCCAACGGTTCGCAAAGTGGCTGGCTCCGCATCGCCGCAATCTACAACATCAGCGACCGCTACTGGGTCCGCCTCCACAGCTCCAGCACCGGCACATACTGGATTGCCAAGAGCATACTCTACTAAATTTCGGGCGCCGTAAACTTTCTAATACATTAACAGTGGAGTGCCGATTTTTTTTCGTACTTTTGTAAGCGCAACACGCAAATATTCCTAAAGTTGTATGAAAGAATTAGCACTAAAGTACGGATGTAATCCGAATCAAAAGCCCTCTAGTATCTATATGGAAGAGGGCGAACTGCCTATTGAGGTCGTTAACGGACGCCCTGGCTACATCAATTTCCTCGATGCCCTTAACAGTTGGCAACTCGTCAAAGAGCTGAAAGCAGCCACCGGACTGCCTGCTGCAGCTAGCTTCAAGCACGTCAGCCCTGCCGGCGCCGCTGTCGGACTGCCGTTGAGCGACACTCTGAAGAAGATTTACTTCGTTGACGATATCGACTTCGAGCTCACTCCGCTTGCAAGCGCATACGCCCGTGCACGTGGTGCCGACCGAATGTGCTCTTACGGCGACTTCTGCGCTCTCAGCGACACTTGCGACGAGGCTACGGCACGTCTCATAAAGCGTGAGGTCAGCGACGGAGTCATTGCTCCTGACTACACGCCGGAGGCAATTGAGATTTTGAAAAGCAAGAAACGCGGCAACTATAACATTATAAAGATTGACCCTAACTACCGTCCTGCACCTATAGAGCACAAGCAAGTGTTCGGCATTACCTTCGAGCAGGGCCGCAACGAGGTCGATTTGAACAACCCGGAGATATACAAGAACATACCAACGAAGAACAAGAAGTTCACTCCTGAGGCTCTCCGCGACCTCAAGATTGCCCTTATCACGCTGAAATACACCCAGAGCAACTCCGTCTGCTACGTCAAGGACGGACAGGCTATCGGTATCGGAGCCGGCCAGCAGAGCCGTATACACTGCACACGCCTTGCCGGCGATAAGGCCGACGAGTGGTGGCTGCGCCAGAGTCCGAAGGTTATGAACCTTCCGTTCAAGCCTGGTATCCACCGTGCCGACCGCGACAACGCCATCAATGTGTACCTCTCTGAGGACGAGCACGACGACGTTCTGCGCGACGGAGCTTGGCAGAACTTCTTCACCCGTCAACCTGAAGTGTTCACGCGCGAGGAAGAAAAGGCATGGATTGCTAAAAACACGGGTGTCAGCCTCGGCTCAGATGCTTTCTTCCCATTCGGCGACAACATCGAGCGCGCTCATCGCAGCGGCGTTCAGTATGTAGCCCAGGCAGGCGGCAGCATCCGCGACGACAATGTCATCGAGACCTGCGACAAGTACGGTATCGTGATGGCAATGACCGGCGTAAGGCTGTTCCACCACTAAATAGGAAAGGTAAAAAGGAAAAAAAGTAAAAAGGTAAGTTTCCGAATACTTGTGTTCGCCTATTTACGCTTGCGCTTTTTGTCTTTTTACCTTTTTACTTTTTTACCCTTTTACTTTTAAACTATGGACGATTTCCAGAACATACTTGAAAACGGAATAACGTTCAAGGGCAGCAAAGGTCCCAAGAACGACGACGGCAAGGTGAAGACTAAAGCCCGTAAAAAGAAGTACATAACCGGCGCTCACGGCTCTGGCAGCGCGCGCCAGAAAGCGAAGTATCGCGAGCAACGTGCCAACCGCAAGTCGCAACGACGCAAGGGTTAAATTTCGTTTGCAATAGACTGAATAAAAGTAGGAAATGTTTAAAACGTGTTGACCAACATAAAAAAATATTGATAAAATATTTGCAAGGTCGGGAAAAAAGGTCTATCTTTGCAAACGTTATCCTGAATACAATCTTTTTACCTTAAAAAGGCTAATACCTATTGAGATTGAGTGCCTAGCGCTGAGAAGCGGCGGGCATTTTTTTTGTGCCCTTTCGTTATCATTATTATTTACATGTAAGTTTCTGATAAATAGTGGGTAAATGTCCAAAAAAATCTAATTTCTTTGTAACTTTGCACCCTGAAACGATGCAACGCTATTTCATATACCTCAGTTACGACGGTGCTGCCTACCACGGATGGCAGATACAGCCCAACGGTTCTTCAGTCGAAGAGACCATTGAGAAGGCTCTCACGTTGCTGCTCCGCCAGCCCGTCGACATCACCGGTGCAGGAAGAACGGATGCAGGTGTCAACGCTTCGATGATGGTAGCACATTTCGACGTCGACAGTCCTATAGCCGATACGTCGCAGTTGACGTACCGCTTGAACCGCCTTTTGCCCGTTGACATTGCCATTCAGCGGATTGTCGCCGTCGACAACGGTATGCATGCACGCTTCTCCGCTCGCGCGCGCAACTACAATTATTATATACATACGTGCAAGAATCCGTTCCTCCGCTGCTATTCGTGGGAGGTTCACTACAAGCTTGACTTCGATTTGATGAACACGGCGGCGCAATATCTCCTTGGCGAGAAGGACTTCAAGTGCTTCTGCAAGGCTGGGGCGGATGTCAAGACGACCATCTGCAATGTCACGGAGGCGGGCTTCACGAAGATGGACGACGGTCGGTGGAAGTTTACCATTACCGCCAACCGCTTCCTGCGGAATATGGTTCGCGCCGTGGTGGGTACTCTTGTCGACGTCGGACGTGGCCGACTGTCGCTCGATGCGTTCCGTAAGGTTGTCGACTCAGGTACACGAGGCGATGCCGGAGAGAGCGTTCCCGGCAATGCACTGTTCCTTTCGAAGATAGAATATTAATATATATGTGGCTAATATTGGCTTTTCTCTCAGCGGCGTTGCTGGGATTTTATGACTCATTCAAGAAGAAGGCACTTCAGGATAACGCAGTAACAACAGTGCTCTTTCTCAATACACTATTCTCGACGATTATCTTTGCGCCGCTTATAGTGCTCTCGTACACCACCAACTTGCTTGATGGCAGTATCTTTCATGTCGCTACCGGTGGATGGGAAGTGCATAAGTGGATAATCCTCAAGAGCGTCATCGTACTTTCGTCGTGGACCTTCGGTTACCTTGGCATGAAGCATGTGCCGCTCACCATCTATGGACCAATCAACGCGACGCGCCCCGTTCTCGTCCTCCTTGGCGCTATCCTCGTCTATGGCGAGCAACTCAACGTGTGGCAGTGGATAGGTGTCCTGCTGGCGGTTGTGTCCTTCTTCATGCTCTCACGCAGTAGTCGGAAAGAGGGAATTTCGTTCAGCCACAACCGTTGGATATGGTTCATCGTTGCCAGCGCCGTGCTTGGGGCTATCAGCGGATTGTACGATAAATTTCTGATGAACCCTCAAGGACTCGGACTCGACCGTATGATAGTGCAGAGCTGGTATAATTTCTACCAGATGCTGATGATGACCATTGTCCTTGCCGTTATCCATCACCAGGGCTCTGGACATGGACTTATGTCGTTCTTTCGTGCCGTTGGAGAGGGACTACATGGTCATGGAATCATCACAATAGCAATGATTTCGGTCTTTCTGAGTGCTGCCGACTTCGTCTACTTTTATGCATTGTCGCTCCCTGGCGCAATGATTTCAATCGTGTCGATGGTCCGTCGTGGCAGTGTCATCGTCAGTTTCCTCTTCGGAGCAGCATTCTTCCACGAGAAGAACCTTCGTTCCAAGGCTGTCGACCTTGCCTTTGTCCTCCTCGGAATGGTATTCCTATGGATTGGCGGACAACAGTAGATAATCAATTTTATACGCTTTGTGAGAGTGCTTTATACCTTTTGCGGACAAATTTGACAAGCAGGTATAAGGCGAAAAGGAACATGTAAGCGGCTGCGGCCTGTGCTTTCGACCAGCTGATGTTGTCGATGCTCGCACCCGGCAATGTGGCAATCCAGTGTACTGCGGCGTTCATGATGTCGGCGCACGTCGTCACCTTGTCTGCAATCCATGCGGCGGCAGCCGGCAACCAGTATGTGGCAGCAACGGCAACAGCACCATAGAGTATTACTGTCGTAAGCGGGACGACAATCAGGTTCGTAAGAATGAAGTAGCAGGAGAAACGCCCGAAGTAGTAGATTATGAGCGGGGCGGTTCCTAGTTGTGCGGCTATTGACATGGCGACGATGCTCCATAACCATTTCAGGGCTCTAAGATACCAGTGCTCAGGCTGTTTCGGCGAATACAGCATTGGCAGAAACAACGCTATAGAGAGTACGGCGGCGAATGACATTTCGAAGCCTATGTCGTAGAGGTTCAGAGGATTTAGTATCAGCATCGCTATCGCAGCAACGGCAAGGGAGTTGACTGACAGTGTTTGCCGGTTGAGTATCGTCACTAGGGAGAATATCGTAAGCATTACCGCAGAGCGTACCACCGACGGCGACATGCCCACGATGACGACGTAGCTCCATACCGCCAGCATTATGATGAGTTGCGAAAGCCACTTCCGGCGGAAGCCGAACGCTAGCATAGAGAGCACCGCGTAGATTATGCCGAGGTGCAATCCCGACAGTGCCAGTACGTGCGACGCGCCTGAAACGGAGTAGTCGTCCTTCAAATCTTTCGTCAATGCCGACTTGTCGCCTAGTGCCATCGCAGCCAACAGTGCGTAGCTCTTGCCGTCAGCGCCCATGTCGTGAAACTTTGTCAGCAGACGTTGGCGTAACTTCCGTGCGCCGATGATGAGTCTGTCTGAATAAGATAAGTTGGAAATATCTACAGAAGCCTTCCTCCAATCGGAATAGAATATGAACGTCTCAGCGTCAAATCCATGATATTTTAGCCATGTTGCGTAGTCGAAAGTAGACTTTGCGAAGTTCTGTGGCTCAGTCAGTTGCGATGTGGCAATAATCCCGTCGCCGGCATGCAAGCGTTGCCAACAGTTCGTTATGGTGTCACGTAGGATTGACGCACGCACTTTCAGAGGCTTGTCGCCGTCCGTTATGAGCATGTCCGTTTGTATAACCTTTCCGTGGACGACAGGCTCTGAAAGCAGAACGGCATGGTAGACAACGGGATTCTGTGGTAACTTTATCTCCATTCGTTCCATTTTATCGGTCATTATGAATGCTCCTAAAAAGCAGAACGCTGCCAACAAGGTTGCTGTTTGTCCTGTCGGAAATCGCCGAAGGACGAAATAAGCGATTAAAGAAACTGCTGTGAGAATGAGAAAGGGTAGGGGAGCGATTGTAGAGAACGCCGCCTTACCGACTAAAATGCCGACAATGAGTGCCACGGCGATGCGCAGCATGGGGTAGAGTTGCAAGCGGTTGTGCGTCGTCATCGTATCATTATGCCGGTGAACATGGTTCCGAAGCCTGTATGAAGGCGTCGGGAAGAGAAGTAGTCGTCGTGTTCATCGTATGTGTCGATGCCGCTCATGAAGATGTTTTCGGGTCTTACGCCTTCTGCAATGAGTTGAAGACGGTTGCATTCCGGCAAGTCAATGTGCCACTTCTCAGCCGGGTCGCCTGGCTTAGGATTGTTCGTAGGATATTTGCTGGCGATAGGCCGCATGTCGAAACCTGCCTCGGCGAACTGGTCGTAGACCTCCTGTCCAACCTCGAAGTTCTTCAGAGTGATACCCGGCCCAATGATGGCGTGCAGCGCTTCGGGACAAGTGCCGAAGCAGGCTTTCATGTTCTCCACCGTCTTGCGTACTATGCGCTTCTCTGTTCCGCGCCATCCTGCGTGCGCGGCGGCTATGGCGTGGTGCTCGGTATCATAAAAAACAACAGGTATGCAATCGGCTGTGAATACTCCGATGCATACCTTTTTCATGTCTGTACCTACACTGTCGACTCCTTCAAGATGTTCCTCCAAGTCTGACGGAGACATCTTGAAAGTCTCATCGGTAATCTTTCTGAACTCCGTTTCGTGTACCTGATGCTGCCGTACGACACGGTTGGCGTCAACGCCGATAGCCTTTGCCACAGCCTCGAGGTTCTTCTGCACTGCTACGGGGTCGTCGCCACGATGCGGATTGATGTTCAATTCGCTGCAGTTTCCTTTGCTGTAGCCGCCGTGGCGCGTCGTTGTGAACGCTGTAATGCCGTCAGGAGTATCGTAATAGTGCAGTACCGGTGTCATTAGTCGTCAGTATATTCAAAGTCGTCGAGCTCTTCCACGCCGTCTTCCGAAGTGGTGTCCTCGCTCAGGTCTTCGTCTTCCTTCTCTTCGGTAAGTTCCTTTGAGAGTGTCGACGTGTCCTTGTCGCGATGGACAAGAGTGTCCTCCGACGTTATTTCTTGCAGTTTGTTGCTCTCAGAGTTCAATTCGCGCCAGATGACATCTTTCAGCTCGTCGAGTCCTTTGCCCGTAACGGCGGAGATGAACACCACCGGCAGGTCCGTAGGAAGCGTGTCGCGGAGCATCTCTTCAAGCTCATTGTCAATCAAGTCGCACTTTGTTACGGCGAGTATACGGTGTTTTTCGAGCATCTCCGGATTGAACTTGCGGAGCTCGTTGAGCAGAACTTCGTAGTCGTGCTTTATGTCGTCGGTGTCGCTTGGTACAAGGAAGAGCAGCAGCGAGTTGCGTTCGATGTGGCGAAGGAAGCGGAGTCCGAGTCCCTTGCCTTCACTTGCACCCTCTATAATGCCAGGGATGTCGGCCATGACGAAGCTCTGGTTGTCGCGATAGGCTACGATTCCGAGCGACGGTTCCATTGTCGTGAACGGATAGTTGCCTATCTTCGGCTTCGCACTCGACAGCGATGAGAGCAACGTTGACTTGCCGGCATTAGGAAATCCTACAAGTCCTACGTCGGCAAGAAGCTTCAGTTCCAGTATGACGGTCATCTCCTGCATCGGCTCACCAGGCTGGGCGAAGCGCGGCGCCTGGTTTGTAGCGGTGCGGAACTGGAAGTTTCCGAGTCCGCCGCGGCCTCCCTTGAGCAGCATTATGACTTGTCCGTCGTACGTAACGTCGCAAACGTATTTGCCGGTTTCGGCATTGTAGACTACCGTTCCACACGGTACGTCGATGTAAACGTCGTTACCGTCTGTGCCATGACACTTGTCCCTGCCTCCGTTGCCTCCGTTTCCGGCGAAAATATGACGCTGGTAGCGAAGGTGAAGCAGTGTCCAGTAGTTGTGGTTTCCACGCAGATAGACGTTGCCACCACGTCCTCCGTCACCGCCATCGGGGCCTCCGTTGGGGTTGTACTTGACGTGTCGCAGGTGCATGGAGCCCCTGCCGCCCTTTCCCGAGCGGCAGAGTATCTTCACGTAGTCGACGAAATTGCTTTCCGGCATTACTCTAATGTGTTTTAATCGAATTATAGATTGTCGATAATCTGGCAGATGCGGTCGAATATCTCGTCAACCGTGCCAAGACCTTCAACGTGGTGGTGGATGCCTTCCTTTTCATACCAGTCGATGAGCGGGGCAGTCTGTGTGTGGTAAACGTTGAGGCGCTTTTGTATCGTTTCAGCGTTGTCGTCAGAGCGTCCGCTTACTTTTCCACGATTGATGAGTCTCTTCATGAGTTCATCCTCTGGCACTGAGAGCTCTATCATAGCAGCAACCTCGTGTCCACGGTCTGCAAGCATCTTCTTAAGAGCCTCAGCCTGCGGTATCGTACGTGGGAAACCATCGAAGATAACACCTTTGTGGTCCTTGCCGAAGCTGTCGTAGACGGATGCGAGAATGTCCACCATGAGGTCGTCAGGGATAAGTTTGCCCTCATCGATGTAGCTCTTGGCGGTCTTGCCAAGCTCTGTTCCCTTCTTTATCTGGTCGCGGAGTACGTCGCCGGTGGATATGTGTCCGAGTCCGTACTTCTCAATCATCTTGTCACTTTGTGTTCCTTTGCCGGCGCCCGGGGCACCGAAGATAACGATATTCTTCATTTTGAGTTTATGTGTTATTAGTTTTCTAAGTTCGTAATTTGTATATTTTGAAATTGGATTTTCTGTGTTTCGACGCATAAAAGCGCGTCCGCCGATTTATTCATCCACAACTGTGTAGATGTCGCGGAGGTTCCTTCCGAGTTGGTCGTAGTCCAAACCGTAGCCTACGATGAAGTCGTTAGGTATCTCCATGGCGCAGTATTTGATGTCGAGAGGCACCGTCAACTTTTCCGGTTTCATAAGCAGCGTGCACACTTCGAGCGACTTTGGCTTGTGCTCTTGCAGCATTTTGAGCATGTTCTGCATGGTGACGCCGGTGTCGACGATGTCCTCCACGATGATGACATCACGTCCTTCAAGCGGCGTATTTACTCCGATGAGGTGCTTGACGTGACCGGTAGAGTCAGTTCCGTTGTACGATGAAACCTTGACGAACGATATTTCGCATTCTATTTTAAGGTAGCGCAGCAGGTCAGCGGCAAAGATGAACGAGCCGTTGAGCACAGGGAGGAATATCGGTGTGCGTCCCTCGTAGTCGGAATTGATGCGGTCGGCGACGGCTTTGACGCGCTGCTGTATTTCGCTTTCGGGTATTGAAGTCTCGAAAGTCTTGTCTTTAATGGTTATTCTGCTCATGATTATGAACGGTTTTGCTTTTGTGTGCGTTGCCGCGGCAATACTTTTAACATTTGAATATGTCGTCGTCGGCTCCGTACAATTTTCTGCAAAATTACGAAAAAGAAGTGAGAATGTAGTGTAATTAATGTATTTTTTGCACGCCATGTTTCGTGAATATGTAATCTTTTAGTAACTTTGCGGTTGATATGAAGATATTTACAGGTGCTCAAATCCATGAGCTCGACAATTATACAATACAACATGAGCCTATCAAGTCGATTGATTTGATGGAGCGGGCTTCGAAGGCTTTGACCGGAGCCATAATGCAACGGTGGGACAACCGCACCCCTGTTGTAGTTTTTGCTGGGCCCGGCAACAACGGTGGCGCTGCCCTTGCAGTGGCGCGGATGCTGGCTGAGCAGGGCTATTCGGTAAAGGTTTATCTCTTCAATATCACCGGACGGCTCAGCGACGACTGTGCAATTAACCGCCAGCGTGTCCGCGACAGTAAGCGGATAAAGGACTTTACCGAGGTCACCGTACAGTTCGACCCACCTGAGTTGGACTCTTCGATGCTCGTGGTCGACGGCCTTTTCGGCTCCGGAATTAACAAACCGCTTGCTGGGGGCTTTGCCTCACTGGTGAAATACATCAACCAAAGTCCGGCGAAAGTTGTCAGTATCGACATGCCTTCGGGCTTAATGACGGAGGATAACTCGTATAATGTGCGTGCGAACATCATCCATGCCGATGTGACACTGACTCTTCACGGTCGCAAACTGTCGATGTTCCTCGCCGATTGCCAAGAGTTCCTGGGCGAAGTGCAGGTCCTTGACATCCGACTTAGCCAGGAATACGTCGACAAGACGAAAGCTTTGTACGTCGTGCCGGAGGAGAATGACATCCGCAAACGCCTTCTGCCCCGTGACGATTTCGCACATAAAGGCTCCATGGGCAATGCCCTTATCATTGCAGGAAGCTACGGAATGTCGGGCGCCGCTATACTTGCGACGCGTGCCTGCTTGCGTTCAGGAGTGGGGAAGGTGACCGTCCATACACCGCGGAAGAACTACGATATCATGCAGATTAGTGTTCCGGAAGCTGTTATGCAAATGGACCACGAGGAAACATACTTCTCCGAGTCGGTCGACAGCGATGACTTCGATGCCGTGGGCATAGGTCCGGGACTTGGACAGCAGGAGAACACCGCCATCGCCCTTATCTCGCAGCTTCGCCGTGTGCAGTGTCCTGTTGTCGTGGATGCCGACGCCCTGAACATACTAGCTAATCATCGGGCGTGGATGCAGCAACTCCCGAAAGGCGTTATCATGACTCCGCATCCCAAGGAGTTTGACCGTCTCTCCGGAATAGCTTCCAATGGAAGTTACGAAAGATTGCATCGTGCACAGGAATTGGCGCAGCGTATAGGTGCGTACATTATATTAAAAGGTCACTATTCGGCACTATGTCTGCCCGATGGAGGCGTCATTTTCAACCCGACAGGTAACAGCGGAATGGCCACAGCGGGAAGTGGTGACGTGCTGACGGGCATCATCACCGCCCTGCTTGCTCGTGGATATCATCGCAGCGATGCGTGTCTGCTTGGCATGTACCTGCACGGTCTCGCTGGAGACATTGCTGCCCGTGAAGTCGGAAAGGAAAGTCTTGTAGCAGGGGACATCATTAAATATCTGCCAAAAGCATTCCTCGCATTGGAGAAAGGATAACCTTCGGGAACGGAATGACTGCCAATCAATAATCCCAATAATAAGCAATTATAACAGAAAATATAAACGAAAATATCCGCAAATGGACTCGTTGCCATTTGCGGATATTTTGTTTTGTGGCGGAAACGATTATTCGTCGGGGAACAACTCCAACTGACCAGTAATCTCATCGATTACCTGCCGCTGCGATTTGCCTGCGTCCGGGTCGAGGTTCTCTGGCTCGTTGCTGTCTGATTCCGTGTCAGCAGCATCGTCGTCATTATCGTTTTCCTCCGGCTCAGGGAAGCGTGTAGGCTCCAATTCATCGATATGGTCAACCGTGTAGGTAGTGATGCGCTTGCCTTTGGCCTTAATTCCCTTTATGCCGACAAACTGTTCGCAGTCGATTTCCTCATGTCCGCGAGCCGCGTCGTGACCTCCGTAGACAACATCGATGCGCGGATAGACCGTGTCGGTGAGCAAAACGAGTTGCGAATTTGGGTTTTCGCCGATGAACGACTGCTTCTTCTTGCTCTCCTCCATATAGAACCGCTTCAGATAAGGGTAGCCCTGGTTGTCGGCATCGTAAACAACGGCAGTCCAAACCTTCTTCGCATCGAACTTCTCTATGCGCATAATGTCGCCGTCGTAGTGGTTGTTCGGGTCGAAGTTGGTGAAGTAGTACTCGCCATTCTTCAGTATAACTAGAATTAGGTCACCATCGTTGAACTCGCCAAGCAGCGTTCCGTGGTTGTCGAAGTTTATGCGGTTGACATCCGGGTCGAACCAAACCTTGCGCCCGCCGAGTGTCGAATGACCGTGACTCTTTAGCGAAATGCGGTGTATACTCTCACGTGTGAGAATGTTTCCGCGTGCCGCACGTCCCTTAATCTTTATATCCGAGAAGTCCTTTTCAAGGAAGATGTTCTGCCGTTTCTTCTTTGTGTTCGGGTTCAGCGTCACCTTTATGACCTCCGCCTCTCCGTTAGGGTTAGCGGTGAAGTACATAACCTTCGAGCCCGGAGTGCCGTTTGTGAGGTCGTATTCACGGTCGCGGGTAATCGAAGTGATATTGAATCGCTTTATATAGTACGGCCCCGTCTTTCCGTCACGGTAGACAACATTGTATATTGTACGCTTGTCGTTCTTCTTGAAGACCTGCACGTGTAGTATATTTTTGCCCACAAAGACCTTGTCCTGTATCTTAATGACTTTGTACTTTCCGTCCTTGTAGAACACGATAACATCATCGAGGTCAGAGCAGTTCTGTACGAATTCAGCCTTCTTGAGCCCGTATCCGACGAAGCCCTCTTTGCGGTCAACATACAGTTTCTCGTTTTTCTCAGCGACCTTTGCCGCAATGATGGTGTCGAACGAGCGTATCTCGGTGCGCCGCGGGTGGTCCTTGCCGTACTTCTTCTGCAGAAACTGGAACCACTCTATTGTCACACGGGTCATCTCGCTGAGGTCTTTGTTGATGCCGGCGATTTCGTCCTTGATGCGTGCAATTAGTTCCTCGTTCTTGTCTTTGTTGAATTTTGCGATGCGCTGCATCTTTATTTCAAGCAGACGAAGTATGTCATCCTTGCGCACTTCACGAATGAACTGGGGATAGAACGGTGTCAGCCGCTCGTCAATATACTCGCAGAGCTCATTGGTATTCTTAGCGTTCTCGAACGGTTTGCCCTTGTATATGCGCTCCTCAATGAATATTTGCTCCAGCGAGGCATAGAAAAGCTGCTCCTCAAGTTCGCCCTTCCGTATTTCGAGCTCACGCTTAAGAAGACCCTTCGTGCGGTCAACGCTGTGGCGGAGGACGTCGCTTATGGTGAGGAACAACGGCTTGTTGTTCTCGATGACACAACAGTTCGGCGCGATGTTAATCTCGCAATCGGTGAAGGCATATAGTGCATCGATGGTCTTGTCGGAACTTACGCCAGGCGAAAGGTGCAACTGTATCTCCACCTCACGTGCCGTCATATCCTCGACTTTGCGTATCTTCAGCTTGCCTTTCTCCACCGCCTTTGTTATGCTCTCTTGCAAAGAGTTGGCCGTCTTGGTATATGGTATTTCACGAATGACGAGCGTCTTGTTGTCAAGTTTTTCTATCTTGGCGCGCACTTTGAGCGTCCCGCCACGCTGTCCGTCGTTGTACTTCGACACATCGATGCTTCCGCCTGTCGGGAAATCGGGGTAAAGCTGGAAGTCCTCGCCGCGCAAATAGCTTATAGCAGCCTCGCAAATCTCATTCAGATTATGAGGTAGTATGCGTGACGACAGACCAACAGCGATACCGTTGGCACCCTGAGCCAGCAGCAACGGGAACTTCACCGGCAGCGTCACCGGTTCTTTGTTACGTCCGTCGTAGCTTAGCTGCCACTCAGTGGTCTTCGGATTGAACACCGTATCAAGCGCGAACTTCGACAGACGTGCCTCGATGTAACGCGGAGCGGCGGCAGAGTCGCCCGTGAGAATGTTTCCCCAGTTACCCTGCGTGTCAATAAGCAGTTCCTTCTGGCCCAACTGTACGAGCGCGTCGCCAATGGAAGCGTCGCCGTGCGGGTGGTATTGCATGGTATGACCGACGATGTTCGCCACCTTGTTGTAGCGTCCGTCGTCCATCTGTTTCATAGAGTGGAGAATACGGCGCTGCACCGGTTTCAGTCCATCGTCGATGTTCGGAACGGCACGGTCGAGTATAACGTAGCTCGCATAATCGAGAAACCAGTTCTTGTACATTCCCGACAGATGGTGAACAGCCGAAGCATCGAACCTGTCGGCGGGCTTATAGTCGCTGTGCTCGTCAACGGTCAGGTCCTCGTCGTCGAGCGTTTGCTCACCGTCGCTGACATTCGCCTGCTCGTCCTGCTCTCCGTTCTTGTCCTTTATCTCGTCGTCTTTTCCGTTGTTTATATTATCGTTGTCCATAAATGGATATGTCGTTTGTTACAGTTTGTGAAATATGTATGCAAAGATAATAATTTTTTATGATTTGGCAAAGGAAAGGTAACTTTTAGAAGTTCATTTTGGTAGGCTCGATAAAATAATGTATCTTTGCACTTTAAAAGAACAAAACAACATAAAAAGATATCATATTATCATGGCACAAGAAGATGTTTTCAAGAAGATTGTAAGCCATTGCAAAGAGTACGGCTTTGTCTTCCCAAGTTCAGAAATCTATCCTGATGGCCTCGCCGCCGTCTATGACTACGGACCAAACGGCGTTGAGCTCAAGAACAACATAAAGAAATACTGGTGGGACTCAATGGTTCTGCTTCACAACAATATCGTCGGAATCGACGCCGCTATCTTCATGAACCCTACTGTCTGGAAGGCAAGCGGCCACGTCGACGCCTTCAACGACCCGCTCATTGACAACCGCGACTCGAAGAAGCGCTATCGTGCTGACAATCTGATAGAAGACCAGATAGCAAAGTACGACGAGAAGATTGAGAAGGAAGTCAAGAAAGCCGCCAAGAAGTATGGCGACGCCTTCGATGAGGCTGAGTTCCGCGCTACCAACAAGCGCGTTCTCGAGCATCAGAAGAAGCGCGACGACCTCCATGCACGCTACACCGCTGCCATGCAGGGTCCAGACTTGGCTGAGCTCAAGCAGATTATCCTCGACGAGGGCATAGCAGACCCGATTTCAGGAACCAAGAACTGGACCGACGTCCGTCAGTTCAACCTTATGTTCTCGACAGAGATGGGCTCTGCTTCTGACGCAACCAAGAAGATATACCTTCGTCCGGAGACAGCTCAGGGCATATTTGTCAACTTCCTGAACGTACAGCGCACGACCCGCCAGAAGCTTCCGTTCGGTATCGCTCAGATAGGTAAGGCTTTCCGTAACGAGATTGTTGCCCGTCAGTTTGTGTTCCGAATGCGTGAGTTCGAGCAGATGGAGATGCAGTTCTTCTGCCAGCCTGGCACCGAGATGAAGTGGTTTGAGTACTGGAAGAAGCACCGTCTGCAGTGGCACGAGGCTCTTGGTATGGGTGACGAAAACTATCGCTTCCACGACCATGAGAAACTTGCTTTCTATGCAAATGCCGCTACCGACATCGAGTTCAAGATGCCGTTCGGCTTCAAGGAGGTAGAGGGTATCCACTCGCGCACCAACTACGACCTGTCGCAGCATGAGAAGTTCTCAGGCACGAAGATGCGTTACTTCGACCCGGATACCAACGAGAGCTACGTTCCTTACGACGTTGAGACCTCTATCGGTGTAGACCGTATGTTCCTGTCGGTTATGTGCCACAGCTACGACGAGGAGAAACTCGAGAACGGCTCTACACGTGTCGTCCTGCGTCTGCCGGAGCCTCTCGCTCCAATCAAGTGCGCAGTGCTGCCGCTTGTCAACAAGGACGGACTGCCAGAGAAGGCCATCGAGATACAGAACGAGCTGAAGTTCCACTTCACCACACACATAGAGTCGAAGGATTCAATCGGAAAACGCTACCGTCGTCAGGACGCAATCGGAACTCCTTTCTGCGTAACCGTCGACGGCGACACGCTGAAGGACAACACCGTCACAATACGTTTCCGCGACTCTATGAAGCAGGAGCGCGTGCCAATCGCGAACCTCCGCTCTATCATAGAGGACCGCGTGTCCATCACTTCTCTGCTTAAGAAACTCGACGTATGATAAAATCACACACAAATAATATCATCAGCAATCTTACCACGGCACTTGCCTGGGTAGGGTTGCTTTTCGTTTCACTGCTCTTTGTGTCTTGCTCGGATGACGACGATGATGCCAACGAGTGGGAAAACTGGCAGACCAAGAACGATACGTACTGGTCCGACCTCTACACGCAGACGCAACAGCGCATTGCGGCAGGCGATACGACGTGGAAGATTATCCCTAGCTGGACGCTTGTAGACCAGCATCCTTCTGACGGTTCATCGGCAATCAACCTCGCCCCGACCGACTATATCATCGTACATGTTGAGGAGAGCGGAAGGGGAACGACATCGCCAATGTACACAGACTCTGTCCGCATTCACTACCTCGGGCGTATGATACCGTCCCCAACCTATACGGCAGGACTCATTTTCGACGCCAGCTACGACTATACGCAGGGCTACAACCTCGCTACCATGCGTCCGTATGACAGCAGAACGGGAAGTTTCATAAAGGGATTTACAACTGCTCTGCTCAATATGCACAAGGGTGACCGCTGGATGGTGTACATTCCTTATCGGCTGGCTTACGGAACGACAACTCCGGGAAGCACCAGCACGAATACTAAAACGGGCTCATACTCTTCTACGAGCACATCCAGTACAATTCAGCCTTGCTCCAATCTAATCTTCGATATTACCCTCGTCGACTTCTTTAAGCCAGGTGAGAAAATCCCAGTGGTGTACAGTAAGCAGAACGAGTGGGGCGGAGAAGATTGAAAGAGGGAAAAATTGAAAGAATGAAATAATGAAAAGGAGGATTGCGGATAGTCATTTTTAATAAAGCAATCCTAAGAGAATGCGGTTTGTAAACACAGGCTTCGCATTCGCAAGATATACAAAAAGCAACGCGATGTCGGCATCTCGCCGGCACCGCGTTTTGTTTTTATTCAGGTTTGTATTATTTATTTCACGATGAACTTCTGACTCTTGCTCTGTCCGTTGATATCGAGATGCAGGATATAGACGCCGCGCTGCAAGCCTGCAGGAAGCGGATAGCTGTACTCTGCGCCGTCGGTGGCGTTCAAGTCAGCAATTGTACCGAGGTTGCCGCCCTGCAATGAGAACAGGCGGAGCGTCGCATGGCCACCCTTAGGCGTCGTGAAGACAGCGCTGTTGTAGTTGTAGCTGACCTTCAAGGTGACGTCCTCGCTGCCGTTGATTATCATCTGGGAAACGGCTGTTGTGCCAGCCGGAGTCCACTCATAAGGACCAAGGTCGCGTGCGGAACCATATACAGGCTCGTAGGTGAACGGATAGTCCTTCATCATTTCACATTCAGCATACTTGTCGATACCTGCATCGATGAGTTTCGAAGCCTGACGCAGACGGGCGAAGCGCGTTGGCATGCTGCCGTCGGCCTGACGAGGTGCCTTAGCGTCCTCCTGAGACAGCGATACATAGTCGGATGCAGAGAAACCACCGATGATGACGTCATTGTTCCATGCCTTCTTGTTCTCCTTAGGTATTGCGTTGTTGCTGTTGATGGCACCGTTGGAACCGATTTCGATGTTGCCGAAGCATACATTGTTGAAGAATGAGAAGTTGGTAGCGTCAGCATCCTCGAACATGAAGTCGTAACCATTGTTGAAGGCAAGGCAGTTCACGAGTTTCACGCCGCCCTTATGGGAGTTCTCGTCGAAGCCTTTGACAGAGCCGGTCTTGTTGTTGTCGAATGCAACGCAGCGCCAGCATTCGTGGATACCCTTAGAAGAGCCGCCCGAACCGTTACCGCCGAGCTTGATACCGTTACCGTTGCCCTGGAAGGAACCTCCTGTTTCGCCTGCCCAGCCGAAGTTTTCCTGCTTACCGGAGTTCCACTCCCAGCACTCGATGAGCTTCACGGCGTAGTCGGTTTCATAGAGGTCCCAGCCGTCGTCGGCGTTGTCCCATGCACGGCAGCGGATGAAGCGGTTGCCGATACCATTGTGCATCTTACATGCGAAGCCGTCGGCGTCGGAGCCACGGTTGTCGGAGTCGTAGTTGAGATATGAGTCACAGTCGATGATGTCATTGTAAGAGCACCATGTTCCGTCGTTGCTGCTGGCCAGACCGCCAACGGAATTCGAGAAGTTATGACCGAAACCGAGCTGTATTCCGGAGTCGTCGTTGTAGGAGAATGTACAGTTGCGAATGATGTTGTGTGAGCCTTCGAGCTTTATTCCGTTATCTCCGGCGTGCGTGATGTGCAGTCCGCTGATGTTCCAATAGCCTGCTTCGTAAGAGATAAGCATACCACGGACGGACACTTTCTTAGGCTGGTCCTTGAAGTTAAGTACAGGGAACTCGCCCGGGAAGGTCTTGATGGTGAACCAGTGGTCGGCATCGCCCTTCTTGGTAATGCGTACAGTAGTCTTCGAACCGTCCTCCATGTAGTTAGGATAGTACGTTCCGCCGCGGACATAAATTGTGTCGCCGGCTACTGCTTTGTTCACTGCAACCTGAAGGTTGTAGAACGGATGCTCCCACGAACCGTCACCGCTGTCGTCGGCAGCCCACGGAGCAACGTAGATACAGTGCTCAACGCTGTGAGGACCGTTGTACGGAATGGTGTCCTGAGGGTCCGGATTGACCGGCTCGTCACCAGGGTCACCGCCGCTGCTAGCCGAGCCGTAGCCAATGCTAACATTGTCGATGTAAACTGTTCCGCTTGCTACAGAGAAGCGGATGAGCACCGATGTGTCGCCCTCGCCCGATTGTACGCTGACGGAAGCTGAGCCGTAAGTAGAGTTGGAAGAAGATGTGGCCTTACCAATCTCCGTCCATGTAGCGCCGCCGTCGGTCGATTTCTCGACGATGACGACTTTGCCGGAACCCGATGCGCGGTGGTTGAACGTCACGCTCGTAGGCTTGTCGATGGCAGGAGTAATCATACTCGACCCGCTAGGCATGCAAGCACGCATGCTGCCGTTGTCGGTCTTGCCATAGACCTTGTTGAACTGCCACGTTCCCGATGGCAGTGTCACCTCACCGGTGGTGCCTGATGACGGCATACCAGTGTCGAAATTCTCTGTCAGAGTCGCTGCCTTCATGCATAAGATGGTCATGAAGAGTACCAGCGCGGTAGTAAAGATACGTTTCATGTGATTGGTTTTGTTTTAGTAAATTGTATGCTTATATCAGTAATGTGTGCAAAGATAATGTTAAAAATCGATATTACCAAACGTTTTGGAAAAATAATCTGAGATTTCGTTATATTTCCTAATTGCCTGATAAAGTAGAGTGTACAACCTCCATTTTTAATTATCTTACAGGACGAGCCCTTCTCAAGTCTTACATATATTGTGGTTTTCTGAATCCCAAACAGCCATGCGCAAGCAGGCATTAAGTAATCAAACATCCTTCCCTTGGGGAAGGCTTGGTTAGGACTAGTTGAAGGCTTGGTTAGGACTTGTTTACCTTTTAGAATGCTTCTGCTAACCTGTTGGAATCCAAAAGCTTATCTTTTGTGTTGATTTTTAATTTATTTTTGTCCAATTTTTAATTTATTTTTCCTTCATTTTTAATTTAATTTTCTCACAAAAATAAATTAAAAAGCGACCCAAAACTTATCCTTTAACATCCCGAAAGGTTAGCGATGGAATTCATGGAGCTCACCGGTGACTTTTTAATAGGATACAACCTCCGAACCTATAAGTTTAATAAATATCCGCAATCACCCACAGAAGGGGCGTCCCTCGTGGACGCCCGGTCGGTCGGCAGACCGAATGAAGCATTCGACATAATGACATAAAGACATATTGATCAGCCTGTCTTTGGTAACCTCTTTAATCTTAATGACATATTCATTTGCCCCTTCGGGTCAACCGGACAGCCACAAGGGCCGTCCCTGCGGTGGATGGAAAAACACAGTTCGGATGTTTGCGGATATTCATTTATATCTAATAAATCTGGCGCAAACAGGCATTAGGTAATCAAGCATCCTTCCCTTGGGGAAGGCTTGTTTAGGTTATGAGATGGTCTTGGTTAGGTCTAAGGATGGTCTTGGATAGGTCCTTGTTTTTTATTCTTTGTATTTTGTAGCCTTTGTTATAACGTTTGCACTCCTGATTTTGTATTTATTCCAATTTTTCAGTATTCCTCTTTGAATCCCGAAAATAATCGAAAAAGTGCCAAAAGACGGCTGTGTGCGCACACAATATTTGATTTATGTCAAAAATAGCATATTTTTTGCAAAATAATCGTAGAATTGTTTTGTGGTTAATCGAAGCACTCGTAACTTTGCATTGTCAAAAGGAACAAATGAGAATTTGAGAGTTTGACAAGACAATGAGGAAGCATTACTTCGGTAAGAACTGAAACATTGCTCAAGAAAAAATACTAAATTTGGCACTCAAGCTCAATGTATAGGATACACAAATACGAATTAAGGTATAGAACTAGATTAAATTGAGAGTGAAGAATTAGAGAGAACGATAATATAGAAAAGATAGAAATAAGCATTTAGATTCATATACAATTGGATTGTTAGTAGGTTTTTAAGATTTTAGTTAGGTTAGTTTTGTTTTTCAAGGGTTAAAGCCCTATTAGGTAGTTTAAGATTGTTATAAAAGGATAACGAAAGGCCGCGAGGTTGATTAGATATTTACAGTAATTAGTAGACTTTAGAAAATCAGTCATGTTCAGATAGGCATCCGGTGTGAAACCGGGTGCCTATCTTTGTTTATGCCTAACCAATCGATATGTAAAACCCCACCAAGCCTCCCCCAAGGGGAATATGTTTAAACACCTAAGAAATATGGCGCAAGTAGGCATAAGGTAATCAGACATCCTCCCCTTGGGGGAGGCTTGGAGGGGTCATAACTTGGTTTTGTGGTCTTTATTAATATTTCATTAGGTTGTTTTGCATTGTCTTTTCTTTTCAGTACCTTTGCACCGCTTTTCGAAGATATAGGAAATGGTATTCAGCAAGAAGGCTAGTGACGCTCTGTTGAGCAAGATTCGTGACGGATTGGCTATGACACGCGGTGAGCAATTCAACCTCATCGTGGCGCTTGCCATACCTTCTATTCTCGCTCAGGTTACCTCCGTGCTGATGTTCTATATCGATGCGTCGATGGTAGGCTCGCTTGGCGCGGGCGCTTCGGCTAGCATAGGACTCGTGGAGCCTGCTACTTGGCTGTTCGGTTCTCTTGTCGGCGCTACGGCGATGGGTTTCTATGTGCAGGCGGCGCACTTCATTGGAGCTAAGGATTTTTTACAGGCACGCTCCGTGATGCGCCACGGCTATATCTTCGGACTTGCTATTGCCTTCATCCTTATGGCTATTGCGGCTGTCGTGGCAGGACCTTTGCCACGGTGGTTGGGCGGTGGTGCCGACATCCAACATGATGCGTCGGTTTATTTTCTCATTTATTCAGCTGCTGTACCGATACATCTTGTGGGCAATTTGTCGTCGTCCATGCTTAAGGTTTCTGGTGATATGCGTCATCCGAGCGTAATTGCCGTGGCTATGTGCTTCATGGATGTACTCTTCAACTTTATATTTATTTTCCCGACAAGAGAGATAACGCTGTTCGGAACGCAGTTGACGGTTTTCGGATTCGGACTTGGTGTTGCCGGTGCTGCTACCGGAACGCTGCTTGCTGAACTGTCGGCTGCCGTGCCACTGGTGTACTTCGCGGTTTTCAAGAGTCCTATTTTGGCTTGGAAACTCGATACGACAAAGTTCAGGTGGATGTGGAGTTATATCCGTAATGCCGTGAAGCTTGGTGCGCCTATGGCTCTTCAGTATCTCCTTATGAATGGTGCTCAGATTGTGTCGACGATGATTGTTGCCCCGCTTGGCAACTTCGCCATTGCTGCCAATGCGTTCGCTGTGACGGCTGAGAGCCTCTGCTATATGCCGGGCTATGGTATTGGCGATGCTGCCACGACGTTGGTGGGGCAGAGCGTTGGTGCCCGCCGTCGCGATATCTGCAAGAGTTTCGCTTATATGTCTGTAGGAATAGGCATGGCGGTGATGGCATTCATGGGACTACTTATGTACATTTTCGCTCCGGAGATGATAGGCATCCTGAGCCCGGTGCCTGAGATTCGTGACCTCGGTACTCAGGTTCTCCGCATTGAGGCGTTTGCCGAGCTGTTCTTTGCGGCTTCCATCGTGACCTACAGCGTTTGTATCGGTGCTGGTGACACTTTGGCTCCGTCGCTGATAAATCTTGGCTCCATGTGGTTTGTACGCCTGACTCTTGCTGCTGCCCTCGCTCCTATCTATGGCTTGCCTGGCGTTTGGTTTGCCATGGCTACCGAGCTTTCCATCCGTGGTGTCCTTTTCCTCATCCGACTGTTCAGAGGTAAGTGGATGAAGAAAATATAACGAACGTCTAAAGCCTATACCTCTCCAAGCTCAAGCAATGACCTCTCCAAGCTCAAGCAATGATCTCTCCAAGCTCAAGCAATGACCTCTCCAAGCCTTCCCCAAGGGGAGGATGTGTGATTACCAAATGCCTTCTTGCGCCATATCTCTTATGTTTATGACCTATAGTTTCTGAATTTCTTATAGGCTACTAGGTTTATATCACACTATATAAAATAGTCTTGCCACCCACTGCATGGACGGCCCTTGTGGATGTCCGATTGCCTTGAAAAGGCAAATCTTTAAATTCTACGTAAGCGTCTCCGCAATTGCGTATTGTAGCTAAAAATATAAGTGCGTATCTTTGCATCGGAACTAAAAAGATGAAAGATATGTATGATACAGCAAATGAACGTTATCAGAAAACACTGACGGTCT
>Ga0256406_1001493_pt1 | contig 37422 bp, 32 predicted proteins | sample RumenRJG_03DNA_FD_185986 | JGI IMG/M metagenome (GOLD analysis project Ga0256406, IMG submission 185986) | Bovine rumen microbial communities from Lethbridge, Alberta, Canada - RJG_03 | ecosystem: Host-associated > Mammals > Digestive system > Stomach > Rumen | place: Canada: Alberta | collected...
CGGATATTTTGCATATTTTACACATGAATAAATCGGCTTTTGGTTTGCACTGATAGATATACAGCGAAAATATGTGCAAGCGCAAAAAAATGAGCTGTAACAGCTTATTCAACTGTTACAGCCCCTTAAATTCTGATTAATCCAGTTCTTCTGCAATATCCAGAATCAGCTTTTCACTCTTTTCCCAGCCAAGGCATGCATCCGTAATGGAAAGTCCATATACATCACCGATGGATGGCTGATTGCCATCCAGCAGATAGCTTTCAATCATCAATCCCTTGACCAGCCCGTGAATTTCCGGATTGCAATGCCGGCTGTGGAGAACATCCTTTGCAATGCGGATCTGCTCCATATAGTTCTTGCCGGAATTGGCATGGTTGCAGTCAACAATCACAGCCGGATTGTTGAGTTTGAGTGACTGGTACATGTTGTAGACATGAATCAGATCCTCATAGTGATAGTTTGGCTGCAGATTGCCATAGCGGTCCTGATAGCCGCGCAGAATGACATGGGCAAGCATATTGCCCTGGGTCTGCACCTCCCAGCCGCGGTAAATGAAGGTCTGCGGATTCTGGGCTGCCACGATGGCATTCATCATCACACTCAGATCACCCGATGTCGGATTCTTCATGCCAGCTGGAATACCGATACCGCTTGCCACCATACGGTGCTGCTGATCCTCAACGCTTCTTGCCCCAATCGCAACATAGGACAGCAGATCATCCAGATAGGCATGATTCTCCGGATACAGCATTTCCTCGGCACAGGAGAAACCTGTCTCCTTTGCAACCCGGGTATGCATCTCACGGATGGCAATGATGCCAGCCAGCAGATCCTCACCTTTATGCGGATCCGGCTGATGCAGCATTCCCTTGTAGCCAAGTCCCTTTGTACGCGGCTTGTTTGTATAGACACGCGGCACAATCAGGATCTTATCCTTTACCTTTTCCTGCACTTTGGCAAGACGTGTCATATAGTCCAGTACCGCATCTTCGCGGTCAGCACTGCATGGACCGATCAACAGCAGGAATTTATCACTTTCACCCGTCATGATGCGCGCAATTTCCTGATCACGCACCGCTTTTCTTTCCTTGATTTCAGAGCTGAGCGGAAACTGTTTTTTCAATTCTTCCGGTGTCGGCAGCTCCTGTATGTGTTCCATCTGCATTTCCATAAATCGTATTCCTCTTCAACGGTGTGTATTGTACCTCATTTCCGTATCAGCTGCCTGAGATCCACACCACAGGCAGGACAAAAAGCACTTTTCAGCTTTGTCCGATAACCGCAGACCGGACAGCACAAATGATCGTCTTCCTTCTGCCATGCCATCTTTCCTTCCTTGCGCAGGAAGTACTGTTCACGCTCCCCTTTTGCCATCCGTTCCAGATCCGGACTGCACTGATGATTCATGCCATAGTAGCGTACATAGTCTTCTTCTGTAAACATCGTGCGGTCTACCTGCCTCCTGTACTGCTCATATTCATTTTTCAATGCGTCCTGATCCTTCTGCAGCTGTTTCAGAATTTCATCGCTGCCAGCATCCTGATACTGCACCATGCGCCAGTACAGGCTGCGCAGCAGACTGTCCTTGAGCATCTTTCTGTCCGTATCTGAAACGGCCTTCTTCTTTGCATTGCGCATTGTCTGCAGATCATGGGAAACAAGAATGCCGGCATACGGTGGAATATAGTTGTCAAAATCAATGTCACGCATCCAAAGATCTTCTGAAATGACAAGATAGTTGTAGTCGCCATACCATGACAGAGCATTATTGCTCTTCAGATCTGACAGAGAGATTTTGATTTCATAGCAGCGGAAGACTTCGTGCGCATCCATGGACATGAAGTCAACGATTTCATTGCCTTTGTTTTCATATGTAAAGCCGATGGTGACTTCTTCACAGCCGTATTCTCGTTTCTTCCGGCTGCGCTGGCGAAGTGCATCTTCCAGCTGCAGGGTTTCTTTTGTTTTTGCCATGCTGCAATAATACCACACAAAAAAGATGACTGTTTCCAGACATCTCTGTCGGTACAGTCATCTGATCTGCAATAATTGTTTACTTGTTTGCAGCTTTGCGCTCTGCACGCTTTGCCTGATCTTCAGCCCAGAGCTTTTCTGCTACCGGAGCCCACTCCTTGGCATACTCAGTTGTCTTGGCAGACAGTTCATCAACATCCTCCGGATCAACCATATCGGTGCTGTGAGCGCCGGATTCATGCACGAGTTTCTTGATGAACTGCGGATTCTCAAGCATCGGGCACGGTCTCAGATGATCCTGGTTGAACGGCTGGTTGGCCTGATAATCTCTGAACAGAGGCTGCTTCAGGCACTCCAGCAGGCTCTTGTCATGGATGTTGGCATTGGAATAATGAATGAAGACACAAGGCTCCATATCACCATTCGGATTGATATGGCAGTAGTACTTGCCGCCGGCGATGCAGCCGCCGACAAACTGGCCATCGTTCTGGAAGTCCATGCAGAAGATTTCCTTGCCGCCTGTATAGTTTCTGACCTCACGGATGCGGTGATACATATACTCTCTCTGCTCGACAGTCGGCACCAGAGACATATCTGTATCATTGCCAACCGGCATGAAGTGGAAGTACCAGCTGAACAGTACGCCCTTGGAAATCAGGAAGTCATAGAATTCATCAGAAGTAACGGCTTCGCAGTTTGCTCTTGTATAGCAGATGGATGTGCCGTAGGCAAGACGGTTCTTATGCAGCAGATCCATGGTAGCCATGACCTTTGCGAAGGTTCCCTGACCGCGGCGGGCATCGGTTGCCTTCTCATCGCCCTCGATACTCATCGAAAGAACAATGTTGCCTGCTTCTCTCATGCCATCACAGAAAGCCTGATCAACCAGGGTGCCATTTGTGAAGATCATGAAGCCGCAGTCATAATGTTTCTTGGCAAGCTTCAGAATATCATTCTTGCGGACCATCGGCTCGCCGCCGGTCATGACATAGCCATGAATACCAAGCTGCTTGCCTTCGGTAACAATTCTGTCCATATCTTCATAGGACAGATTCAGCTGGTGGCTGTACTCACTTGCCCAGCATCCTGTGCAGTGCAGGTTGCAGGCACTGGTTGGATCAAACAGGATCACCCACGGAATGCGGATTCCTTCCTTCTTGCCTACCTTCTGCGTTCTCTTGAAACCTGTGAAACCAGCTTCAAAGCCAAATGCCATCAGCAGCTTCTTCAGATACTCTTCATCGACATCACGATGGATGCGGTTGAGAAAATGATTGTACTTGCCATCTTTTCCAAAGGCTGTACGCAGATGATCCCATGCTTCATCCGGCCACGTATCCCCCAGAACCTTCTGGCCCAGATTGACCATGTCAACGTAGCCTGTCTCATCATTCTTATCAATTTTCTTGAAGGCAAGGTTCAGAGCTGCCTGAAATGCCTTGCGTTCTGCCGCATGTGCAATATCATAATCCATACTCAATCCCTCTTTTCAATCAGTTTCATCAGAATACATTCATGCATATCCCGGTGCTATCTCTAGTATGCAATGATTTTGCCCAAAAAGTGAAAGACAAAACGGTGAAAACGTATACAGAATTTAATGCTGGAATGCTTTACTTTTGATTTTTCCTTTCAGAAACCATCAAAAGACCGGATCCGGCATGCCATACAGATCATTTCTGATCGCAAAATTGTTGATGGCATTGTGCAGGCTGTCTTTGACGATATCTGTGATCATATCAAGCAGTGCATCCGGATCTTCTTTCATTCCTGAATGAAACCAGTTCAGAATCATACCGGTCAGTGCATGCCGGTGATAATGGCACAGAAACTGCTTCTGTAGAGGACTGACATGTGTATGTGCCGCAAGTGCTTCAATGCATTCTGCAAGAATCTGATGCATCTTCATGCCGCCAAACTGGACCATTCTCTCTTTTGCATGAGACTGCAGTACGGCAAGCAGAAAGCTGCTGTCCATCTGACAGTACTCAAGTGCTGACAGCAGAAGTTTCTGCCACGGCGCATCTTTCTGGATATGTTCTGCTCCCTGATCAATCTGCAGCCAGCAGTACTTTACGATCAAATCAGGAATATCGTCATAGCAGCGGTAGAACGTCTGTCTGTGAATCCCACACTTTGTGCACAGCTGAATGACGGAAATATTGGCAGAACCATTCTCTGTAACCATGGCATGATATGTGTGCATTAACTGTTCTTTTGTATGATAGTGCATAGATTTTCCCCCATAGTTGACCGCATTGTAACATAGCGGAAAGAAGATCTTAAAGCGCTGTCATTCATTGATAGCAATTCACACATTTCTGCGGAATTATTCGTTGAGGAAATGATAGAGAGCACCAATCATGTTGGCATCATTGCCAAAGGTGCAGGCAACGATTTCCGGCAGTGAGAATGGCATAAAGGCAAGATAAGGTGCTGCCATCTTCTCGATTGTATCCTGCAGTGTTTTCAGCAGTAATGGCTGTTTGGAAATACCGCCGCCGATCGCAACTCTTTCTACATCCAGGATGGTCTGAATCGTCAGCAGCCCGGTGGCAAGACCCTGGCAGTACCACTGCAGTGCATCCAGTGCCTGCTGATCGCCATGATTGGCTCTTTCAAAAAGAATACGTCCATTGAGCTGGGATGCATCCTGTCCGGAAAGCTCTGCATACTTTCTGATCAGTGATCCGACGCTGTTTTGGTTTGCCCACATATATTTTGTATCAAACGGCAGATCAAGCCGTGTTGAGATCGGCGAATATTCACCTGCGGCAAAAGTAGAGCCGCGGTACAGTTTTCCGTTGATGATGATGGCACCGCCAATGCCCGTACCAAGGGTAATCACAGTGCCGTTGGCAACACCCTGCATACTGCCTTTCCAAAGTTCCGCAAGAGCTGCACTCTTGGCATCATTTTCCAGCCTGAGCGGAACTTTCACCTTGTCCGCAAGCAATGCCGCAAAATCCGTATGATCAAGATAGCCCAGCGCACCGCTTGTATAGAAATAACCGCGTGATGCATCAATTCTGCCCGGTGCACTCATGGCAATGCCTTCCACTCTGTCCTGATATTTCTGATACAGTCCAACAACAAGATTGATAAACTCTTCCTGACTGTCATGCGGTGTAGCCACTTCACCCTTTTCTGCAATGTCAGCTTCCTCATTCATCAATGCATACTTGACGGCTGTACCGCCAACATCAATTGTCAGATATTCACTCATGATTTTCCTCCACCATTCTTGTTATTTCTATTATACTTCCATGTCCTGAAAGCAGTGAAATAGAACTGTTTCAGCTTTTTACAGATTTTTTTGATATATATGTTGACAGCAAAGTCATCATACTGTATATTAATGACAGTTAGTTATTGCTAACTTACATTGACGGTGAGCATACAACCTCAATCCTTCAAATTCAATCAATCCATTCAAAATATGTTCTCCTAACATATTGTATGCGAAATCAATCTGTAACTGGCAGATGTGTCGATGTACCTTATCCAAGAAAGATCCCGGGCAAAACTGGGATTTTTTTCTATGCGAAAAAAACAGGATGACAATGCATCCTGCTTATGCGTTCTTCTTCTGCAGACGTGCTTTGACAACGGCAGACAGCCTGCGGTGGAATACCTGCTCCGGCATCTTCAATGCCGCACTGACGCCGAAGTAGACGCCTAGTGTAATCAGGGCATTGATGCATGTCTTGCCCAGAGCGATGACCTTGCGTCCATAGGCACCGGTAATGCCCACTTTGGCAAGAACGGTAGAGACGGCAAACATCAGCACGATGCAGGCAATACTCTTAATGAAGATCGAGCCAACCGAGCGAAACGAAATCTCATGTTCCTGATGCATTGCCTTGAAGCTGGCAAAGACAATATACAGATTGCCAGGAACCGTTGAAAGAACGGCGCCGGCATAGCCGAACATCCAGATCAGCGGCACCATGGAAGCACCTTTGATGATCAGATTGACGCCAAGGTTTTTCAGGGCCTCATGCTTCATGCCAAGCGCCATCAGGATATTGGTGATCACTGGTGTGATTGTGGCAAGAAAGCCTTCCAGAGCAAGCCAGCGCAGGCAGTTGGCCGCAGTGACTTCATCACTTGTATAGAACAGAATATGGAAGACATCCCGGGCATACAGAAAGATGCAGAATGACACCGGAATACCAAGATACACAATGATATTCAGGCAGTCTACAACATTGCGGGAAACAAGTTTCTTGTTCCCCTGCGTGCGGGCAGCCGTGATATGCGGAATCAATGCAGCAGCAAATCCTGGGGAGAGAATCATTGGAATTGCCGTCATCTTAGTGCCGACATAGTTGAAGGCGGAAAGAATGATGCTCTGCTGTGAGGATGTATAGCCATGTACCTTGAGGCCGACCGGCAGAAGCACAGAGTTGAAGATATCATCGCAATAGCCAAGCACTGCGACCAGCAGATACGGAATTGCCAGGGCAATGAGTTCCTGGAACAGCTTCTTCTTGCGGACAGTCTTCGTGGTCTGGCGGCGGGCAGCTTCTTCAATCGCCGGGAAGTGATGCTGGTCAAAGTAGACAAACTGCAGAATGCCTGCCACAGCAGCGATGCTGGTGGACATGACAGCGACATACAATGCATAGCGTCTGTCCATATGCAGAACATAGACAATGATATAGGCTGCCGTCAGCAGAAAGCCGACCCGGAAGATCTGTTCAAAGACCTGTGATACCGCATACTGGCTCATTTCCTTGCGTCCCTGATAAAAGCCCCGGAAGCCGGATAGAATCGGAACAAAGAAGATTGCCAGAGACAGGATGCGCAGGCATCTGCCCATGATGGGAGCATCTGAGCCGCTGGCAATGATATGCGAGAGCGGCCATGACAGCACGAACAGCAGCAGCATTCCCAGGAAACCGGTCATGCCAAGCAGAACAAGTTCTACCTTCTTGATCTTGCGCAGTGCTCTGGCATCCTGGCGTACCGAATACTTGGCAACCATAGTGGCAATGGCAAACGGAAAGCCGGCTGTAAAGACATTCAGAATATAGCTGTATATTCTGAATGAGGTGCCATAGTAGCTCATATATGCATCAGAGCCTAATATACTGGACAGCGGAATCGAGTAAAACAGACCAAGCATCTTGGCAATAAACAAGCCAAGTGTCCCGACCATGCCGCTCAGAACGATACTGTTTTTGACACGATCCGCATTTTTTGCCTTATTCATCTTCACATTACCTTTCATGCCACGTTATTGTACTCTGATTCCCGCCGCAGTGGGAATTTTCTATAAATGAAAGCAGATTTTCCAAAACCATCCCACATTTCCTGTCTGATTTTCTTCCATAAAAAATCTTCTCTTTGCAGAGAAGACTTTCAGATCACTTTACTTTGCCCTGCTGGGCAACTGCGTTCATCTTGGCTTCGACTTCGCTTTGATCACCAAGATAGAAATGCTTTTGAACATGGAACTGATCATCAAATTCATAGACAAGCGGAACACCGGTTGGAATGTTCACACCAGCGATATCATCGTCTGAGATCTGATCGAAGTATTTGACCAATGCCCGCAGCGAATTGCCATGGGCTGCAATCAATACCTTTCTGCCAGCCAGAATCTGCGGTTTGATTTCAGATTCAAAGTACGGCACAACGCGCTGGATCGTAATGGCCAGAGACTCAGTCTGGGGAAGCAGTGAAGGATCAATGCCGGCATACATCTTCTGCAGTGCAGGACTGCGGGGATCATCCTTTTCCAGAGCCGGCGGGCATACGACAAAGGAGCGCCGCCAGATCTTGACCTGCTTTTCGCCATACTTTTCAGCAGTTTCTGCTTTATTCAGCCCCTGCAGAGCACCATAATGGCGCTCATTCAGCCGCCATGACTTGTGTTCCTCGATCCAGTCCAGATCCATTTCATCCAGAATGTGGTGGAGTGTATGAATTGCTCTTTTTAAATAAGAAGTATAGGCAAGATCGAAGTCATAGCCGGCATCTTTCAGCAGCTGTCCTGCCTTGATGGCTTCTTTATGGCCGTTTTCACTCAGGTCAACATCTGTCCATCCGGTAAACAGGTTCAGCTTATTCCATTCACTCTCACCATGTCTGACAAGTACAAGGCGGTACATCATGCGGCCAGCTTTCCGCCAAGTTCTTTGCATGCCTCAAGTGCGGCATCATCCGGCTCATTCAGGCATGTAATGCCAGCTTCCACAAGCTGGGCACCATCTCCCTGTACACGTGACTCCCAGTCATGCATCCAGGTCTGATCACCCCAGCCATAGGAGCCAAACAGACCGACCTTCTTGCCAGAGAGACTTCCTTCTACGCTGGCAAACATCGGATCAAAGCTGCCTTCCTCCAGGTTTTCAGAACCCATTGCCGGGCATCCGAAGGCAAATGCATCATAATTGCTGACATCATTTGCAGAGAAGCTGTCACTGAAGATGACATCTGCTTCTGAACCTGCTGCCTTGACACCTTCGGCAACAGCCTCTGCCATCTTCTGGGTATTGCCCGTTCCGGACCAATATACAACTGCAATTTTAGACATTTCAATTTCCTCTACTTTCATTTTCCTTTTCAGGATGTAAGGTTAGTATATACTAACTTGCATGGAATTGAAAAGCAGCATGCTCAGCTGCTTTTCAAAATTTTTGATTTTACGCTGCTTCTTCAGCAACTGTCTTGGTTCTTGCACGGTGCTCATAATCTGGTCTGAGAAGCAGATACAGATAGATGCAGAGTACAATCACTGCGGCAATGGTTCCGGCACCGAAGGCAACTTCGCCAACCATCAGGCCGCCAAGCTGGTAAACCATCAGGGAAATGCAGTATGCATTCAGATTCTGTACCAGGATGGCAAACCAGAACCAGCGTTTGTTGTTCATTTCCTTTGCCATTGTAGAGATGGCTGCCAGACATGGAGAGTCAAAGCAGTTGAATACCAGGAAGGATACAGCTGCAATTCCTGTCGGGAAGAATGCCGCAAATGCCTGATGCATGGATACGGTGTATTCTTCTACATCGCCAAGGCCTGCCAGGACGCCCATTGTGGAGACGATGCCTTCCTTGGCAACGAATCCGGAGATGGAGGAAGCAACTGCCTGCCATGTACCAAATCCCAGCGGGACGAAGATCCATGCGATGGCACGGCCGATATAGGCAAGGAAGGAAGCCTCGGTATCAACAAGTCCGAAGACACCGTTCTGGATGCCGAAGGAAGCAAGGAACCACATCACTGCACAGCAAAGGAACAGGATGGTGCCGGCTTTCTTGAGGAATGCCCAGGATCTTTCCCAGACATGCATCAGAACACCTTTGAGACTCGGGATATGGTAAGCCGGCAGCTCCATGACAAACGGTGCCGGATCACCTGCAAACATCTTTGACTTCTTCATGATGATGCACATGATGACAACAACGCCGATGCCGGCGAAGTACATCACCGGAGCAAACCACCATGTACCTCCCATCAGATAGCCGGCGATCATGGCAATGACCGGAAGCTTAGCACCGCATGGGATAGAAGTTGTTGTGATCATCGTCATGCGGCGGTCTTTCTCGTTTTCAATGGTACGGGTAGCCATGATGCCGGGCACGCCGCAGCCAGAGGAAATCAGGAATGGAATGAAGCTCTTGCCAGACAGGCCGAATCTTCTGAAGATACGGTCCATGATGAAGGCAACACGGGACATATATCCACAGTCTTCCAGAACAGACAGGAAGAAGAAGACACACATCATCTGCGGCAGGAAACCGATCGGTGCTGCCAGGCCGCCGATGATGCCATCAACAACCAGTGATACCAGCCAGTCAGAGCAGCCTGCATTCTGCATCAGGGTCTGTACGCCTGGCTGAATGATGCCGCCAAATAATGTATCGTTGACCCAGTCTGTCATCCACTGGCCAATACCGGATACAGCAATCAGATATGTCAGTGTCATGATCACAGCAAAGATCGGCAGAGCCAGCCAGCGGTTTGTCACAACCTGATCGATGCGGTCAGACACAGACATCTGTCCGGCATGTTTCTTTCTGTAAATGCCTTTCAGCAAAGAAGCAATATATTCGTACTTCTCATTTGTAATGATGGATTCCGCATCATCATCCAGAGATGTCTCCACGGCTTTGGTTGTTTCCTCAGCTGTCTTCTTTTCTGCACCAGTCAGGGTAAGCTGGGCCATGACCTTTTCATCACGCTCAAATACTTTGACTGCATACCAGCGGCGCTGGGATTCATCTGTATTGGAAAGCACCTTTGTTTCAATCGTATGCAGAGCCTGCTCCACATCACTGCTGTATGTCATCTTGAGCGGCAGTGTATGTTCCCTGGCCGCCTTGATAGCAAGCTGGGCGGCATCCATGATGCCCTCCTGGTGCAGAGCGGAAATTTCAATCACTCTGCAGCCAAGCTTTCTGCTCAGTCCCTTGAAGTCAATATCATCACCGTTCTTGCGGACAAGATCCATCATGTTTACGGCGATCACCATCGGAATGCCTGTTTCCGCAAGCTGAGTTGTCAGATACAGATTTCTCTCCAGGTTTGTGCCATCGATGATATTCAGAATGACATCCGGCTTATCCTTGACCAGGTAGTTTCTGGATACCACCTCTTCCAATGTATATGGTGACAGTGAATAAATACCCGGAAGGTCCTGAATGATAACATCTTCATGTTTCTTCAGTCTTCCTTCCTTTTTTTCAACCGTGACACCCGGCCAGTTGCCGACATACTGGTTGGAACCTGTCAGGGCATTGAACAACGTTGTCTTGCCGCAGTTCGGGTTGCCAGCCAGTGCAATCCTGATTTTCTCTTCTGCCATTTTTTCTGTCTCCCCTGTTCTTTATGCAACTTCGATCTGCTTGGCATCCTCTTTGCGGATGGAAAGCTCATAGCCGCGCACCGTCACTTCAATCGGATCGCCAAGCGGTGCTACCTTGCGGATAAACACCTGTACGCCCTTGGTAATGCCCATATCCATAATCCGGCGCTTCACAGCCCCTTCACCATGAAGCTTTACAACCGTAACCGTAGATCCAATCTTTGCCTCTTTTAATGTCATCATATTTCCCTTTCTATACCATGATTTTCAGAGCCATGCTCTCACCAATGGCAATCCGTGCATTCTTTACATTCACAATCAAACTGCCATTTAACCGTGACACCACCGTCACCGGTGTGCCCTCCACAAAGCCCATATCAGCAAGATGCTGACGCATCTGGGCGTTGCCATTCACTTTCTTTACCGTGTGATCCATGCCAGGATCCGCAAATGCCAAAGGCATCATATACACCCCTTTCCAAGGCTGATATCATCAGTTAGAAACATCTAACACATATGTAGTTTACGCTAACTAACATACGATGTCAAACTTTATATCTGAATTTCAGGCATCTGACTTGCTTTTGATTTTGTAATCTGCTAGGCAGAAAAAAACCTCCTGCAAGAGGAGGTCAATCAATTCTCATTCTGCACTTCAGTGCTTTGCGCCGATGATATCTGCAACAACCAGGCCATTGGCAGCAGCCTGTGCAAGGCTTCTTGTAAAGCCGGCACCATCACCTAATGCATAGATTTCGTCTGTTCCTTCCAGCATGAAGTCTTTGGCATGCGGACGGGCACTGTAGTATTTGCATTCCACGCCATACAGCAGAGTATCGTAGTTCGCTGTACCTGGTGCCACTTTATCCAGGGCATGCAGGGTTTCCACGATATTATCCAGCTGCCGTTTCGGCATGCACAGTGACAGATCGCCAGGCACGGCATCCAGGGTTGGCCTGACGCTGCTCTTGGAAAGGCGGACAGCAGTTGTGCGCTGCCCCTTCTCAAGATCGCCCAGACGCTGTACCAGAACATAGCCGCCGGAGATCTTATTCGCCAGTGCAGCAATGTCACGGGCATAGGCAACCGGCTCATTGAACGGTTCCGTGAAATACGTGCTGGAAAGCAGTGCAAAGTTGGAGTTATTGCTCTGCTTCGCCTTGTCTTTGTAGCTGTGGCCATTGACAGTCAGAACACCATCACTGTTTTCAGTGACCACATAGCCTCTTTCATTGAAGCAGAACATGCGGGTTGTATCTCCATAGTGGCCGGATTTGTACAGAATCTTCGGCTCATAGATCCGCTTGGAGAATGGTTCCCAGATTTCATATGGCAGCTCGACACGCACACCGATATCCACCTGGTTGTTTGTGCAGGCAACATGATTGTCTTCACACCACTTCTGGAACATGCGGTTGCCGATTCTGCCTACGGCAAAGACAACTGTCTTTCCTTTGACGTGTTTTTCCTTCCCCCTCTGAGTAAAGATGACGTCATGGCTTTCTTTATCCACGTCACTGACCACAGCCTCGGTTTCAATATCCACATGGCCATCCATGGAATGAATCAGTTTGAGCATCGTGCCATAGTTGGCATCAGTGCCAAGATGCTTGACCTCTGCCTGCTGCATATGCAGGTCATGCTGGAGACACAGTGCCTTCAGCTGATTGTCAGGATGGTAGACTTCCTTGTCTGCGCCATAGCGCACCAGAATCTCATCTGCCTGACGGATGTATTTCATGACATCCTCAGCCTTCATGACATCCGGCAGCCAGCCGCCGTATTCGGTCGTGATGTTGTACTTGCCATCCGAGAATGCACCAGCACCTGCCATACCTTCCATGATGGCACACGGATTGCACTTGATGCACTTTTCAACCTTACCGGCCAGAATCGGGCAGCTTCTGTTTTCAAGCTTTCTGCCTCTTTCCAGAATCAGCACGCTCAGCTGCGGACTTTTCTCCATCAGACGGTAGGCGCACATCAGGCCGCCGATACCGCCGCCGACAATGACAACATCATAAATATCTTTCATCTTCAATATGTTCTCCTGTTACTCTCGTTATTTGATTTTTTTCTTTTTCAGCGCCATCATGCGCTCTCCTGCCTTTGACAGCATGACCTCATAGCGGACTCTTTCCTGGAATGGCACGCCTGCCTGGCGGGATCCCTCCCGGATCTTTGCGGCAAATGGTGCAAGCTCCTGCCGGAATACATCAAGATCATCCACCAGCTGCAGCTTCCTCTCCATGGAAACATGCAGATCATCCAGGCGGGACATGATATCCAGATAGACACTGAACAACCGCCAGTAGAAAAGTTCTGGAATGTTGGAAATATGCTGAGACTGGGAAAGAATCATGCGGTAAGAGAAAATCTCACCTTTCAGCTGGGCAGCAATATCCTCTTCCCGTTCCAGTCTGCGCTTGCGGTAAACTGCCAGCGGTTCATCGGTATAGATGACTTTGGATGCGCGCAGCAGTGTCAGCCAGAACAGCATATGATCGGCATAGCTGATTTTCGAGGCAAAGCGGATTCCTTCTGCACAGCTGCGCTTATACAGCTTTGCCTGCGAGCGCGGATCCACCATGAAGAGATTTCTGAACTGTTCCGTATTGCGGTTGTATACCGTATCCTTCTGCAAGGTTGTCCGCTCACTCTGATAGCAGCAGTCATATACAGGACGCTTGCTATAGGAATACTGATCGATGCGTGCTCCAATGACAAGATCTGCACCGGAGACATCTGCCATGCGGCACAGCTTTTCCACAGCTGTTTCCTTGAGTGTGTCATCAGGATCCAGAATCATGAAATATGGTGTCTCACAATTGCGGATACCCGTCTTGATGCTGGAACCATAGCCGCCATTGGGCTTGACAATAGCATGATACCGGGATGGGTTTTCAGCAACAAATGCATCAATGCGCTCCTGGGAGGTATCCGTAGAGCCGTCATTAATCAGCAGAACCTGAAAATTCTGAATGGACTGGCGGCGCAGAGATTCAAAGCACTGGCCAAGATAGTTTTCTGCATTATAAACAGGCACGATGATGGTAGCTTCCTGCATATTTATATCCTCCGATCTATTCGTATTATAGCATGCCTGTCTTTATGAATGAGGCATGCATGTCAGCTGTGTACATGACTGTCATGGACGATGATCTTGACATCATCTTTGATGTAATCGGTATACAGGCCCTGAGGATGATCCAGCCAGGAGGCACCGTGTCCGATCAGTACAGAAGCAATCAGGCACAGTTCCAGAATCCACTGGCCTAACGGCTGCCATTCGAATGTATGGTAGATCGCAATAAAGAAAATCAGGTCTGTAAAAGGATTAAAGAGAATCTCAAAGCTGTCTCCGTAGACATCTGTACCGACCAGGCGGGCAATGACGCCCATGGTCAGAGGGTTCAGGAAGATGATCAGCATCAGCAGCATCATGCTGCGAAGCTGCTGGTGCGGTTGCGTTTTGGCATGCAGCAGAAACAGCAGCAGTCCTCCCCAGCGGAATACGTCCAGTACATATGTGGTGATACGGTGATCCAGGAACAGATAGCTGCGTACGGGCTCTTCACGCAGAAACTGTTTGTAGCTGGCAAGTGAAACCGGGATGGATGGAAAGAATATGGTCAGAAACAGATTGAGGGCCATTAAGGATACCGGGACAATGACATACAGAATGAGACTGCCATGGTCAAACATCCAGTCCTCTGCCCGCCATAACAGCCTGCGCAGTTTCTTCTGATAGCGCAGGCGCAGAAACAGCATGCAGAGGATGATCAGGCCAAACCCTGCAAATGGATGTACGGAGCACAGCTGGAAGCATGCATAGATGATATGCGGCACGATCAACGTGGTGATATCAAACAGAGAACGTATTTTATGCTGTTTGAACAGCCATGCGGCCAGGCAGTACAGAACCTGAAAACTGATGACGCCAAAGCCGGGCGAGACAAACATGCCGCCGGCCATATAGAACATGGAAATATACTTTTCCTGCTCATTGCCATCCTTGATCCAGCAGTACAGGTTCCATAACAGCAGAGCAATGAAAACCATGCGCCAGTTGGCACCGGATCCTGCCATGGCAAGCTGCCAGCCGCCAAATGCTGAATAGAACAGTGCATAGACAACCAGTGTAAAGGAGAACCATGGGTTCTTGAGACGGAATGTCCGCATGATATTCAGGCATACCGCTGCAAAGATCAGGTGATAGAACACACCTGAGAACATGATATTTTCAGCCGGGTCCATGCAGCGCAGCAGCACTGCCTGCAGTACCCGGTATCCCTGCAGAGGATACAACGAATCATAGTAGCGGACAGAAAAAGAATTTGCATGAATCGATTTCAGAGCGCTGATCGCAGCATCCAGGTTGGCCGCTTTTGCAATCAGGATCACAAACAGAAGCGCAGATGCAAGAATTGCGATTGTATCACGCTGCCAGAACGTATGTAACGTATCTTTCCACTGCCATATTGTAACTGCAGCAGCTGCTGCAAGAGCAATGATGGTAATGATACAGGCATAAAGAACGGGTGCATGAAAGACTGTGCATGGCATATAGAATACTTCCAGCACAGTAAAAAGCACAGCAGCCCCGGCTGGTGCTGCAAAGCCGCGCTTTTCTGTTTTCAGCAGTTTCAGAACGCCTGTGCCAAGGCCTTCACAAAGAATGGCAGCCAAAAGGCCCGCCATTGCAGACAGCAGCAGATTTTTCATAGCAATCAAACAGCTCCTCAGCGGCAGAAAAACATGGGTTCTTCTGCCGTCCAAACAGTACTATTTTACATCAGGCATCAAAAAAAGGAACCCAATGCATGAGTTCCTTCTTCTAACGCTATCGATTCAATTCTGCATTAATACTGCGGTACCTGCTGGGGAGCCGGTGCTTCCTTGGCAGGAATCTCAGCAACAGCAGCTTCGGTTGTGATGAACAGACCAGAGATGCTTGCAGCATTGAGCAGAGCAGTTCTTGTTACCTTGGTTGGATCAATGATGCCAGCCTTGAACATATCTACCCATTCACCGGTCTTGGCATTGAAGCCGACATTAGCTTCTTCCTTGAGCTGTCTCTCAAAGATTTCATTGCCATCAAAGCCAGCATTTTCAGCAATCTGCATGATCGGCTCGCGCAGAGAATCCAGTACCACATTGATACCTCTCTGTACATCGACAACATCATCCTTGAGATTGCCCTTGACTGCCTTGTAAGCATTGACCAGAGCCAGACCGCCGCCGGTCACAACGCCTTCTTCAACAGCAGCCTTTGTAGCATTCAGAGCATCCTCAATACGCAGCTTCTTGTCCTTGAGTTCTGTCTCGGTTGTCGCACCAACCTTGATCAGAGCAACACCATTGGTCAGCTTGCCAAGACGCTCCTGCAGCTTCTTCTTGTCATAGTCGCTCTTTGTCTCTTCAATGGCAGCCTTGATTTCAGCAACTCTTTCGGCAACGACATTCTTGTCGCCGGCACCATCGATGATTGTAGTTTTGTCCTTTGTGACAACAACCTTCTTGGCAGAACCAAGATCAGAAATCTTGACATCAGCCAGGTTCATCGACAGATCCTTTGCGCACACAACTGCACCAGTCATCGCAGCGATATCACCAAGCTGGTTCTTGGCATTGTCACCAAAGCCCGGAGCCTTTGTAGCAACAACGTTGAATGTACCTCTGAGTTTGTTCAGGATCAGAGTGCTCATCACTTCATTGTCAAAATCATCTGCAATGATCAGCAGTGCACGGTTGGACTTCACAACTTCTTCCAGTACCGGCAGAATATCCTGAATCGTGTTGATCTTCTGATCCGTAACCATGATCAGCGGGTTGTCCAGCTCAGCTGTCATCTTCTCACGGTCAGTTGCCATATATGGAGATACATAGCCCTTGTCGTACTGCATGCCTTCGGTCATTTCAAGGGTTGTCTCGAAAGACTTGGACTCATCAACATTGATGACGCCATCCTTGCCGACCTTCTCCATAGCCTCGGCGATGATGGAGCCAATCTCTTCATTGCCGGAAGAAACAGTCGCAATGTTCTTGACATCGCTGTTTGTCTCAACCTGCTTGGATTCCTTCAGCAGCTCAGCAGAGACAGCCTTGGCAGCCTTGTCCATGCCTTCTCTCATCAGAACAGGATTGGCACCCTTGTCAACTGCCTTCAGACCGCTTGTAATCATGGCCTGGGTCAGCAGTGTGGCGGTTGTTGTACCATCACCGGCAACATCATTTGTATTGTTGGCAGCTTCATACACAAGCTTTGCGCCCATGTTTGCAAACTTGTCTTCCAGCTCAATCTCCTTGGCGATTGTCACGCCATCATTGGTGATAACCGGTGAACCGTAGCTCTTTTCCAGAACAACGTTTCTGCCCTTCGGGCCCAGTGTAACCTTAACTGCATCAGCCAGTGTATTGACGCCGTCCAGCATCTTCTGTCTGGCGTCCTTGGAATACAGAATTTCCTTTGCCATATTATTATTCGTCCTCCTGATTTACGCTTTACTCAACTACAGCAAGAATATCATCTGCGCTGATCAGCAGATAATCCTTCTTGTTATCCTTTTCCTTCACTTCCGTGCCGGAATACTTCTTATAAATAACCTGCTGGCCAGCCTTGAGATCAATCGGTGTCAGCTTGCCATCTTCAACCTTGCCAGGTCCAACCGCAACAACAATGCCATGGCTCGGTTCATCCTTTGCTTCCTTTGTTGTCAGAATGATACCACTTTCTGTCTTCTCTTCTTCTTTCACTTTTTCAAGCAAGACATAATCATGTAAAGGTCTAATCATACGTTACCTCCTGTGCTTTAGCACTCATACTTTTTGATTGCTAACACCTGTTATTATAAGCACGACTGTCACTCTGTCAATATGAGTGCTAAAACTTTTTAGACATTTTTTCCGCATCGTGCAGGCGGCTTACAGCACAGGCAACAATGAGATTCGTGCTCTCGTTGCTGTCTGAAATGTCATAGCCAAGCAGAGTGGAAATCTTGTGAATGCGGTATTTGACGGTATTGCGGTGCAGATACAGCATGGAGGCGGTGCGCATGATATCGCAGCAGCAGTCCAGATAGTATGCACAAAGGAATATGCATGGTCTGCCATGCGGATCCATTTTTTCCAGAAACTGCATCACACCTGTATAAATGGCAAGCAGATGCTCATTCTGCATGATCAGCCGCACCATGCGGGCGAAACGGATTTTCTGCATGGTGAGATATGGTGCATGCGGATAAATGATCTGTGCATCATGGATGCAGCCTATGGAAATCTCATATAAATAGGATGGTGTTTTGGTACCCTGCAGATCCGGACATTCCAGCAGTATTGCATCATGATTCTTTACTTTGAGATATTGTGATAGTTCCTGAGACTTCTTTTTGATTTCCTTTTCATTGATACCGCTGATGGGATAGACCAGAAGGTCATTACCGCATAATGCAGCCGCACATCCTGGTGAAATGTCATGAATCTCATCAAGCAGTGTATCCAGGGAACTGCTATTTTTAAATGCAATATTGTGAACAATCCAGAGTGAAGTAGATGACAGAGCAGAAAGCTGATCTGTGTCAGCCTGCATCACCATGTGGAATGTTTTTCCATTTTCCAGATCTGTGAGATTTTTTCTGATGTTTTTCAGTTGTCTGCGTCCGTCACTTGAATACTGCTTTTCCATGTGCCTAAAATTCACTGAAAATCTTAACAAAATCCCGTAACTCTGCAAGCCCTTGCACAACTTTGGAAACATTATTTCAAGATCATCAATTCCCTGACACTTTCATGGCAGCAGTACTGGTATAATGAACGCGCTATGAAAAATTTAAGTTTACTGTTGTTTCAGGATACGGAACTGCTTCCCCTGCTGCTGTGTGCAGCGCTGATCCTGCTGGTGATCAAATTTTATTATGACAGGCACCGGAAACCAGCGAAGAACGAAAAGGATGAAGAAAATGACCGGGCTCTTCCCCTGCCGTTTGTGCGTGCCAGTCATCGTGTTCGCTATACCCGCAAAGACAGAGTGATTCTTGTCACAGCCTGTGCCCTGTATGCACTGTTTTCTTTCTGGGAGCTGGGCAGCGCAAAGTTTCCCCATACAACCTGGCAGCCCCAGGCAGATCAGCCCAATCAGTCATTCATTCTCAAGCTGAGTGAGGATACTTCGTTTGATCAGATCAATGTGATCTATGGCGAAGGTGACAACAATGCCAATCTGAGTTCTCTGCAGCTTGGCGTGGAGGGAATGACGATTGAAGGATCCAATGACCTGAACAGCTGGACAATGATTACAACGCTGGAAAAAGGGTCCATCTATGAATATTTGACCGTCGAAGGCAGCTGGAATTACCGCTATATCCGCATTACAGCAGCCAGCAAGAATCAGACTCTGACAGAGATTGCCTTCAAGAAAGCAGGTGAAGACAGCCTTCTGCCAGTGACGGTACAGGAAGATGACAACTTTTCTTCCAAATATCCGGCTTCGCTTGTCATTGATGAGCAGGATCTTGTCTCGATTCATCCAACCTATATGCAGCAGGCATACTTTGATGAAATCTATCATCCGCGCAATGCCTGGGAGATTGCCAATGGTGAGTATATGTATGCGACAGTACATCCACTGTTTGGCACCAATTTGATCGCTCTTTCGATCAAGCTGTTTGGCATGAATCCGCTGGCATGGCGGCTGCCAGGTGCCATCTTCGGTGTGCTGATCATTCCGATGTTCTATGCCATTCTGAAGATGCTGTTCGGCGATATCCGGCTGTGCACGCTCGGCACCATTCTTTGTACAGCAGACTTCATGCACCTGACGACATCGAGAATTGCCACCCTGGAACCATTCAGCGTATTCTTCATTCTGCTGATGTTCTACTGGATGATCCGCTGGTGTCAGACAAGCTGGTACGATACAAAATTCTCTGGTTCTTTGAAACTGCTGCTGTGGGGCGGCATCTTTATGGGTGTTGCCATTGCGACCAAGTGGACAGCATGCTATTCCGCCGTCGGCCTTGCCATCATTCTGTTTGCCAGCTTCTTCCGCCGCTATCGTGAATATAAGAAGGCAAAACAATTCCTGAATGAAGGACAGGGAACAGATGAACAGAATCAGTTTGCAAAGAAGGTTGTTTCCACCTTTCCAAAGGCGATGCGGACAACATTCCTTTGCTGTTTCCCTTTCTATATCTTTATTCCGGTTATCATCTACTGGCTTGTCTATCTGCCGGACCATGTCTGGCGGGATGGGTGGTCCATTGCCAATGTATGGAAACAAAACATGTACATGTACAACTACCACACAAATCTCAAGGCAACCCATCCGTATCAATCAACATGGTATATGTGGCTGGTTGATGCAAGACCGATCTGGTACTTCTCAGGTGTCAAAGCAGAAGGCATCTCCCATTCGATTTCCTGCTTCTCCAATCCGCTGTTAACCTGGGCCGGCCTGCCGGCCATCATCTATACAGCCGTTGACTTCATCCGTCATAGAGACAGACATGCCGGCATCATCCTGGCTGGCTATCTGACTGCGCTTGGTCCATGGGTGCTGTTAGTCAAAAGATGTGTCTTTGCCTATCACTTCTATCCAACCAGTTTCTTTACGATGCTTGCCATTGTTTATGCAGCCCAGGCACTGTTGAAGAAGGATGAAAAATATCTGAAATGGATCTATGTCTTTGAAGGTGCCTATATCTTCCTGTTCCTGATGTTCCTGCCGGCGACGGCTGGCTTTGGCACAACGCAGACATACGTCAAGCTGCTGGAGTGGTTCCCGACATGGTATTTCGGGTAAAACATCCAAAATGTGCGTTTCTGGGCGCATCCATTCTTTTCGCCCTGCTGTTCTGCATTCCCTATCTTGGCAAGGATCTTCTGCCAATCGAGCATGATACCTTCTTTCATGTGGCAAGAATTCAGGCAATGGCAGATGCCATCGGCCACAAGGATTTCCTGCCCGCTGTCTTTTCCTTGCAGAACAATGGCTATGGCTATGCCAGTCCATTGTTCTACAATAATCTGTTTCTGATCCCTTCTGCCCTGCTGGTACGGCTTGGCATGCCTGTTGCCAACAGCTATAAGCTGCTGATTCTGGTGGAGACAGTACTGGCCTGCTATGCCATGATGGTGCTTGTATACCGCATCAGTCAAAAACAGAGCGCTGCCATACTGGCAGGATGTGCCTATGTCTTTGCCAGCTATCATGTGACGGATGTCTATGTGCGTGGTGCTTTAGGTGAAGTACAGGCTCTGATTTTTCTGCCCATCATGATTGAAGGTGTGTATATCATCCTGGTGGAACACAGCAGAAGATGGTACATGCTGGCGGCAGGACTTGCCTGTTTACTGCTGAGCCACAACCTGACATTCCTGATGGGCTGTATCCTGCTTGTGATCCTGTGTCTGATCTATGTCAAAACGCTGACAAAGGAACAGATTATGGCTTTGGTCAAAAGTGTATTGGCAGCCTTCCTGATGACCGTGTTCTTTTCCCTGCCGATGCTGCAGCAATTGCACAGCAATACGTTCTATCTTGATTATTATGGCAGCAGCAGTGATCTTGGTGCAGGTTCACTTGGCTTATGGAAATACTTCGCTGAAAAGACGGTCTTTGGCTATTCTGACAACAGTCTGCCCCGCAGTCAGCAGATGGTTCTCAACGTCGGGTATTTCCTGACCTTTGCACCATTGCTCTGGCTTGCCGTTAAAAAGGAGAAAAACAATACCAGCCGCTTTGTCACCTCGCTGCTTGTGATTGGCTATATTGCGATTGTGCTGCCATGTTCTCTGATTCCATGGGATGATCTGGATGCATTGCGCATCATGCAGTTTCCATGGCGTCTGCTTGAGATCGGCCTTGTGTGTCTGAGTGTGCCGGCAGGCATCGGATTTGCGTCACTGCTTCAAAGAAAAACAATACAGGCAATCGCGGTTGTGGTGCTTTGCCTGGAGGGTATCTATCATGTCACGCCTGTGTTTACGCGCACCTTCGGTCTGACCAGCGAAACGACCTGGCAGGATATCTCGGATGGAAAGCTGTGCGATCCATACTATTCGGCAACATACAAACGGGTGGAGCTTGCCGGCGGTGACTATCTTCCCCTGCCATCGCCTGATTATCGGACATTAAAGCAGGCCATCATGGATGAAAGTCTGCAGCCGCTGGATATTTCATTTGAGAAAGATTACAGTACTCTTTCCTTCACGCTGACTGACAGCAATGCAAACCAGACAATTGTGCTGCCATTGACCTGGTATCTTGGCTATCATCTGTATCGCATTGGCAATGGCATCAGAACTGAAATCAAGATTACGCCCACCGATACCGGGCTGGTCAGTTTCAAGGCAGATCAGGCAGGCAGTTATGTTTGTGTCTATCAAAGCACAACGCTGCGGAATATCTGCATTGGGGTTTCACTGGCTGCATTGGCTGCTGTGATCATTTGCTGGTGGAAAGACAGAAAGATACAGAAGGCATAACACGATTGACAATCAACAGTCATATGAAAGAGACAGGAAAACCTGTCTTTTTTGATTGATGCAAAAAAAGGATGCCTCCGCTTGGAAACATCCTCATTGTGATCAGTTGAATGAGATCAGGATCTTAACTGGGCACCGAGCTTTTCAGCAAACTGCTGCAGAATGCGCTCGTGCACAGGTGCGATATCTTCTTCTCTCAATGTTCGATCATCTGCCTGGTAGACAATATGCAGGGCAACGCTCTTCTTGCCTGCCTCGACATGTTCCCCTTCATAAACATCGAAGATTTCTGCACTCTTTGCAATCTTATGAGAATTGCGGGAAACGATGTTCAGAATATCGCGGGCAGTGACATCCTTGTCAACAATCAGAGCGATATCTCTGGTGACACCCGGATAGCGCTGGATCGGATTGAAACGCAGACGGCCCGGCTTGCAGGTCAGGATCGGATTCAGATCAAGTTCTGCATAGTAGACACGGCCAAGGTCAAACTTACCGGCATATTCCGGATGCACTTCACCAAAGACGCCGAGGAATTTGCCATCCAGGGCAATTTCAGCAGAGCGGTATGGATGGAAGTGAACCGTATCATACTTGTTCTCACTGATGCGTACTCTGGCAGCTGCGAAGCCATTGCGCTCCAGCCATGTCATCAGAATACCCTTCAGTGTATAAAAGGATACCGGCTGTTCCTGCCTGTGCAGCTTGTCATTCCGCAGCATGCCATCCAGCACAATCGCAAGTCTTTCCTGCTCTTTGTCTTTGGCATAGACTTTGGAAAGCTCATAGAAGTTGTTGTCTTTGGAACCATGTGCTTCATTGTACTGCACACATTCCAGCACGGAATTCATCAGACCGGTACGGATGTGGGTGCGTGCTTCACTCATCGGCATGGAAAGTGCAATCGGCTCACCTGCCGCAAAGAACGTATCATCTGTATATGCTTTGGAAACTAGCGTATAGGTGACAATCTCATGCAGGTTGAAGCCGCTGAGAATATCACGGATCTGTCTTCTTGCCTTCTGTACTGGTGAAAGCATGCCTACGGTCGGTGCCATCTGCGGCAGTGTGCTTGGCAGATCATCATAGCCAAGCAGACGGATGACTTCTTCATCCACATCTGCCTGCCCCTCCATGTCTGTTCTGTAGGAAGGAATGTGGCAGACAACAGAGGTGCCATTGACTTCCGGCTTGAAATCCAGGCGTTCCAGAACATCTGTCACCTGATCCATTGTGTAGGATGTGCCAAGCAGACCGTTGCAGTGTTCCAGTGTTTCCGTAATGACTTTTTCCTTGTAATGATCATCGCCGCACACAACAGTCTTTTCAAAGCCGGACGCATCGGCATATCTTGTCAACAGGTCGACGCAGCGGTCCATTGCCTTGCCGGCAGCCAGGGGGTCAATTCCCTTGGTGAAGCGCTGGGCTGCCTCTGTCAGCAGATTCAGGCGGATGCTTGTATGGCGGATCGCAACGGGATCAAAGTGAGCAGCTTCAATAAAGATCGCATCTGTATCATCATCGATCATGCTTTCTTCACCACCCATGATACCGGCAATACCGGTAGGTTCCCCATTGGTTGTAATCAGAACATCACTGTCTTCAATATGGAATATGTTGCCATCCAGAGCCGTCATATCCATGGTCATGCCGTCTTTGACCGTGATCTCTCTTGCCGGCAGACGGGACAGATTGTAGAAGTGCAGCGGCTGGCCGGTTTCCAGCATGACGAAGTTGGAGATATCAACGATGTTGTTAATCGAATTCATGCCATAGGCCTGCAGATACTGCTTCATCCAGGCTGGGCTTGGTCCTACCTTGACATGGTTGACAACCTTGCCATAGTAAACTGGGCATTTCTTTGTTTCACTGCGGACAACAAAGCTGCTGTCTGCACCGCCATCGGCCATGCCTTTGACATCCGGCCACTTTGCTTTTCTGCCAAGAATGGCAGCGGCTTCCTTGGCCATGTTCCACATGGCCGAACAGTCAGCTCTGTTTGGTGTCAGGGAGACATCCAGAATCGTATCGTCCAGGCCAAGATAGCCAAGTACATTGGTTTCCCCAACCGGTGCATCGGCTGGAAGTTCTTCGATGCCGGAGAGCTGCTTTTCATTCAGCAGCTTCTTACTGACACCGAGTTCATACAGCGCACACAGCATACCGTTGGATGGATAACCATGCAGAGGCTTGGCTTCAATCGTGCCGCCGGGCAGTTTTGCCCCAGGCAGTGCTGCAATGACCTTAAGTCCCTTGCGGCAGTTTGGAGCACCGCAGACTATATGGACAAGCTTGTCTTCCCCTTCGCCTACCTTTGTGACAGTATCATGCAGGTGGGTGCCGGGAATATCCTGGCAGGAAACGACCTCGCCAATGACCAGATTGGTTGCCTGGGCCATGGGTTCAATGCCTTCTACTTCCAGGCCGGCTGATGTCAAACGTGTCGCAAGTTCTTCTGGTGAAATGCCATCCAGATCTACATATTCCTGCAGCCATTTATAACTTAATCTCATGATCTTTTCTCTCCTTTAGTCAAACCGGTCAAAATTCTTCAGGAAGCGGACATCGTTGGTGTAGAAGTTGCGGATATCATCAATGCCATATTTGAGCATGGCAACACGCTCCAGGCCGACGCCAAAGGCAAAGCCGGAGCACTTCTTTGGATCAAAGCCGTTCATTTCCAATACATGCGGATGAACCATGCCAGCGCCAAGAATTTCAATCCAGCCGGAGCCTTTGCATACCGAGCATCCCTTGCCGTTGCAGAACGGACAGGAAACATCGACTTCTACAGATGGCTCCGTGAATGGGAAGTAAGACGGACGGAAACGGACCTTGCGACCATTGCCGAACATGGCATTGGCCATGTATTCCAGTGTGCCCTTGAGATCTGCCAGAGTGATATGGTCACCGACAACAAGTCCTTCACACTGCATGAACTGGTGGGAATGGGTCGCATCGTCATCGTCGCGGCGGTATACCTTGCCCGGGCAGATCAGTTTGATGGGAAGCTGGCCATGGGCTTTTTCCAGCTCACGCATCTGAATGGCCGTCGTATGTGTGCGCAGCAGTGTATTAGGATCAATATAGAACGTATCCTGCATGTCTCTGGCCGGATGGTCCTTCGGCAGGTTGGCAAGTTCAAAGTTGTAGTAGTCCTGCTCTACTTCCGGACCTTCCGCAACCTTATAGCCCATGCCAATGAACAGATCTTCCAGTTCCTGCTGGATCATCATCAGCGGATGAACCGTGCCGCGTTCCATGTCTTCGCCAGCCAGCGTGATATCAATCTTTTCGGTTTTCAGACGTTTCGCCACAGCTTCTTTCTGCACTTGTTCCATGCGGGCACCCAGGGCATCGGTAATTTCTTTCTTGACCTGGTTGACCTGCTGGCCAAATGCCGGTTTTTCTTCTCTTGGCAGTGTCTTCATGACCGCCATCAGCTGCTGCACAGATCCTTTTTTGCCAAGATAGCTGACTCTCAGCTGCTGCAGGGTATCAAGATCACCGGCCTCTGCAATCTTCTGCAGGGCTTCTTCTTTGACGCTTTGAATCTCTTCCATACTTCCTCCTGAACAATAAAAAAGCGTTCCTGTTACAGGAACGCTGATCACGCGGTACCATCCTGATTCGCACTTGCGTGCGCACCTCAATTTGCCTGTAACGGAGACAGCCGGGGAGGATTAATCCCGCTGGAAAAGTGAATTCACTGATCGGGAAAGCAGGATCTTTACAGCCGCGGGACCCCTCTCTTTTGTTTTCCTTCTGCATCAGCTACTGGTCTTTTCTTTATCGCTTTACGGATGCCATTATAGCATCATGCCTGCAATGTCACAAAGAGAACTTACCACTGGTTGCGGTATTCATTCACTCTGGCATCATCCAGAGCCTGATACAGAGCATCCAGATCATCCTGGACAGCCGCCGCTGCATCGCCAAGCATATCGACTGTACCCTGGTCCACCACAATGCCGCCCTTTCTTGGCACACAGACAACCGGCTGGCCATAGTCTTCCAGACCTCTGATAATGGCATAGAGATGCCTTGAATCCTGGTCATAGTCCATATCTGCCATAAAGCCATGAACAAGGCCAAGACCATCGCCATAGCCGAATTCATGATCCAGATCCGGGATGATCGGATAGTGTTCCAGCTGAATCAGTGCTCCTGCCTGGCTTCCCATGATCACACCAGGAAACTGTCGCAAAGCATCATCCAAGCCTAAATCCACCAGGCTGTTCATCATCAGTTCCGGATGGCGTCCAGCCAGATACACTATGTCCACATCCTGCAGTTTCTCGTGGGCACGGTCCCGGTCTTCTTCATAGTAATCAAAGAAGTGAATCTGCTCATCCGGAATCCCATAGGCATGGAATGGTCTTGCCAGGCGGTAATAGGCATTGATCTCTTCACCGGGCTCCTGATATCTTTCACGCCAGGCATCTTCATCACTGGCCCAGCCTTCCTGATAGGACAGCGGCATCAGCAGCACCCTGCTTTGTGGATTGATATAGCTGGTTAATGTTGATGAAGCCCAGTCTTCATCAAAATTTTCTGTATTTAAAAGAATGTTGGTCATGTTATGCATCACTCCTTTTATCTATAATGTAAGCAAGAGGTAAATCATATGATCAAACGATTTCATGTGTTTGTGGAAGGACGCGTTCAGGGCGTCGGTTTCCGTGGCTTCTGCATGATGCAGGCACAGCAGCGCGGTCTGACTGGCAGTGTCACCAACCTGCCCAACGGCCTGGTGGAAATCTTTGTCCAGGGTGAGCAGGACAGAATTGACAGCTTCCTGGAAGCGGTGCAGGCTGGCAATCAGTTTATCCGGGTAGATGATATGAGCATCAAGGAAGTGCCGGTTGTCCCGGGTGAGAAACGGTTTGGCTACGGGATGGGCCAGTATTTTTAAGGACGGAAATGATACATGATGATGCCGCCGGCAACGGCAACATTCAATGATTCAAAGCCAGACATTTCAATACGCAGGTTCTGATCACACATGGCAAGGATTTCCTGTGAAACGCCATTTCCTTCATTGCCGAGCACAAAGGCCATTTGATCCTGCAGAGAAATGGATGCCATTGGTACAGATGACTGCAGGCTTGTGCCGATGATGGCAAATTGATCTTCTTTCAGTGTGGCAATGGCATCTTTGAGATCTGCATAAAAGACAGGCTGATGGAAGAGTGCGCCCTGGGTGCTGCGCACTGTTTTTTCATTATAGAGATCGGCACAGGCATGGCTGCAGATCACAGCATCAAAGCAGAATGACTGCGCGGTCCGCACGAGTGTGCCAAGGTTGCCGGGATCCTGTACGCCATCCAGCAGAACCACCCGTTTCATTGCTTTTCTTTCCCACTTCTTTTTGCGGCAGACAGCAATCAGATGCACCGGTGAAACATTCACACTAAGCTTTTTCATGATGGCCGGCGTCACCAGGACTGTATGCGGGAAAGCAAACGGGCAGTGCTGGTCTGTAAGGATCGTGTCCACGCAATTTTCCTTCAGTGCTTCTTCAATCAGGTGCTCCCCTTCCACCAGGAAACGGCTGCTGGTATCACGGCCTTTTTTTGTATGCAGCTTTGTCCATTCTTTGATTTTGGCATTCTGCAGTGAAGTAATGGATTCCATACATATGTCCGCCGCACATTCCGGCGGCAGGGCTCACCTTCCTTTCTTCGTCCAGAACAACATTTTACATAACAAAGTGTTCCAATGCGATGCCATCCTGCCTGTTCTGCCTGTTTTTCATGTTCCTATCGCGTGAAGCTGAGACTGAATTTAACAATTTTTGCACTGCTTTACATAATTATTACATTCTGAACGCCATGTATTTTACCTGCATTTTATAATATGTCTTACGGAAGGAACGGTACTGCCTGATATGATGATCTATTGTGTTGAGGATGATGCAAGCATCCGCGAAATTGAAATTTATACGCTGAAATCAACTGGCTTTGCGGCAAAGGGGTTCGAGACAGCCGCTGATTTTTTTGCGGCACTGCGCAATGAGAAACCGGATCTGATTCTGCTGGATATCATGCTGCCGGATGAAGATGGCACACAGGTATTGAAGAAGCTGAAGAAGGATCCGGTAACCAGAGATATCCCGGTGATCATGGCCAGTGCCAAGGGCACGGAATATGACAAGGTGCAGGGACTTGATACCGGTGCGGATGACTATCTTGCCAAGCCGTTTGGCATGATGGAGATGGTTTCCCGCATCAGAGCGGTGTTAAGAAGAGTGAACAGTTCCAGTGAGCAGGTTGTTGAAAACAGCGGCATCCGCATGGATGCTTCCCGCCATGAAGTGCTCGTGGATGGAGAACCGGTTGTGCTGACGCTGAAGGAATATGATCTGCTGTATCTGCTGTTAAGCCACCCGGGCATTGTGTATACCCGTGATCAGCTGCTGAATCACATCTGGGGTACAGAATATGATGGTGAAACAAGAACGGTGGATGTGCATGTGCGTACACTGCGTCAGAAACTGGGAAATGCAGGAAGGCATATTGATACGGTACGCGGCGTTGGATACCGCTATAAGGAGGACGCATGAAAAGCAAGATTTTCCGCTATGTGTCCATCTCCATGGCTGTTGTCTTAGCAGCAGCGATGGCGGTGATGATCCTGATTCTGAATAATCACTTCATTTCTTTGGAAACATCGCGTCTGGAAAGTGAAGCTATGCTCGTGCAGGCTGGTATTGATGCCGGCTCAGATGCGTATCTCAAGAGTCTGGATGCGTCCGATGATGCCAATTACCGCATCACCTGGATTGCAGCCAATGGTGATGTGCTCTATGATTCCAAAGCAGATGCCAGCCAGATGGAAAATCACAGTGATCGTGCAGAATTCAGGGAAGCGCTGTCCCAAGGCAGCGGTGTTGCCACAAGATATTCGCATACTATGGCGATACGGACAATCTATGCAGCCCGCAAATGTGCGGATGGCTCCGTGATCCGTGTTGCGGAAAACTATGATACGGCCGGTATCCTGACGATGCGGATGATCTCACCGATTCTGATCATTCTGATTGCGGCAATTACGGTGGCTTCTCTGCTGGCGCGAAGATTGGCAGATGAGATTGCGGAACCGATCAATACACTGGATCTTGATCATCCCCTGCAGCAGAATACCTATGATGAAATCCAGCCTCTTCTTGTACGGATCGACAAACAGAATGAGCAGATTGATGAGCAGCTCAATGAACTGCATCAGAAAAAGAAAGAGTTTGAGACGGTCACGTCTTCCATCTCAGAAGGAATTATTCTGCTGAACCGCAATGAAGAGATTGTCTCGATCAATGATGCGGCCCGCAGTCTGTTTGACAAGACGGATGATATGGATGTGCATACGCTGGATGATCTTTGCGGCAGTGAACAAATGCACCGGCTTGCCAAAACAACACTTGCCGGAGGCAGCAGTGAAGAGATCATTCAATTCCATGATGCGGATATCCGGCTCACCGGACATCCGATCACTTCCCATGGTGTCTTGACAGGTGCCAGTATTCTTGCCTGCGACATTACTTCTGTCTATGAAGCAGAACAGACCCGCCGTGAATTCACTGCCAATGTTTCCCACGAACTGAAAACACCGCTTCAGTCCATCATGGGCAGTGCCGAACTGCTGGAAAATCATCTGGTTAAGCCGGAAGACACCGACAAATTCATACACAAGATCCGCTTTGAAAGTGCCCGGATGCTTATCCTGATCGACGATATTATCCGGCTGTCTCAACTCGATGAGAATGCATCTGTGGAAGTGAGCCGCCTGGAGCTGAAGGATCTGGCCAGAGAAGCACATGAGGCTGTTGCGGCAAGTGCAAAGAAGAGAAATATCACCATCAGCATGGATCTTCATGATGCCCCGATCAAAGCCAATAACAGGCTTGTCTATGAGATTGCCTATAACCTGCTGGACAATGCCATCCGCTATAATCATGAAAATGGCAGTGTGACAGTCAAGACATGGCATGATGCAGAACATCATCTCTCGATCCTGTCTGTTGCGGATACCGGTATTGGTATTCCGCATGAAGCACAAAGCCGCATCTTTGAACGGTTCTACCGGGTTGATAAGTCGCATTCACGGGCAACCGGCGGTACCGGTCTTGGCCTGTCGATTGTCAAACATGCGGCAGCAATCTGCGGTGCCCGGATCACGGTGACATCAGAGCTTGGCAAAGGCTCTGTCTTCACGGTGAAATTCCCGGAAGATCCCGGCAATGACAAAGCCTGAAGCACATGAAAGGGAAGCTCGCATGAGCTTCCCCTTTTTGTGATTATTTATGATTCTTGCCGTTTTTGACAAAGTCAAGCAGCGCCTGGGCAGCCTGATCAATACCATGGTCGCCCTTGTTTGGCAGACCAAGGCAGGTGTAAATCTCACCAACCGGAATGTTCTGCTCAAACAGTGCATCAAACATCTTGTTAATCAGCTTGCCGCACTGTTCCTGACGCTGCATCGGTCCAAACGGATTGGCGAAGAATGTTGTGGAAAGACCCTTTTCCTGGGTTGTGCCAAGAGCGAAACGCTTGCCCTGTACAAAGACATTCTCCGCACCATCCCGGTCTGAGAACCAGTGGAGACCGCGCTTGTCGGTGTAGTTGTTGGCATACAGGAAGCAGTCAATCTTATGGTCGGATGTGACGACATCATATGGTGCTGCCGGCAGAACGACACGGGCATTTGGCTTCTCCGGATTGAAGAAGATAGAGCGGTCCATATCCTTATAGGCAGTTCCCTTATCCAGGTCATCCAGACGGACAAAGGCACCGATTTCTGTACCCTGTGCACGCAGGTTGCCATCCTTGTCCAGATGAATCGTACCCATATCATCAAACACAGTTTCCTGATGGTCGATCAGATCAGAAGCAAGGGCGCTGAGTGCCTCAATGGTCTCACTCTTGCCGGCACCGGAGTCACCCATGAACATGAGTCCCTTCTTGGTGCCATCCTTGAGATAGATGTTAACCATGGCGCCATGGATTGGCAGCCAGCCACGGTTGATCATGGCCAGGTTGTGCAGGGTCAGGATTGTCTTCTTGGTATAGCCGAAGTAGTCAATCTTCTCAGATGCGGAATCCTTGCCGACCCAGATATCATTTTCTTCATCATGGTAGAAGACCGTATCATCGCGGCCGTCCGGATTGCCGAACAGCATGATGGCATCCGGCTTACGGTTGATGGTATCCTGCATGCTGGCAAGTTCAAACAGGTTTGCCGTTGCCACAGCACTGGTCAGGAAATCACGGTGGAAGTAGCAGTAGATCAGCAGGCTGCCAACCTTGGCAGGGAAGCATACCCACTCTTCATCACCCTTGATGAAATCCTTGATCGGATTGTGGTCATCGTCCTTGAAGACGTTGGTGCGCTTGTTGGAATGCGGATGCAGGATGAGCGGTGTCCGCAGCATGATTTCATGAATGAACGGAATGCCTTCCAGGACTTCATAGCCATGGGGTGCCTTCCAGTTATAGTACTGCAGCAGCAGTGCGGCATTGGTGCCGGCCTGCAGCTGACGGTATACCTTATTGCGGGAGCCCTGCACCTTCTGCTGTACGGTACGGTAGAACTTCAGGGCTGTTGCGTTGAATTCAGAGTCAGCCTGGATGAAAGACTGCAGCTGGTAGCCGACTTCATTGTGCGTATACAGCACGGAATAGCGCTGCAGAGAACGCCAGTAATGATACCCTTCCTCAATGGTTTCCAGCAGCAGATGCGGTGCCTTTGTATACGGGTGATCAATATCCTTCATTTCCAATACAATCAGCAGATTGAGAACCTTCTTGATTTCCTGACGGACAGACTCTTCACAATCATGTCCACTGCACAGGAAGTCATGCAGGTCCGTATGCTGCTGGGCAAGATATTCCAGATAATGGTGCAGAAAGGAATTGAAGCAGTCACTTTCCACAAGTTCGTGCATACTGCGCACATAAACCTTGGAATAGTTGATAATCACGGTGTTGTTGTGATAATAGTAAGCTTCTTTCATTGGTGCCTCCTTTTCAGACTACTTGAAAATTTTATCAGAAAACAGATCATCCGGAATGAAAATTCGCGGAGAATCAGGCATTTCTCTGCCGGAATCCTTCAAAAGCAATCGCTGCTGCTGCCCCGGCTGCGTTCAATGCGGCTCTGAAATCGTTTGCATACGGAATATAGATGTTCTGGTCCATCTGCGCCAGTACTTTGGAAGACAAACCGCGCATCTCTCCGCCGATGGCAATCAGACATGGTCCTGCATAACTTGCATCCCAATAGGCAATGGCATCTCTGCGCATGGCCGCATACGCCTTCAGGCCCTGTTTCTTCAAGGCGGCAATATCACCAGGAAGATCTTCACTCATGATGACATTGAGATATTCACTGGCACCGGCACTGGATTTCAGGATCGTGGATTCCACCTTCTCCCAGCTGCGCTTTGGCAGCAGTAAGCCGCTTGCCCCGGCACTGTATAAAGAGCGCATGATATAGCCAAGGTTAAAGGGATCTTCCACCCCTTCTACGACAAAAACATAGGGATTTTCCGTCATCACATCAGACAATTGCTGAAACCGGCGCGGCTGCACCTGTGCAATCAGACCGCCATGGGTTCTTCCCTGGGCATGTGCATCAATCCATGAGCGGGATTTCAAAATGACCGGAATGTCTTTTTCCTGTGCTTTTCTGACAATGAAGTGTGCGTCTTTATCATGGCGTGCCTCATCCAGATAAACTGCCTCAATCTGTCTGCTGCCTGCCAGCATTGCGGCCTTGACACTGAGGCCTCCTTCAATCTGTATCATCATCTGCTGCCTTTCTGATAATATCTCCTGCTGCTAATTCTTCCTTTGTCACAAAGTGAATGATGGACATCGGCTTGCGCACAGTCTCCAGATACTCTTCCTGATCATTCTGAACCGATGAAAGCGTGAACTCCCTGATTTCTCTGCCAGGAGAAAGTACTTCTGCTTTTTCACCATTGTCAAAGGCATTGCGCACCTGCATCCAGGCTGTATGTGAATCACGGTCATAGCGCATAATCGTACCCAGAAAATCATGATTAACATGGCTGTTGCTGTTTTCGTGATAAATGATGGAATCTTTTGCGGCAATACCGCCATAGAAGCCATCGCACACTTCCCTGTTTTCCCCTCTCATAATCTGGGCAATGTGTTTTTCCAGACTCCCATCAGAGATACTGCCATCATGTTCATACAGATCATCGATCAGCCGGCGGTATCCCGACACAACATTGGCAACATAGTATTCCGTCTTCATTCTTCCTTCGATCTTCAGGGAAGATACACCGGCTGCCATCAGGTCTTTGATCCACCGGCCTGCCATCAGGTCGCGGGACCCCATCGTAAACCAGCTGTTTTCATCATTGATCTGTGTGTCACCTGCAAACAGACGGTACTGCCAGCGGCAGCTCTGGGCACAGCCGCCCCGGTTGGCATCGCGCAGCGTCATCCGGTTGGACAGTGTACATCTGCCCGAGTAATTCACACACATGCCGCCATGGATGAAGGCCTCTGTTTCCACCGGACATTCTTTTGTAATTGCCTGTACTTCCGCCATCGTGCATTCTCTGCCCAGCACGACCCTGTCAATGCCGAGTGTTTCATGCAGAAACTTTGCGGCCCTCACATTGGTAATGGACATCTGGGTGCTGCCATGCACTTCAATGTGACTGGTATTTTCTTTGATCAGTTTCATGATCGCCGGAGACGCGACAATTGCCGCATCCACGCCGGCATCTTCCAACGCCTGCACATATTCCTTCAGGCCAATGAAATCTTCTGCATGCGGAATTACATTCACGGTAACATGCACTCTGGCATGATGGGCATGGGCAAAATCACATGCTGCCTTGATATCTGTCATCGTAAAGTTGGAAGCTCTTGAGCGCAGAGAGAAATTCATGCCGCCAATATATACGGCATCGGCGCCATATAAGATGGCAGTACGCGCTCTGGCAAGATCTCCAGCCGGGGCAAGAAGCTCCGGTTTCTTCAGCTTACCGGACGGTTTTTTCATGATAGTATCCACTGTCATACGTCTTCTCTCCTGTTCCTGTCATCACTTCATTGCGCACAGTTTCTGCATCTTCTCCGTGCAGAATGCGGCTGTATCCTTTGATACTTTCAAAATAGGCCAGACGGTCTTCATACAGACCCGAAAGCAGATAGCGGCATATGCCGGCCTGCATGAACCGGTTCATCTCCAGCCAGGATTCCAGCCTGTCATCACTGTAGATGATCGTGCCGTTTTCATCCTCAAACACAGGCATTTTTCCCTGCCGTTTGGCTTCCTGCAGAAAAAGATCATTCCGTTCTTTGAATTCTTTCATACAGGAGAATGCCTGTTTCCAGGAAGAAAGCAATGGCCGCCGTGAGCGGGAAAGCACAGGATGTCCATGGATGAACAGGATGGCATCCGGATTGGTCTTTGCGGCATCGATTGTTTCTTCGATTGTCAGCAGTGGAGATACAACAGCCCCGGCCAGGCGGCAGCTGTGCCAGAAGGCAATATCTTCAGCGCTTGTTAACAGGGTATCCGGATCATAGATGAGCCTGTTTTCCATATGGTGAGCCCTGGCGGTTTCCAGCACGGCAAGATCGGCAAAGTAAAGATGTGTGATGTCCTGACTGAGATATGCAAACAGATCATCCAGCATATTCACTTCTTCCTGGGCAAAGATCTTGTTGACAAGAAGTGCTGCCTGCATGCCAAAGGCATGTGCCGATGCGGCCAGATCAAGCGCATCCTGAAGATTCATTTTGTGGGCAGATGTAAAACTGTATCCGGACAGCGGAATCAGAATTTCGGTGGCACCAGCATTGGCCAGAGCTGGAAGATCCCGCTTTTGTTCGATCAATGCTGTCAATGTATACTGCATTTTGATAGTTCCTTTCTGCATTGCTTTGCTGTTCTATGATATCCAATACTGCTGGAAATGCACTGTTTTCTGCTTTAAGGCACAGGATGAAGCATGTTTCTGACAAATGAAATAAAGTGCAGGGATCCTGCTGCGATCACAAAGCCATTGTCTTTTCTTTGTTCTTTGGCATATGCAATTGCTTTAACAGGATCCGCGATCAGGATAGCGCCTGGTATACAAAGATCCTGCAGGGAATCTGCTCTGGCATCCTGAAATGATGTGATGATGACTTCATCGCATACCTTTTTCAGCATCAATGCCATTTCGTGTCCCGGCTTATCCCGCAAAGCACTGAATACAGCCGTCTTGTGTCCGGGCATTTCCGCAAGCGTCCTGCACAAAGCTTCCATACCTTCTTTGTTATGTGCCCCATCTACAATGACACATGGATGTTTGCAAATCATTTCAAAGCGTCCCGGCCATCTGGTCTGTTCAATGGCCTGATGAATGGCGGGTGTATGGATATTGATGCCAAGCAGAAAAGCTGCCTGTAATGCCAGTGCGGCATTGGCTTTCTGGTAGTGGGCAGGCATAGACAGATGGTATATGTCATGATCTAAGGAAAATGCCTGTGGGCCCCGGTCATACCATGGTCCTGCATATGTCAAAGCACAGTGCTGCCGGTATGCCCATGAGGATATGACGGATCTGGCATGAGGATCGTGTGTGCCGCATAAACCATGGCCGTATGGCTTGAGAATGCCGGCTTTGGCAAAGGCAATCTGTGACAGCCTGGATCCCAGGATCTGCATGTGATCATAGCTGATGGTTGTGATGATGGCAAGTGAGGGCACCGGGATCACATTCGTGCTGTCATCCCGGCCGCCGATGCCGGCTTCAATGATGGCAATATCGACGCCTTCTGTTGCAAACCAGTGCATGGCAATCAGAAAATCAATTTCAAACATGCCAAGATCATATTTCAATATGACTGGCAGCAGACTGTTCAGCAGATTGACAAAGGCATCATGGGGAATCCATGTGCTGTTGATGCGGATGCGGTCATTGTGGCAGACAAGATGGGGAGAAGTAAACATGCCTGTTTTGATTCCATTTGCCATCAGGATTTCCTGCAGAAAGGCACAGGTGGAACCCTTGCCATTGGTGCCGGCCACATGAATACACCGGATCCGGTTCTGGACATCACCTGTTTCATGCAGGGCATTGCGCAGCGTCTGCAGGCCATGGTGCCTGCTTTTTCTTTCCATTACCCAGTTTTCATCATATACTGCCATGATTCTTCTCCTTTCGTGTCCATGGTATCACATTGCTTTTTTCTTGCCTGATCATTGTGTATGCGTTACAGTATGCCCGTCAACAGTCCGCGTCAAGTGCTGTGTACCGGGAAGTACATGGACGAAAAGAACCAAATTCTTGCGGTGAGCTGTATGATTCCCAAAACGTGAATATGACCTCCTTCACGGGTTGGTGAAAGGAGGTTTTTTATATGAAAAAAGAAATGTGGAAGTCATCTGCAGAAAAGCTGAAATCGGTGCGCTGGCTGGCTGTCATGGCCATCTTTCTTGCCCTGCGCATTGTTGTTTCCCGCTTTTCCATTCCGGTCGGCGTCAACCTGTATTTCTCGTTTGACTTTCTGATCAATGCGATCTGCGGCATGGTGCTGGGACCAACAGCAGGCATTGTCTTTGCGGTAGTGGAGGACATCATGTCCTATATGCTGTTTCCAGATGGCTATGGCTTCTTTGCCGGCTATACCCTGACCGCAGCACTTGGCATTCTGTGCTATGCAGTATGCATGTATGATCAGAAACAGTCCGTGCTCAAGATTGCCATTGCCAAAGCGGTTTCTTCCTTTGGCATCAATGTCATGCTGGGATCCTACTGGACATATGTTCTGACCGGCGGCAGTAAGGCATATCTGTACTATGCCGGCAAGAGTCTGTTCAAGAATGCCGTATTGTATCCTTTCCAGGTACTGGCCATTGTCCTGCTTGTGAATCTGCTGATTCCCTATCTTTCCCGCCATCATTTTATCAAGGCACAGAAATCACCGATGTCATTCATCGCCTGATGTATTTTTGCGCTTGCGCTGAACAGGTGCTCATCTGCAGGAGTATAATCCTGTCTTTAACAGTTCGATAAGGTCAAAAACACCCGAATAGCCTTTATTCATCGGCTTTTTTGGTGTTTTTCATATTGCAGCGAATGTGCGTAAACTATAACTTCTTCGTGTTTTTTATGATG
>Ga0256406_1001494_pt1 | contig 37411 bp, 24 predicted proteins | sample RumenRJG_03DNA_FD_185986 | JGI IMG/M metagenome (GOLD analysis project Ga0256406, IMG submission 185986) | Bovine rumen microbial communities from Lethbridge, Alberta, Canada - RJG_03 | ecosystem: Host-associated > Mammals > Digestive system > Stomach > Rumen | place: Canada: Alberta | collected...
GGTGGTGGGGGAGCGGAGCGGACTTACCAACCAGTTCCTCCACCCGCCGACTGCAGGCGATAGCCTTGAGCTGGAAATGAAGTATTTTCCTATAAAATTATCCACGGACTTTTTCACTTGTCCCGGTTTCTTTCCTAACGAATCTATTATTCAATCAAATTCTTTCATAGTCGTCAGGAATTACGACTCTCCTATAATTCAATCACACTTCTTTCGTGGTCGTCAGGAATGACGATCCTCCTACAGTTCAATCACACTTCTTTCTTGGTCGTCAGGAATGACGACCCTCCTATACTTTCCAAAGGGAAAACAAATGAGAAGCGTCACGATTTTCAAAGTGTCTATTCGTGACGATCTTTCGTGACGAACGTCACGTTACTGCGTGACAACTGTCACGTTCGTTCGTGACAACTGTCACGTTCGTTCGTGACAACTGACACGTTCGTTCGTGACAACTGACACGTTCGTTCGTGACAGCTGTCACGGAACATAGATCTAATTGATTCTTTAATGTATTGCACCAGATGTTTGCTCCCCTCCCTTTGTAGGGAGGGGTCAGGGGGTGGGTCTTCTATTTGCCTCCACCTTCAAGTTGGATATGCGGCTCTTGTAGTTGCCGGTCTGCTGCAGTGGGAAGAAGAGCGTACGCTGATAGTGCATCACGTTGCGCGGACGATAGACATCCGTCTGATAGATAGCTCCTGGCATGTATTCGGCCTTGTCGGACGGGAACGCCGTATAGAGAATTTGCTCGCGCAGCGTCTCGCGCAGTTTGCCATCGACAACCAGACGTGTCTCACGGTTATTACCCTCGATGCGGAGGCTCACCTTGCCCGATTCTGGCAGTCTGTAGCCAAAAGTGTTCAAGTAGCCATCGCGGGCAAAACCCAACCGTCCTTGTGAGGGATCGGCAAGATAGAACACAGCGTTGTCGCTCTTGAAACCAACGGTTCCCTTGTCTTCCTTGGAGCAGTCCACGTCGAAGCTCACGGCGTAGTCGTAGCCAGCCTCGATAACCGGCAGCCCGATAGCACTGTTGGCCTGCAGTTCGGTCTTGGTAAGCGGCATCTCGGGCAAGCGCCCTAGTTCGTTCACGCCCGGGGCCTCGCTCAGCGAGAGTCGTTTGGAGTCGAATGTGGCGTAAGGCACCGACGTCTTCTGTCCGGTCCAACACTTGGTCGACATGGTCTGCAAAGCCGGGTAGAGACGATGGTGGATATCCTTCACACTGATGCCATTGCCGTAGTGGTCGTTCCAGACCGCAAACATTCCGCCAGCCAGCGACGGATCCTGCTCGTCGAAGGTCACCGTCACGGTGTGGGCCGGCGTCCAGTTCTTATAGAGCCATTCGGTATTGAGATAGTCGTAGTAGTAGCCCGCGGCCGGAACAATATAAACATAGCGGTCGGGGATGGACAACAGTCTGAAGCCTTGCTGCCTCATCTCCTCAGGGTCGGTGTAGTCTCTTGACCAGAGTCCCATCAGCACTCCCTTGCTGCGCACTGGCGTGGTGCCCTTGGCATGAGTAAGGCCTCCCCAGAGCATCGGCTTCTTGCCATAGCTCTCCATGAGACCGATGTAGCGGTCGGTGAAGTAGCGGAACCTCTCCACCAACTCCTGCGTGGCATTGCTGTATTCGTCGGTTCCGATGTTGACGTGCGGAGAGCGGAACACGGGATTCTTGCCGGATAGATACTCCTTGAAGAGGGCATCGACAAACTCATAAGTCTTGGGATTCATGATGTCGAGATGGTCCATGCAGTAGTCCTTCGAGGCAATCTCTGGCATATACTGCGTGAAAGCCAGCGAGTGGGCAGGCATGTCAATCTCGGGAATCACCTCCACGCAGTTGTCCTCTCCAAGAATCTGAAGGTCGATGAATTCTTGCTTGGTGTAGCTACCATCCTTGGCTGTGAGACCGGGATAGGTGTCGCACTCCAGGCGGAAGGCAGCCTGAGTCTTTGTCCAGTCGTTGCCGAAGTATTGTTTGAAGCCGTTGTCGTTGAGATGCACTTGCAGGGCATTCATCTTGTAGTAGGCCATGATCTTGACCAGATTGCGCAGATAAGACATGGGAATGTACTTGCGGCCGCAGTCTACCATGCATCCGCGCATGCCGTATTGCGGAATGTCTGTGATGGTGCCCTTGGGGAAATGGCGCTGCTCGGCCAGTTGCAACAGGGTGCGCGTGGCCCAGAAAGCACCCGTCTTCGTGGCGGCGCTGACGGCGATGCTCTCACCAAGCTCAATGCGGTAGCCTTCCTGACCGAGCGACTTGTCCTTCACCAATTGCAGGACGACGTCGCCTTTGCCAGCCTTTCCCGTGGCTAAAGCGTTGAACGAAAGTTTCATCTCGGTGGCATCGGTGACGAACTGACGGGCCACGGCAGCGAAGGCTTTGCTTTTTGCGACAACTCTGCCGCTGGGAACCACTTCTCCGGTAGCACCCTCCCATTGCGTCACTTCAGGTACGACGAATGGTTTCTCGTTTACTTGCGCCCAAAGAGGGAAGAAGGTCAGCAGTAAAGCGAGGCAAAAGAAAGTTCTTTTCATTAATCTATTTTAGTTATGGGTTTTCGGTCTGCAAAGATAATCAAATAAACTAAGAATTTGAACATAATGATTTCAAATTTCGTCTGATAGTAAATCTTTGCTATATGAGAAGGTAGTTGTTCAGCGCACTTCGTGCTGGTGTGCCGCCTTCGGGGCACTGAGTCCAAGGGAAAGGGTTATCGTTATCCCCAGTCTGCGCTCCTAACGTCGCTTGACTGGGGTTACCGAGAGTCAGCCCATTCCGGGCTGGTTAATAGCTCTGATTAACTCTCCTTCCTTTGGAGTTAAAGGAGCGTCGTCATTCTTGACGACGAAAGATTTACTTCTGAAGCGCAATCAGAGTTCTTCCTTGGCCGTCAGGAATGACGGCCCTCCTACCGCCTCCTACGAGTTCGCACCGGTTTGTTCTCCCCTCCCTTTGTAGGGAGGGGATGGGGGTGGGTCGTTTACAGCCCCAGCCGATAGCCCATGGTGAATACCAGGCCATGCGTACGGGCATCAGAGAGATTGTCTTTGAACACCTTGGTCAGTCCAAACTCATAGCGGGCATCGAGAATCACATGCTCATATTCGTAGCTCACTCCAACAGGAATCGACAACATAAAAGTCTGATAGTTCTCGTTGCTGTCATCAGTATACTTCCGGTTCACATCATCTTGCCAGGATTTTTTCTGCGAATCGTAGGTGTACGACTGCATCTGATATTGCGAGCGCTGCTTGATGAGGAAAGCAGGCTCGATACCGCCATTCAACGAGAGACCCTTGGCCAGATAGACGTGGGCCATCAGGGGAACGGCCAGATAATTGAGCCTGACGTAAGCATCGTGGAAGGCACGTCCGGTTCCTTCGGTCTCGTCCATAGAAATCGTCAAATCCTTATAGCGCGTACCACCTTCACGATACCACAGTCCACCCGAAAACGCCACCGACGGCGAATACTGATATTCCAAATCCAGGCCACCGGCGACATTGGAACGGAACTTCGTATCCGTCTTCCACGTTACATCATCCGACGGAAAATAGTCTGAGGTCATTGAGACTACCGACACTCCTATATGGGGGATAAGCGACCACTTCCCCACTCCATTCTGAGCCATAGCGCACATCGAGGATAACGCAAGACACACGACAAGTAATACTTTCTTCATAATCTATATCATTTATCAGTGAAACGAAACTATTGCTGGATTATTGCTTCATTCTCTGTCCGTTTTCTCCTCTAAACTAATCTATTTGCGCTTCCACAGACCAGAGCTTAATCCGGCAGGACAACAGGTTATTGCTGAGCGGATTAGGCGTTTTAATAGGATGCCGTACATTCGACGCCGAGTGCCTTCACACGGGCACAGATGGCGTCGAGCTGTTCGTGGCTGGCCTTGAGAAGATGGCTGTCGGGGGTCTCGCGGTCGATGGTATAGATCATCACCTCGCGAGGAGCAATGTCGGCAACGGATTTCAGCCAAGGCTCGACAAAGGCATCAGAAGTGTTGTCCACGTCGGCGCCTTCGTCAGTGGTGCCACGCATGAACATCGTCTGAATGATCAAGTGACCCTTGAAGAGTTTCATGTTCTCGATGATTTTGTTCACGTCGTACGATGGCTGCTGCGGACGGTCTACCTTATTAATATAGGAAGCGTCAACGGTGTCGAGCTTCAGGATATTGTTGTCTACCTTCATCAAAGCCTCGCGGATGGCGGGTTTGTTGATAAACGTGGAGTTGCTGAGCACGCTCACCTTGGCCTTGGGGCAGAGCTCATCGCGCAGCCGTATGGTGTCGTCGATGATACCCGGGAAGTCGGGATGGCTCGTCGGCTCACCGTTTCCGGCAAAAGTGAGCACATCGGGATGCACTCCCTCATCGTGCATCTTGCGCAACTGGCGCTCGAGCGCGCTGGCCACTGTGGCTCGCGAGGGATGCTTGCTGTGCGTACGGCGGTCGCGGTTGTAGCCACACTCGCAATAGATGCAGTCGAACGTACAAATCTTTCCGTCGGCCGGCATGAGGTTAATTCCCAAACTGATGCCCAATCGACGCGAATGGACAGGCCCATAGATGGGCGATGGATAAATAATCGTTGACATAATGCTCAATCCTTTACTAATGCATCAATTATCTGCATATTACATTTTCGGCAAGGCCGGAGCCTGGCCGTTGATTTTAAAACGTCAACAAAGGTAAGCAAAAATATTCTACGAGGGTTGTTAATACTAGTTAAACTCTCGTTTATTCAACATTTTTTTTGTTACTTTGCACCGAATTTCGATTAATGCGCATCATTAGAAATGGGAAAAAGAAGAAATAAAGCCAGCAAACGCTCAAGCTTGCAGGCCGTAACGCTATGCATCAGCATCGCTTTGGTGCTCATCCTTCTTGGTATTGTTGTGTTCTTTGGCCTTACGGGACGCAACCTTTCAGCTTCGGTTAAAGAGAATTTTGTTGTTACCGTGATGTTCGATCAGGACATGACTACCCCCGAAGCACAAGGAGTCTGCCAAAAGCTTAAGACACGCCCCTACATAAAGAACATTCAATACGTCAGCAAGGAGCAAGCCCTGAAAGAGGCCACCAAGGAGATGGGGATCAATCCCACGGAATTCACTGACGGCGAGAACCCCTACCAGTCGTTTCTCGAACTTACCATGATCTCTGATTATGCCAACAACGACTCTCTGACATGGATTTCAGCCGAGCTGAAGAAGATGCCAAAGGTGACGGAGGTGAACTATCAGAAAGGACTCATCGAGGTGGTCAACCGCAATCTGGCCAAAATCGGCATTGGACTGCTCTTCCTGGCCGTCCTGCTCACGCTCGTATCGTTCTCGCTCATCAACAACACCGTGCGCCTTGGCATCTATGCCCGCCGGTTCTCCATCCACACCATGAAGCTCGTGGGCGCGTCGTGGGGTTTCATCCGAAGGCCGTTCGTATTGCGAGCCGTGGGAATTGGATTCCTGAGCGCAGTGATTGCCAATCTCGTACTGGGAGGATGCTTCTACGCCCTCTACAACTTTGAGCCCGACATCCTGAACGTGGCCACATGGCAAGTGCTGGCCATCACCGCAGGCGTGGTGTTCCTCTTCGGCATCATCATCACAGCTATCTGTGCTAACATTTCCGTCAGCAGTTTCCTGAAGATGAAGGCTGGCGAACTCTATAAAATTTAAAACATAACAATGGACAAAAGAAATTATGCTTTCGGCCGCACCAACTTCATCATGTTGGCTGTCGGCATGTGCATCGTCATCCTGGGATTCATCCTCATGGCTTGTGCTCCCTCGACCACTAACCATTTCAACCCAGAAGTCTTCGCCGGCATACACATCAAGGTGGCTCCCGTTGTGTGCTTCATAGGCTACATCTCGATGATAGCAGGCGTGATCTATCATAAAAAAGACGACACTGAGAACGCTGACAGCAAGGAGGCAGTAAAGTAAGCGGACGACACAATGGATTTAATTCAGACTATTATCATAGCCATCGTGGAGGGACTGACGGAGTTTCTGCCCGTTTCCTCTACCGGTCATATGCTCATTGCCGAGAATCTGCTTGGCGTACAGAACTCCGCTTTCGTTAGAGCCTTCACCGTCATCATACAGTTTGGCGCCATTCTTTCAGTGGTGGTGCTCTACTGGAAGCGCTTCTTCCGCCTCGACCATACACCGGCACCAGCCGGAAGTACGAGTTGGCAGAAGTTCAAGCACAAGTGGAACTTCTACTGGCTGCTCGTGGTGGCCTTCATTCCTACGGGCGTGATTGGCCTGCTCGTGAAGAAGAGCGGCATGATTGACTTCATGCTCAATCCGGAGAATGCTATCTGGATTGTACCCATCATGCTCGTCATTGGTGGTGTGTTCATGCTCTTCTGCGACCAGATCTTCAACAAGGGAAGTGAGGCCAACGAGCTCACCGAGCGCCGCGCCTTCTGGATTGGCGTCATCCAGTGCTTCTCGATGATTCCTGGAACGAGCCGCAGTATGGCCACTATCGTCGGTGGTATGTCGCAGAAGCTCACCCGCCGTCGCGCCGCAGAATTCTCTTTCTTCCTGGCCGTGCCGACAATGGCTGCCGCCACAGGCCTCGACCTTCTGGAACTCTTCATTGGCGACCAGGCCGTTGGCACATCATGGGCAACAGGCGAGAATATCTTCTTGCTCATCGTGGGCAGCGTGATAGCCTTCGTTGTGGCCTTGCTTGCCATGAAATGGTTTGTCGACTTCCTGTCGAAGTATGGCTTCAAGTGGTTCGGTATCTACCGCATCATCGTGGGCGCATTCATTCTCATTTGGATGCTGACGGGCCACAGCATGGTGATGTTTGAGTGATCGTATGGATTTCATCAAAGGAGAGATTCTGGCTATCGACAAGCCCTACAGAATGTCGAGCTTCGGAGCGTTGGCTCACTGCCGCTGGGTGCTCACCCAGCATGTGGGGCAGAAGGTGAAGGTGGGCCACGCAGGCACACTGGATCCGCTGGCCACGGGCGTGCTGATTCTGTGTACCGGACGCTGCACCAAGCAGATAGAAGAATTGCAGAACCACACAAAGGAGTATATCGCCGTGCTGCAGTTCGGTGCTACGACGGCTTCTTACGACAGAGAGCATGAGGTCAACGCGACCTATCCTACCCAACACATTACGCGACAGCTGATCGATGAAGTGCTGCCGCGTTTTGTCGGTGATATAGACCAGGTGCCACCGTCCTACAGCGCCTGCAAAATCGAGGGCGAGCGGGCCTACAAGATGCGCCGTAATGGCGAGGAGGTGAACCTCAAGCCCAAGCACATCCACATCGACGAGATCGAGGTGCTGGACTATAATGACAAAGCGAAACAGCTCACCATCCGCGTGGTGTGCGGAAAGGGAACCTACATCCGCGCCCTGGCCCGCGACATTGGCCGCGCCGTGCAGAGCGGCGCCTATCTCTTATCCCTCCGGCGCACACGGGTGGGAGATTACAAAGTGGAGAATTGTATAGACTTCGACCATTTTGATGAATGGGTTACCGAGGTCTTTGATAAGCAAAACAACAAGGAGTAATATACATATGAAATTATCACAGTTCGCTTTCGACCTTCCGGAAGAGAGCATCGCTCTCTATCCCCACAGCTTCAAGCGCGAGTTCACAGATGAAAATGGAAAGAAATCCAGCTTCAACGTGATTCGTCGCGACGAGTCACGCCTGATGGTGCTTCATCGTGTCTCGGGCGAAATTGAAATGTATAAGAAAGACGCCAAGGGCAACCCCATTAAGGGCGAGTTCCTCGACTTCCGCAACATACTCGATTATTTCGACGAAGGCGATACTTTCGTATTCAACGACACAAAAGTCTTCCCCGCCCGCCTCTATGGCATGAAGGAGAAGACCGATGCCAAAATCGAAGTGTTCCTCCTGCGCGAGCTCAATGCCGACCAGCGTCTGTGGGACGTTCTGGTGGAGCCTGCCCGCAAGATACGCATTGGCAACAAGCTGTTCTTCGACGACAGCGGCTCGATGGTGGCCGAGGTGATCGACAATACGACAAGCCGCGGACGCACGCTGCGCTTTCTCTACGACTGTCCCCACGATGAGTTCAAGCGCGAGCTCTTCGCTCTGGGAGAAGCACCGCTGCCACGCTACATCGTCGACGCACGTACGGCAATTCTTCACGAGGACATGAAGAAGAATCCCAAGAAATATGAGAACATGAAGGACGAGCAAGGCAATCCGATTCCCTCGCCCCTGCCCGACGACTTCAGCCACGCCACAGCCGAGGATATGGAATACTTCCAGTGCATCTACGCCAAGAACGGAGGTGCCGTGACGGCTCCGGCCACGGGCTTGCACTTCAGCCGCGAGCTGATGAAGCGCATGGAGATCAAAGGCATCAACTGCGCCTACATCACGCTCCACTGCGGACTGGGCAACTTCAACGACATTGAGGTGGAAGACCTGACGAAGCACAAGATGGACTCTGAGCAGATGTTCGTCAACAAGGAAGCCTGCGACATCGTCAACAAGACCAAGCAGGCCGGCCATCACGTCTGCGCCATCGGCACCAGCGTGGTGAAGGCTACAGAGACCGCCGTAGGCACCGACGGATTCCTGAAGGAATATGAGGGCTGGACCAATAAGTTCATCTTCCCGCCCTACGACTTCGGACTGGCCGACACCATGGTGGCCAACTTCTACCACCCCAAATCGACACTGCTCATGGAGACGGCAGCCTTCGGCGGCTACGACAACGTGATGGAGTGCTACGAACTGGCCGTACAGAACGGCTACAAGTTTGGCTGTTTCGGCGACAGTCTGCTGATTGTCAACGACTAACAGCAATGAGTGAACATCAACATCTCGTCTATCTGAGCCTAGGTACCAACCTTGGCCATCGGGAAGAGAATATACAGAGCGCGCTCCAACAGCTCAGCCTTCGGGTTGGGACGTTGGAGCGCGTGTCGTCTGTTATCGAGACTAAGCCGTGGGGATTCCAGTCGGAGAACAATTTTCTGAATGCCTGCTGCCGTATCAGGACGGCACTTTCGCCCATGCAGCTGCTCCAAGCAACGCAAGAGATTGAGAGGAGCATCGGCCGAACGGAGAAATCGAAGAATGGAGTCTATCACGACCGTTTGATCGACATCGACATCCTCTATTACGACCATCTGAAGCTGGACACGCCTGAACTGACAATTCCCCATCCCCACATCAAGGAGAGGGACTTCGTGATGGTGCCGCTGAAAGAAATCATTGGAAATGACAATGTTCTTGACTTCTAAATCGTAGGAACAAAACCTATAAACATAGAAAAAGCCTGCTTTGCATTGCTGCAAGCAGGCTTTATTCGTTGATGAAGAGGGGCGAGATTACTTACGCAGACCGAGCTTCTTCACGATAGCACGATAACGCTCGATGTCGCGGTCGTAGAGATAGTTGAGCAGAGCGCGACGCTTACCTACGAGCTGAGTCAGTGAACGAGTGGTCACGAAGTCCTTGTGGTTTCTCTTCACATGCTCTGTGAGGTGCTGAATACGATAGGTGAACAGAGCGATCTGGCTCTCTGCAGAACCTGTGTCTGTCTTGCCGTTACCGTTCTTCTCGAAAATCTCTTCCTTCTTTGCTTTGTCTAAATACATTTTGTTTTTGTTGATTAATTGTTGGTGCATCATTACATCCTTCGAGCGCCTGGAGCCTTAATCACAACTGCCTCACGCTGTCGAATGCATCGGATTTTCCGAAAATGCGGTGCAAAGTTACAACTTTTTATACTAACGCACAAATATTAGCCGTTTTTTTTGTAATTTTGCACTCATAAAAATAGCTATTTTAAGGTAAACAAGATGCAAGACATTCGTAACATCGCAGTTATTGCGCACGTAGACCATGGTAAGACAACCTTGGTAGACAAGATGATGCTCGCTGGTAAACTGTTCCGTGACGGCCAGGACAACAGCGGGGAAGTGCTCGACTCCAATGATCTGGAGCGCGAGCGAGGGATAACGATTCTTTCTAAAAACGTCTCAATCAAATGGAAAGGCACAAAAATTAATATTCTCGATACTCCTGGACACTCCGACTTTGGCGGTGAGGTAGAGCGCGTGCTCAACATGGCCGACGGCTGTCTGCTGCTGGTCGACGCCTTCGAGGGCCCCATGCCTCAGACACGCTTCGTGCTGCAGAAGGCTCTGCAGATCGGCTTGAAGCCCATCGTCGTGGTGAACAAGGTGGATAAGCCCAACTGCCGCCCCGAGCAGGTCTATGAAATGGTTTTCGACCTGATGTGCGACCTCAATGCCACAGAGGATCAGCTCGACTTCCCCGTAGTCTACGGTTCGGCTAAGAACGGCTGGATGGGTGAAGACTGGAAGACTCCAACGGGAAACATCGACTATCTGCTCGACAAGATTCTTGAGGTGATTCCTGCACCGAAGCATCTCGAGGGAACACCCCAGATGCTCATCACTTCACTCGACTACAGCAACTACACAGGCCGTATCGCAGTGGGTCGCGTTCACCGCGGCACGCTGTGCGACGGAATGAATATCACCATCTGCCACCGCGACGGCACGCAGGAGAAGACCAAGATCAAGGAGCTCCACACCTTCGAAGGCATCGGCCACAAGCGCACCGACGCCGTTGAGAGCGGCGACATCTGCGCTGTGATCGGTCTGGAGAACTTCGAGATTGGCGACACCATCGCCGACTTTGAGAATCCGGAACCTCTGCCACCGATCGCTGTCGACGAGCCTACGATGAGCATGCTGTTCACCATCAACGACTCTCCGTTCTTCGGCCGCGAAGGCAAATACTGCACTTCGCGCCACATCAATGAGCGCTTGCAGAAAGAATTGGAGAAGAACCTCGCCCTTCGCGTGAAGCCTGTTGAAGGCTCTACCGACAAGTGGATTGTCAGTGGTCGTGGCGTGCTTCATCTCTCGGTGCTCATCGAAACCATGCGCCGTGAGGGATTCGAACTGCAGGTGGGTCAGCCGCAGGTAATCTACAAGGAAATCAACGGTCAGAAGTGCGAGCCTATTGAGGAACTCGACATCAATGTGCCCAACGACTACTCGAGCAAGATGGTGGATATGGTGACGCGCCGCAAGGGAGAGCTCACCGGCATGGAGCCTGAGGGCGACCGCGTGAACATCACGTTCGACATTCCTTCGCGTGGTATCATCGGCTTGCGTACCAATGTGCTCACAGCCAGCCAGGGTGAAGCCATCATGGCCCACCGCTTCAAGGAGTATCAGCCCTACAAGGGAGAGATTGTTCGCCGTACCAACGGTTCTATGATTGCCATGGAGACCGGTACAGCCTACGCTTACTCTATCGATAAGTTGCAGGACCGCGGCAAGTTTTTCATCGATCCGGGTGAGGAAGTCTATGCCGGACAGGTGGTTGGCGAGCACGTTCATGACAACGACCTCGTCATCAACGTCACCAAAGCCAAGCAGCTGACCAACGTGCGTGCCAGCGGAAGTGACGAGAAGGCCCACGTCATCCCGAAGACCGTAATGAGTCTGGAGGAATGCCTGGAGTATATCAAGAGCGACGAGTATGTTGAGGTGACTCCTAAGAGCATGCGTATGCGCAAGATCATCCTCGACCACCTGGAGCGCAAGAGAGCAAACAAGGAATAAGATTCAGTCCATCCCTATCAGCATAAAAGCTGGAGCCTAGCAGTAGGCTCCAGCTTTTTTATTTATTGCCGTCCATCATTCGGGCACCGAGCAAACCAGGAACTAGGAACTGTTTATTAAATACTACTACCTACCAAGCAAATTACCTATCGAGTATAATTCTTTATGTGAGAAATCTTATCTGCTGATGGCCGTAGGCAAATCTGCTGATGGCCGTAGGCAAATCTGCTGATGAGCGTCAGCAGATCGGCCGACAGCTGTCAGCAATCTTCTTTCATGGGTTTGCGATGCTATTTTCTGTGATTGTGTCTCTCGTTCTTTCGGCGGGAGACCTGTTATTTCTGTGGTTGCATCTCCCCTCCCTTTGTAGGGAGGGGAAGGGGGTGGGTCGTTATCAATTGCGGATGAGCATACTCGTTGAACTTGTCTTCATCTATCCAAATATAATCCTCGGGCAGGTCGGGCCGCTGCTCGGTCTCAAGAAGATAGAAGTCGGCATGGATGAGACGATGCGTCAACTGATGTTTTACGTCCTTGCAGAGCAAAGTCCACTTCCCCTGCCAGTCGGGCAGAAGACCACCTTCTATCAGCACCGGTTCCCACAGTCCCTGCCAGATATCCCCAGCTTTCCGGCGATGGATGGCCGTCTGTCCCTGACAGCTTATATAGATATAGGTAAAGAAGCGCTCCTTCACCACCGTACTTTTCTGCTTTACGGGCAGTTCCCCCACCCTACCCTCGCGCGCGGCCACGCACTGATCGAGCAGCGGACAAGCATCACAATGCGCATTGCGAGGCGTGCACTGCAAGGCTCCGAAATCCATTATGGCCTGATTAAACTCAGCCGCATGACCTTTCGGCAACAAGTCCTGGGCCATAGCCGCAATGAGATGCTTTCCCTTCGTGGTATCGATGGGCGTATCCAAGCCAAAGACGCGCGACAACACCCGATAGACATTGCCGTCGACAGCGGTCACATCCAAGCCGAAAGCCAGAGACGCTATGGCCGCAGCTGTATAGTCACCAACGCCGCTAAGGCCTCTTATCTCCTTGAGCGTTGAGGGGAAGTGGCCCAAAGCCACAATCTGACGCGCAGCCTCGTGCAGATGACGGGCCCGGCTATAATAGCCCAGCCCCTGCCACAGCAGCAATACCTCGTCCTCGCTGGCCGCGGCAAGACTCTCCACGTTGGGGAATCGCTCCATGAAGCGTTGCCAATAGCCCAGGCCCTGCACGATCCGCGTCTGCTGCAAGATTACTTCCGACAGCCAGATGGCGTAAGGATCACGCGTATGCCGCCACGGCAAATCGCGTCCGTTGCTACGATACCATTGAATAAGGATGGATGAGAAGTTCTGATTCATGGTGCAAAGATAGCTATTTTTTTCTGATTTTTCGGACTAGTCGGACATTTCGGACTAGTCGGACTATTCTGACTGGTCGGATAAGTCGGATAAGTCGGATAAGTCAGACAAATCCGAAAAGTCCGAAAAGTCGGATAAAAGCTAAAAGGTGGATCTGCCTCACGGCAAACCCACCTTGCACAGAGTAAAAATGTATAGGTATGAACTACATTTTACTAATAATACCCAATTTTGTTGCGCTCAAAAATTTGATGATATTCTGAATCTCAGGGCTGTCGGGCACCTGATCTCTAATCTGCAGCACAGCATCGAAGACACTTGTCTTGCCATGGAACACCAGACGGTAGGCGTTGGCAATATGGTTTTGTATTTTCTTGTCGACCTTCAGATAGTCGAGCAACGGAGTGTTGACGCCATTATACGTCACAGGCGTGCCACCTGCAAGGATATAGGGGGGGACGTCCTTCGAGAACGTTGTACCAGCCAGAATCAAAGCGTTGTCGCCAACACGGATCTTGGGATTGGCGATGACATTACTTGAGAACACAACGCCCTTTCCAATCTCGCAGTCACCGGCTATCTTCGTGCCATAACCAAACACAGAATACTTTCCCACTTTGGTATCATGGGAAATGTGGGAGCCCTCCATCAGGAAGCAGTTGCTGCCAATAACCGTCTGTCCACCGCTGAATGTGGCGCGGTTGACGACGACATTCTCACGGAAGGTGGTGTTGTTGCCAACGATGAGCTCTGTCTTGTCGCCCTTGAAACGGAAATCCTGAGGTCTGGCACCGAGCACCGTATTCTGATAGACCTTGCAGTCATGGCCCAAGCGCGTACCGTTGAGAATATTGGCTCCGGGGGCTATTATACAGTTGTCTCCGATCTCCACGTCTCCCTCCACGTAGGCGAAGGGATAAATATGGACATTCTCTCCAATCTTGGCCTTTGGATCGACGACTGCCTTATCACTTATGATTGTTGCCATAATAATCTAAAACTAAATTCATGAAACAAATGAGACATTAATTGGCTCCACCGCCGAGCGCATAGTAGAGGTCTACCACGGCCTGCATCTTGGAGAAGTCGTCCTGTACCTTAGAGAGCTGCACGTTGAGAAGACTCGACTGAGCAGTGATCACCTCCAGATAGGTGGAAGTGCTGCTGCCCATCAAGGCACGTGTATCTTCCACATTCTGCTTCAACACCTCTATCTGATGAGCCTCGAGCTTGCTCTTCTGCTCTGAAGCGTTGTAGAGCGCGAGCGCATTGCTCACCTCGTTGCCAGCCTTGAAGACAGAATTCTGCCAGGTGTTGTAGGCCTGCTGATACTGGTCCTTGGCTACACGCAGACCGGCCACAAGCTGACCGTTCTGGAAGATGGGCTGAACCAATGAGCCAACGGCAGAGAGCAACCACTTGCCGGGGTTGGTGATGCCCATGCCACCGCTGTTGGTGAAGGCGCCACTACCCGAGATAGTGATCGAAGGGTAGAAGCGCGAGCGTGCGGTCTGCACGTTGTAGAAGCACTGGGCCAGTTGCATCTCGTAGGCGTGAACATCGGGACGGTTGCTGAGCAACTGGAGAGGCACGCCCGTAGAGAAGTTACTGGGCAGACTCTGATCGTCGAGTTTGCCACGGGGAATGTTGCCGCCTGGCTCACCGAGGAGCAGACTCAGCGTGTTCTCTGTGTCGCGGATCTGGCGAAGGAGTTCGGTCTTCTGTGTGAGCGTTGAGTAGTAGTTGTTCTCAGCACTCTGAACACCGGTCGACCTCACGTTGCCCAGTTCTTTCTGGGTTTTCATGATGTCCCAGGTCTGCTTGGTCAGGTCGATCATGCCGTCGAGAATCTCAACCTGCTTATCCATCATCAAGAGCGTATAGTAGCAGTTGGCGATGTTGGAGATAAGCGAAGTCTTCACCGACAGCTGATAGTCTTTCGACTGGAGCAGTGCCACCTGGGCGGCACGCTTCTGCGAACGCAACGTACCGAAGAGGTCGACGTTCCAGCTGGCATTGACGGGCATGCTGTAGACCTTCGTGGCCTTGTTGCCATCCCAAGAGGAGATGGTTCCCTGCGGCGTGAAGCTGAATGAGGGGAGGAAGGCCAACTTGGCAGCCTTCAGCTGTGCCTCAGCCATATCGATGTTGAGCGCAGCGTTGAGCAGGTCGGGATTGTTGGCCAGACCTTTCTCGATGAGTGCCTGCAACTGGGGATCGGTGAAAACGCTGCGCCAGGGCAGATTGCCGAAGCTGGCTGTATCGGTCATGGCAAGTTTGGCGGTTACCGAAGCCGTATCGCGCACCAGTCCGTCGGTCTTCACTTCAGGGCGCTCATAGTTTCCGTAGAGGCTCTTGCAGCCACTCAAGGTGAGTGCTGCAAGGCCAATTATGATAAAGCTTGATTTATTCATTGCTCTCAATTATTATTTAAGTCTTCAACTTTTTTCATGAAAGTCTTCAACGGGAATATCGGGCTTGTACTGACGGAGCTCGCTGAGAACATCGTTGCTCATCTCATCCTCAAACTTCAACGGCTTGAACTTCTCTTGCAGCCACTGGAATATGCAGAACAGAGCAGGCACCACGAATAGCTGGACGAGCGTACCGATAAGCATACCTCCGACAGCGGCAGCACCCAGCGTCTGGTTACCATTCTTGCCTACACCAGAGGCGAACATCAGAGGCAACAGACCGATAATCATGGCCAACGACGTCATCAAGATAGGACGCAGACGGGCTGCGGCACCGAGAATTGCAGAGTACTTGATGGCCATACCCGTTTGACGACGCTCGAGGGCGAACTGCACGATAAGGATGGCGTTCTTAGACAACAGACCAATCAACATGATGAGTGAGATCTGCATGTAGATATCGTTGCTGTGGCCGAAGAGGTTGGTAAACAGGAATGCGCCTGCCAAACCGAACGGAACCGAAAGCAATACAGACAACGGCAGGATGTAGCTCTCATACTGGGCGCTGAGGATGAGGTAGACGAACACCAGACAGAGCACAAAGATAAGTGCTGTAGAGTTGCTCGACTCAGCCTCAGAACGGCTCAAGCCAGAATATTCATAGCCATAACCTGTGGGCAGATTATCCTTAGCAACCTGCTCGATGGCCTGCATCACCTGACCAGTTGAATAACCGGTGTTGGTATTTACACTGACATTGATGGCTGTGAAGAGGTTGAAGCGGTTGATATTGGATGGGCCGTATACCTTATGCAAGGTGACGAACTCTGATACGGGAGACATCTCGCCCGAGGCAGTGCGCACATAAATGCTGGAAAGACCTTCAGGTGTCATACGGCTGGCCACATCGCCCTGTACCATCACACGGAACAACTTACCGTAAGCGTTGAAGTTGGAAGCGTAAAGACCACCATAGTAACCCTGCATCACAGACAGCACCACTTTGGGTGAGATGCCTGCCTGCTTGGTCTTGGCCACATCGACATCCACCATATACTGGGGATAGTTCGGGTTGTAGGAGGTCATAGCCTGCTGTATTTCCGGCCGCTTGTTGAGTTCGGCAAGGAAGTCCTTAGTCACGGTGAAGAACTTATTCAGATCACCACCCGTCTTATCCTGCATGGTCAGGGTCACACCGTTCTGCACAGAGAAACCAGGAATCATAGGAGGACCGAAAGCCAGAATCTGTGCGTCCTTGATGCTGGCGGTCTGCTTGTAGATCATGCCGAGCACAGAGTTCTGCTCATAGGGGTTAACCACGAGAGCCATGGGATCCTTATCTTTAAAGGCACGCTTGATACGGTCGGTAAGACCACCTGCGCGTTCCTCAAAAGGCTTCAATTTGATGACGAATGTTGCCTGGTCGGAACCCTGTCCGGCAATGAAGTTATAACCGATGATGGCATTGCGGTGTTGGATAGCCGGGTTGTTGGCCAGCATCTTGTCCACCTCGTCCACAATCTGCTTCGTGCGCTCCTGCGATGTACCAGGATTAGCAGAAATAGTCACGAAGATTGTACCGGTATCCTCATCAGGCACCAGTCCGGTCTTGGTAGTCTTCATCAAAATCACCAATGCTATGATACCCACAACCACAATGACACCCGTGATGATGCGGTGGTTGATGATATGCTCAACACCCTTCTTATACTTATTGGTCGTCTTCTCGAACACACGGTTGAAACCGGCATGGAAGCGAGCCACGAAAGTCTTATTCGTCTTGTTCTCCTCACCCTTGTGCGGTTTCAGGAACATGGCGCAGAGGGCAGGCGACAGCGTCAATGCGTTGATAGCCGAGATGACGATACTCACAGCCATCGTCACACCGAACTCGCGATAGAACGTACCACTCGTACCGCCGATGAACGACACAGGCACGAACACGGCAGCCATAACCAACGTGATGGAGATAATGGCGCTGGAGATCTCGTTCATGGCATCGATAGCAGCCGTGAGCGAATTGTCGTAGCCTTGGTCGAGCTTGGCGTGAACAGCCTCGACGACCACAATGGCATCATCGACCACAATGGCGATGGCCAGCAGCAAGGCCGATAGCGTCAACAGGTTGATGGAGAAGCCGAAGACCCAAAGGAAGAAGAACGTACCAATCAAGGCCACCGGCACTGCGATCATAGGGATGAGGGTAGAACGGAAGTCCTGCAGGAAGATGTACACCACGAGGAACACCAGCAACAACGTGATGAACAGCGTCTGGACTACCTCGGAGATAGAGGCGAAGAGGAAGTCGGTCACATCATACAAGATGACGGTCTTCATGCCTGGAGGCATGCTCTTCTGAGCCTCTTCGAGAGCGGCCTTCACGTCGGTAGCGATCTGCGTGGCGTTAGAGCCTGCAATCTGCTGCACCATACCCATACAGGCAGGTTTACCATCGTTGGTCAGGTTCACGTTGTACATCAGCGAGCCCAGCTCTATCTTGGCCACATCCTGAAGCTTCAAGGTCTGGCCCGTGGTCTTACTCGTAAGAATGATATTGTCGTATTCGATTGCTGTAGACAGACGACCCTTATAGCGCAGGGTATACTCGAAGGCGACCTTTGAGTTCTCACCGAACTTACCAGGTGCGGCCTCGATGTTCTGCTCAGCCAATGCAGCAGTAATGTCGGATGGTATCAGCCCGTACTCTTTCATCTTATCAGGCTTGAGCCAAATACGCATAGAGTAGTTGGCTGAAGACGGTGACGACACATCACCCACACCGTTGATACGCTTGAGGAGCGGCACGATATTAATATTGTTGTAGTTTGTTACGAACTGTCCGTCGTAGCGCCCGTCAGAAGTGACGGCATACATGATGACGTTGGAAGTCTGGCGTTTTGACACCGTCACACCCACCTGAGTTACTTCAGAAGGCAACAGAGCCTGAGCCTGCGACACACGGTTCTGCACGTTCACAGCGGCCATATCAGGGTCAGCACCCTGCTTGAAGTAAACGGTGATCATACACATACCGTCGTTGGTCGTCTGGGAGGTCATGTAGGTCATGTTCTCCACACCATTGATGCTTTCCTCCAAAGGCACGGCGACAGACTTCATCACCGTCTGGGCATCAGCACCGGTATACGATGCCATCACCATGATGGTTGGCGGTGCGATGTCAGGATACTGCTCGATAGGCAGCGACACCAATCCGATAGTACCCAGTAGCACGAAGAAGATGGATACCACGGTGGAGAGCACCGGGCGTTTTATGAAATTAGTAAATGTCATTGTTCTTACTGATGTTAAGTTATCTGAAGAAGTTTCCTACGCGTGGGAACTATTGAGAAGCCCTCACACGTCTGGAACCGTTTCCCTTATTTGCCTTTCATAGCCTTGACGAAGCCAGAAGCTGTACCTTGTTCTTTGGAGATATTGGCAGCGTCGGAAATATTCTTCTGATACTGCTCCTCAGTGATGGGCTGGATCTGCATACCATCGGTGAGCTTGGCGATACCCTTGCTCACATAGCGGTCGCCAACCTTAAGACCTGAGGTGACAATATAGTTGTTGCCGTCGTCCTGAGGATTCACCTTGATCTCAGTTGACTTCACCTTGTTGTCCTTGCCTACGACATAGACGAAAATCTTATCCTGAACCTCAGAGCAAGCGTCCTTCGGCACAAGGATAGCGCTGTTGTCGGTGGAAGGAATGATGATGGAACCTGCGCCACCACTCTTCAAGAGTTTCTCAGGATTGTTGAAGTGGGCAATGACGCTCAGTGCACCAGTGGAGGCATCCACTACACCGTTCATCTTCACCACACGTCCCGGATGGTTATAGATCGTACCATCGTTGAGCTGAAGCTTAACAGCAGGGAACGAAGCAATGGCTGCTCTCTCGCTGCCCGATTTCTTCACCAAGTCGAGCACGGTCTTCTCAGGTATGGAGAAGAACACCTCCACGACGCTGATGTCGCTAACGGTTGTCAAAGCAGTGGCAGAAGAGGGGCTCACCAGTGCGCCCACCTTGTAGGGAAGGCTTCCAATATAGCCAGCTGCAGGGCTCTTCACATAGCAATAGCTCAGCATTTCCTTTGCCGAAGCAACAGCGGCCTCAGCCTGCTTCACCTGAGCCAAAGCGCTCTGATAAGAGTTGAGCGAAGTAGAAAGCTCATAGTCGCCGATGATGTTCTTGGCATAGAGCTTCTTGTTGTTCTCATAAGTCAAGCGAAGGGTCTTGGCCTGCGCGTGTGCAGTATTGAGTGAAGCCTGTGCCTGACGCAACTGAGCGGCATAGGTCTCGCTGTTGATCGTGAAAAGAAGTTGACCTTTCTGTACGGCCTCACCTTCATGAACACAGACCTGAGTTAGGAAGCCTGAAACCATTGGGCGTACCTCCACATCGTGGATACCCTTGATGGTGGCAGGGTAAGTGGTCTGCAAAGAGGCACTCGAGGCCTCTACTGTGCGTACGGCAAACTGATTGTCACCGAAGCTGGGCATTCCACCACTCTTGCCTCCACAGGAGACAAGCAAGGGTGCTGCGATTGCAGCTAGCAAAATTGTTTTAATTCTCATACCTAAATATATTATATTAAAAATTTATAGTCAACTAATTATTTCGAATAGAACTTTATAGAGAAAACTAAAAACGCCATTTAAGTTTTCGGTGCAAAATTACCCATTATTATCGTAAATACAAATATTATCTTATGTATTTAACAAAGATTAGTCCCAATTACAAATCATAAACAGAGCAACCCGACAAAGAGTTTAGTTCTGAGCGATTGGGTGACAAATTGCTCATACTACTGGTGTAAAATCTGTTCATTCCGCACAGAGCATTGGCGACTTTCCTTCATAGTGAGAAGTGAAAAAGAACATGTAAGAAAACAAGAACCAATAAGGAAAGGCATTATACTGGTCATTGTCACAAAAGAAAGACAAAGCAACCCTCTCGCACAAAGAGGGTTGCCGTCAGTGGGATGTAAAATAATCTCAGGATAAACTTATCCCCTTACCTATATTATATATAAGAGGCATCCTTCCACACTCTTTCTAATGAGCGGATGGAGAAGCAGTGGCGCTGAGTTGCAAGCCCATCTCCTTGGCCTTGCTCATGAGCAACTTCATCAACGGCTCACGCTCATTGGGCACCTTGTTGTCGAGAACGGCGTCTTTGAGTGTCTGCTTCAGTTGCCCTACCTCACGACTGGGCTTGAGATTGAACATCTGCATGATTTCATTGCCGTCGATGCAGGGCTGAAGCAACCGCTTGTAGTCGCGCTGCTTCAGGTCGGCCAACTTCTCCCTGACGATACGGAAATTATCCAAGAAACGCTGCTTGCGCTGTTGGTTCTTGCTCGTAATGTCGGCTTCGCAAAGCGTCATCAGGTCATCAATGTCGTCACCGGCATCATTGAGCAACCGACGCACGGCGCTATCCGTCACCTCGTCGTCGGCAATGGCGATGGGACGCAGATGGAGCTCAACGAGTTTCTGCACATACTTCATCTTGGCATCCATGGGCATCTTCATGCGGCGGAAGATTTGGGGAATCATCTTGGCGCCAATGAAATCGTGGTTGTGGAACGTCCAGCCCACAACGGGGTCGAAACGCTTGGAACGGGGCTTGCCGATGTCGTGGAAGAGCGCGGCCCAACGAAGCCAAAGTTTATGCTCCTCGTCGTAGTTGTCGCCTTCAGTGGCACGGCAGACATTGTCAAGCACCTCCAACGTGTGATAGAAATTGTTTTTATGCGAACGGCCGTTGCGGGTCTCTACCTCGTCCATAACAGACAGTTCGGGGAGAATCAACTGCAGCAGTCCGCTCCGCTGCAAGTCAACGTAGCCACGGCTGGGGGTCTTGCAGAGCATAATCTTGTTCAGCTCGCCCACGATACGCTCACCGCTGACAATCTTGATGCGGTCGGCATTGCGGGTTAAGGCATCGAATGTCTCGTCCTCAATATAAAAATTCAGTTGGGTGGCAAACCTCACACAGCGCATCATTCGCAGAGGATCGTCGGAGAAAGTAATATCTGGGTCGAGCGGAGTACGGATGATTCCGTCTTCCAAATCGTAGACACCATCGAAGGGATCGACAAGTTGACCGAAGGTGTCATGATTGAGACTCACCGCCATTGCGTTGATGGTGAAGTCGCGGCGGTTCTGGTCGTCCTCGAGCGTACCGTCTTCCACGTGCGGCTTGCGGCTGTCGTGGCTGTAACTCTCCTTACGGGCACCGACAAACTCCACTTCCAAGCCTTTGTATTTCACTTGGGCCGTACCGAAATTGCGAAATACGGAGACGTGCGCTCTCTTCCCGAGTCGGTCTTTCAGTGCCTCAGCAACGCGAATGCCACTACCAACGACCACAACATCGATGTCGTTGCTGGGCCGTTCGAGAAACAAGTCCCTGACATATCCGCCAACAACATAGCATTCCAATTCCAACTGATCGGCGACATCGCCAATGAGATGAAAAATATCCTTATCGAGAAGTTGTGCCAATTCGGCATCTGAGAGCATCCGCATCGTCTTGTATTTATTATTTTAGGACTGCAAAGGTAGCGTAAATCGGTCGAAAGACAAAATAAACACTTGGATTTTTTGGCCGACCACCCTTTGGGATAACGCTCCGCTTCGCGGGATGAAGAATAAAAACGAACAGCACAAACAGCTTTTAACACGAATATCCACGAATGGAACACGAATGCCTCATGAATGTTTTTATGAGGATATTTTCATTAATGATAATCAAGAATAGAATAATTCATGGATAATTCGTGCCTCATTAATGATCATTCATGCTAAAAAAACGACGTTCGATATAAGCGTTTGTGCGGTAGCATGGAAAAAGCCCCCATTGGAAAGGTGACTCGAAATTATGAATTATGAATTGTGAATTATGAATTAGCAAAAAAAAATTCCCTGCCTCCAATCGCTGGAAGCAGGGAAAAAACCTTAAGTCATGGGAAAATATCTAATTCTAAATCATCTAATTTCTGAAGAGCAATCCGTGATCGTCGGCATCCACCGTGATCGGTTTCTCGCGAACAACCTGCTCGGCGAGCAACTTGCGGCTCAAATCGTTGAGCACGTAGTCTTGAATGGCACGCTTCACAGGACGGGCACCGAACTCCGGATCGTAGCCAACGTCAGCAAGATAGTTCACAGCGCGGTCGGTCCACTTCAACTCGAAGCCTTGCTGCTGCAGCATCTTGGCCACACGCTTGAGCTGCAGCTCAACCACCTCGCCTATCTCATGTTTCGTCAGCGGCAGGAACATGATGATGTCGTCGATACGGTTCAAGAACTCAGGACGGATGGTCTTCTTCAGCATCTCCATCACCTGTTTCTTCGTCTCGCGGATGGTGGCATCACGGTTGCTTTCGGTGAGTTTCTCCATCTGTTGCTGGATGTACTGACTGCCGAGGTTGGACGTCATGATGATGATGGTGTTCTTGAAGTTCACCACACGACCCTTGTTGTCGGTCAGACGACCGTCGTCGAGCACCTGAAGCAGGATGTTGAACACGTCGGGATGGGCCTTCTCGATCTCATCGAAGAGCACCACGCTGTAGGGTTTACGGCGGACGGCTTCCGTCAACTGGCCCCCCTCATCATAGCCTACGTAGCCAGGAGGCGCTCCGATAAGACGGGTGACGCTGAACTTCTCTTGATACTCACTCATATCAATACGCGTCATCATATTCTCATCGTTGAAGAGGTAGTCGGCCAAAGCCTTAGCCAGCTCCGTCTTACCGACACCCGTCGTACCCATGAAGATGAACGAGGCGATAGGACGCTTAGGATCCTGCAAGCCAGCACGGCTACGCCTTACAGCATCGCTCACGGCACGTATGGCCTCATCCTGACCAATCACGCGCTTATGAAGCTCGTCCTCCAGATGGAGCAGCTTCTCGCGCTCGCTCTGCATCATTCGCGTCACGGGTATTCCCGTCCAGCGGCTCACCACCTCGGCAATATCGTCGGCAGTGACCTCCTCACGGATGAGTGCCTCGCCGCCCTGTGTGGCCTTGAGCTGCACGGTGATGTTGTCGATGTCGTCTTGCAGACTCTTCAGCTTACCGTATTTTATCTCAGCCACCTTGGCGTAGTCACCGTCGCGCTCAGCCCGTTCAGCCTCGAAGCGCAGATTCTCCATCTCCTGCTTGTCTTGCTGAATCTTGTTGACCAGCGATTTCTCGCTTTCCCACTTTGCACGATAGGCGGTCTCCTTATCCTTCAGCTCAGCAATCTCCTTGTCGAGCTGCTTGATCTTGTCCTCATCGTTCTCGCGCTTGATGGCCTCGCGCTCAATCTCCACTTGTTTCAACTTACGGATGAGCTCATCGAGTTCCTCTGGCACACTGTCGCGCTCCATGCGGAGTTTGGCTGCGGCCTCATCCATCAAGTCGATAGCCTTGTCGGGGAGGAAGCGGTCGGTGATGTAGCGCTCAGAGAGTTTCACGGCTGCGATACAGGCGTCATCCTGTATACGCACCTTGTGATGGTTCTCGTAGCGCTCCTTCAGTCCACGCAGAATAGAGATAGCGTCGACCTCACTCGGCTCGTCGACCATGACGGTCTGGAACCGGCGCTCAAGGGCCTTATCCTTCTCGAAGTACTTCTGATACTCGTTGAGCGTAGTGGCACCGATAGCTCTCAGTTCGCCACGGGCCAAGGCAGGCTTCAGGATGTTGGCGGCATCCATTGCGCCCTCACCGCCACCTGCACCGACGAGCGTATGGATCTCATCGATGAAGAGGATGATGTTGCCGTTGGCATTGGTCACCTCCTTAATGACGGCCTTCAAGCGCTCCTCAAACTCGCCCTTGTACTTGGCGCCTGCAACGAGTGCACCCATATCAAGAGAGAAGAGTTGCTTGTTTTTCAGGTTCTCAGGCACATCGCCGCGTACGATACGCTCGGCCAGTCCCTCCACGATAGCGGTCTTACCGGTACCCGGCTCACCGATCAGGATAGGATTGTTCTTCGTACGGCGCGAGAGGATCTGCAACACGCGGCGTATCTCCTCGTCACGTCCGATCACCGGGTCGAGCTTGCCCTTGCGGGCATCCTCCACCAGATTGCGGGCGTATTTGGAGAGCGCCTGATAGTTGTCGTCAGCACTCTGGCTCTGTACCTTCTGGCCCTGACGGAGTTCCGTCACAGCTTTCATCACCATGTCGTCGGTAAGTCCGGCATCTTTCAAGATGCGGCTAGCCGTATTGTTAGTCTTGAGCAAAGCAATGAGCATGGGCTCAATGCTCACGAACTCATCGCCCAGCTTGCCGGCCACGTTCTGTGCCTCTTGCAGCACTTTCGCGGTGTCGTTGCTGAAATAGGGCTCGCCACCACTTACCTTCGGCAGGTGTTGTATCTCGCTGTCCACAAGAGTTTGGATTTGCTGCGGGTTGACTCCCGTCTTACGGAAGATGAAGTCGCAGACATCCTTGCCCTTATTCATCATTCCGGCCAACAGGTGCACTGGTTCAATGGTCTGTTGCCCGGCACGTTGCGCTGTATTCACGGCTTCTTGAACCGCTTCCTGCGCTTTGATGGTAAACTTGTCGAATGTCATAATTTTATTCCTTTCTTTTTCTGCCCATCCAAGGGACAAAAGACATGCCGATGAATAAAATATGACAAATTGGCAGACGCATCTGATTATCCTCGCCCAGTATGGCAGAGCCGGGCAAGAGTCCGTCTCCAGCTTACATTTGTCTATCTATAATATTTGTATTTTGCAATAATTTACTTATCTTTGCAGAAAAACTAACAATTACGTTTATGGAAGATATCGAAAAGCAGGCCGTGAAGTTGCCTGACAACGCATTCCGGGAGCTGAGGCCCGGAGAAGAGTACAAACCCATCCTGAGCCCCGACAAGGTCTATCCCGAGGTGACACCTTGGTCGGTGAGCTGGGGATTCGTCATGGTGGTGCTGTTCTCAGCCGCCGCTGCCTACCTGGGACTGAAGGTAGGACAGGTGTTTGAGGCCGCCATTCCTATTGCTATTATCGCCATCGGTCTGCAACAGGCCACCCACCGCAAGAACGCCATGGGCGAGAACGTCATTATCCAGAGCATCGGTGCCTGCTCAGGTGCAGTCGTGGCCGGTGCCATCTTCGTGCTGCCCGCCATCTACATGCTCGACCTGCAGGCCAGCTTCTTCAAGATATTCCTGGCTTCGGCCCTGGGCGGCGTGCTGGGCATTCTGTTCCTCATTCCGTTCCGCAAGTATTTCGTGAAGGACATGCACGGAAAGTATCCCTTCCCCGAGGCCACGGCCACAACGCAGGTGCTCGTCTCCGGTGCTCAGGGTGGCAGTCAGGCCAAGCCGTTGCTCCTGGCAGGTCTGATTGGTGGTCTCTACGACTTCCTCGTCAGCACCTTCGGCTTGTGGAATGAGAACTTCACCAGCCGCGTAACGGGCTTCGGACAGTACGTTGCCGACCACGCCAAACTCGTCTTCAAGGTCAACACGGGTGCTGCCGTGTTCGGTTTGGGCTACATCGTCGGTCTGCGCTACGCCCTCATCATCACACTGGGTTCGCTGAGCGTATGGTGGCTCATCGTGCCGGCGCTGAATCTCTTCATGCCCGACACGGTGCTCAACATCTGGGATCCCTCCATCACCACGCCCATCGGACAGATGTCGCCTGAGCAAATCTTCACCGCCTATGGCCGCAGCATCGGTATCGGCGGTATCGCCATGGCCGGCATCATCGGCATCGTGAAGAGCTGGGGCGTCATCAAGAGCGCCGTCTCACTGGCTTCGCGCGAGATCAAGGGTAAGGGAGCCACACAGAAAGACATCATCCGCACGCAGCGCGACATCTCGTTCAAGATCATCGGCTTCGGCAGCGCTGCTGTTCTGCTCATCACCTTCCTCTTCTTCTACTTCGGCGTGATGAACTTCAACCTTCTCCACGCCGTGGTGGCCATCGTGCTCGTGGCTGTCATCGCCTTCCTCTTCACCACCGTCGCCGCCAATGCCATCGCCATTGTGGGCAGCAATCCCGTGTCGGGCATGACGTTGATGACGCTCATCCTCGCTTCGGTGGTCATGGTGGCCGTAGGCTTGAAGGGCGAGGCCGGAATGCTCGCCGCCCTGCTCATGGGTGCAGTGGTCTGCACGGCCCTCTCGATGGCTGGCAGTTTCATCACCGACCTCAAGATAGGTTACTGGATCGGAACAACGCCGAAGAAACAGGAGACCTGGAAGTTCCTTGGCACCATCGTATCGGCTGCCACTGTGGCAGGCGTAATGATCGTACTCAACAAGACCTACGGCTTCAAGAGTGGCGCTCTCGCAGCTCCACAAGCCAACGCAATGGCAGCCGTCATTGCCCCGCTGATGAACGGCCAGGGCGCTCCCTGGCTGCTTTACGGCATCGGAGCCGTGATAGCGCTGATTCTCGACCGATTCAAGGTTTCGGCTTTGGCCTTCGCCTTGGGTATGTTCATTCCGTTGCAGCTCAACGTGCCCTTGCTTATCGGTGGTGCCGTTCATAGCTTCGTCACCAGCCGCTCTAAAGACGAGACCGTCAACAAGGCTCGTGGCGAGAAGGGAACACTGCTGGCCAGCGGTTTCATTGCCGGTGGCGCTTTGATGGGTGTTGTCAGCGCACTGCTGAAGTTTGGCGGCGTTGATTTCGACTATTCGGCATGGTGGGAGAACGTGAACTCCGAGTGGCTGTCGTTGGCAGCCTACCTCCTGCTCATCTCCATTTTCATCATCATGACAAGACCTTCAAAGAAATAATAGGCGGAGGTCCGGCCTTTCTTGTCTATAGATAGAGGAAGACAGGACTTCAAAATCTTAACAACAAAACATCATCAGCCGGCAAAGAATGAGCACTTTCATTCTTTGCCGGCTTTTCTTTTGCCAGCTGTCTACAGGAAATTCAAGAGGGTATTTATGTGCAAAAAACGGAAATTATCAGTTCTATAAGTAATGTAAATTAGTTTTTGTTTATTTATTGACAAAAACTCGAAAGAAAAATTGGAAGTTTTGTAAAAATGATTTAACTTTGCTGTCGGATATAGAAGAGAGCCTTGGCAGGAGGAGACCCTACGGTCATCAAGGCAATGGTTCTTCGCCTGTCCGCATGGCCTTAATGGCCTAGCCAAGGCAAAGGGAGTGTTGATAGCGCAAAACGCATCGACCCAACGAAAAGAATAATTATCTCAAAGAACTTCCTTTTATATCTTCTCTTTTGTCAGACGGTTCCGACAAAAGCTCAAGACCGGTCCTTCGTAGGAAGGCCGGCCTTGTTGTTTTTTATACACCGGTAAGTAATTTCGCACGATTTATTGAGACATGAACATCCGTAACAGCTGTCACGAATGAACGTGACAAATGTCACGAGCCAACGTGACAAATGTCACGAGCCAACGTGACAAGTGTCACGGACGAACGTGACAAGTGTCACGAACAAACGTGACAGCTGTCACGCAAGGTGACGAACGTCACAAATGTACGTGATGAACGTCACGAACGAACGTGACGAACGTCACGAAAGAACGCAACGACCGTCACGAACAAACGCGACGACCGTCACGAGACATCGATCAATTATAAATCGTGTAAAAGAAAGATGGAATGAAATCACTACCAATAAAAAAACAGGCAGTTACTACCTTCCAGGCAGTCAATCATCCTTCAGCTATTTCGCGCACATCCATTCGCTTCACTCGTGTCTGTTTCTGAGGTATGGAGTTCCAGGCCAAACTTTGCCTTTAGTGTTTAACGCTCCGCTTCGCGGAATAAAGAAAAAAAACGAATAATAGATAACGCTCGTCCGGAAACCTTCGTCGTCAAGAATGACGACGCTCCTAAAACACTCCTAAAACTCACCTCTTAAACATTTTATTGCTTAATGATTGACCGCCATTTGTTTCTCCCCTCCCTTTGTAGGGAGGGGTTGGGGGTGGGTCTTCTATTTTTTACCCAATCTTATACTTTGCTACAATATCATCCAACGCATGCTCATCGCTGATGGCAGCCACGAAGCGGTCGAGAAGATGGACTTTTTCTGCACCGAAAGTCTTGATGGCTCCAAGCAGACTCTCTTTCACACAATATTCGCGGGCCACACCGCAGATGTCAATCTGCTCAATGTGATGGTCCTCTACAAGCTTCTGCAACATCTGGGCGGAAGGCTCATTGTCGAAGATGGAATACTCCTCGGTATAGGAATTGAGGCCTTTGGTGAGGAAAACGCATTCGCCCTGCGTGCAGAAGGCTGCCTCGACGAGCGAGGTATGGATGCCAGCCCCATCACTGTGCTGCAAGCAGTGAACGGGCCATATACCGCCATTCACTTTGAAAGAACTATGATTGACGGGGTGCCAGTCCTGCGTGAAGACCTTCAATGTGTAGTCGCCATCGTGACTTTTGATATATTCAGCCAATTCGTCCATCATCTGCGGTGCACCCTCCACTTTCAGACTCCCATCGAGAAAGTCACGCTGGGCGTCGATGACAAGCAATAGTTTGTTCATGTTATTTAGTATTGTTGTTTTCTTTCTGCTTCATGAGGATGTATCTCACCTGTGCGCACAGAATGTCGTAGCGCGATTTCAGGGAGTCGCGCTGTACGGTGAGTTTGTTTCGGTCGTAGATGGAGTGAGCACCGTCAAGTTGGCGCTGCGTAGCCTGCAGGGCTGAGTCGGTGGGCCCCACCTCCAGACGCGTCATGTCGAGAGAGGATTTCTGCCATACATCGAGGGCATGCTTACGTCCGTCGATATTCTTCGGGAAACGCAATCTGAAAGATTCTATCGAATCCAGCGACTGCTGATATTTCTTGGCGGCATAGAGCGAGTCGATTTGGCTCAGCAACACGTCGGCCGCATGCTGATTCTTATCCCCGCATCCGCAAAGGATGGCGATGACAACTATAGCAAGTAATTTTCTCATGGCTGCAAAGTTAGTAATTTTTATTCGAAATCGGCGGCAATCATCGGCAAGAAGTTTCTTGGAGCTACTCAGACCGATCGGACTGGTCGGACTAATCGGACTAATCGGACTGGTCAGACTGGTCAGACTAGTCCGAAAAGTCCGAAAAGTCCGAAAAGTCCGAAAAGTCCGAAAAATTCAAAAAAATTCCCTCAAAAAGAAAAAAAAGGCAAAGTGTTTCGAGTTACCATAATAATTTACTAAATTTGCATAGTCCTAATCAACATTGAAAACGATGAAGAAAACAGCCATCCCTTTAATAATATTCGTTATGACACTATTCTGTCTGTCTGGAACAGCTGCCACCTACTCCACCCTTTGGAAACAGTATGAGACAGTTAGAGACAAAGACCTGCCCCAGGACATGGTGAATGTTCTCGACCAGATTATCGCTAAAGCCACTACAGCCAAGGACTACGGACAGCTGCTCAAGGCACAGATCCTGCGCATGGACGTGCGTAGTGAGATTTCGCCCGACTCGCTCTCGGTCGACATCCAGCGGATGAAGCAGTGGCGCTCGGCCAACCACGACGTAGGCTCAAACGCCATCATCGATTGTGTCTTCGCCTTGAACGCCGACAATATGGAAGAAGAAGGACTGACAAAGGCCCAGATTCGCGACAAATATACCCAGCGCGCGCTGGAGAATGCCGACAAACTGGCCGGCATAACCACCAGCGGCTACGAACCCACCATCGTTGCTGAGGAAGAAAGCCGCGTCTTCAACCACGACTTGCTCCACGTCGTAGGCCTCACTTTGCAAAAGACCGACTTTCTCCATACCTATTATATAAAGAAAGGCAACCGTCCCGCAGCCTGCATCACGGCCCTCTACCTGCTGCAACAGCAGAAGAAGGACTTCGACAAACTGCAGAAATCCAAATACGTCCAGTCACTCGACTCGCTGATGAAGGAGTACGACGACCTGCGCGAATGCGGCGAACTGGCTATCGAGCGCTACGACTGTATGGTCAACTGCAGCGACGTCAGTCAGAAAGACCGATACGACTTTATCAACTACGCTCTGGCAAAATGGGGAGAATGGCCCAGAATGAACATATTGAGGAACGCCCGCAACCAGCTGACGCTGCCCAGCTTCACGATGAACATCAACGAGATGGTGCTGCCCAACACCGATTTCGACATCTTCGTGCGCGAGCTGGTCAACATCCGTCAGCTCACGGTCAGCATCACGCGGGTCAACGTGGAAGGCGACACCAAACTCTCAGCCACGTCGCAGAGCGACCTGCAGCGCCTTCAAAAACTGGCCGACCGCACTCCGGCCTTCCAGACCACACGCAACTACTATGGTCATCCTAACTTTGAAGTACTGAGCGACACCATCAAGGCCAGCGGATTGAAGACCGGCATGTATCTCGTTGAGGCAACGGGAGATGCGGCCAACATGAAATACAGGGCCTGCCTGCTCCACGTCAGCGACGTGTTCGTCATGCATCAGCCCCTGCCCGACAACAAGCACCGCTTCGTCGTCGTGAGCGCCACCACCGGTCAGCCCCTTCCCGACGCCGAACTCAAAATCACGACCAACGGAAAAAGCGCGGCCAAGACACTGAAGACCGACAACAAGGGCGAACTGGTGTGGACTTCCGGCAAGAGAGACGCCTGGAACACACAGGTGTTCCCCACGGTCAGCGGCGACCAGTTCACGATGCCGCTGCAGTTGGGCGAGAGTTTCTCCAATTGGAAACAGCACGCAGGCGACCGTCAGCAATACCAGCTCTACACCGACCGCGCCATCTACCGGCCCGGTCAGACGGTGCATGTGGCTGCCATTCTCTTTGAGCATAAAACCAACAACGACGACCACGCCGTGGAGGGAAAGGAATTTGAGATCTCCCTGCGCGACGCCAACTATGAGAAGATACAGACCGTGAAGGTGAAGACCGACGAATACGGAACGGCCCACACCGACTTCGTTCTGCCCCAGACCGGACTCACGGGATGGTTCTCCGTCACCTGCAATGGCGCCTCAACCGGATTCAACGTTGAGGAATACAAGCGCCCGACATTCGAAGTGACGTTCGACAAGGTGACCGAGAGCTATAAGGCTGGCGACACTATTACCGTGAAAGGCCACGCACGCAGCTTCGCCGGTATGCCTGTGATTGGAGCCAAGGTGAACTACAACGTTGTTCGCCGCCCACTGTGGTGGTGGTATTCCAACGGTTCCGAACAAATCACGACAGACTCCTGCCTCACCGACGACAATGGCGACTTCCTGACGAAGGTGGTTCTTTCCATGCCCGACGAAGGCAACCGCCGCTCGGGAATGTTCAACTTCGTCGTCAATGCCGACGTGACCACTTCCGCAGGTGAGACTCAAAACGCCCAAACGGCAATACCCGCCGGCACGAAGGAGACTCAGTTCACCGTGAAACTTCCCGAACGCGTGAGAAGGGATTCGTTGAAGGCCATCACCTTCTCGCTCGTCAATGCCGCCAACCAACCGGTCGACCGCACGGTGACCTATCACCTTGAAGGCATCGAGAAGACCTTCACTGCACAAACCAATAAGGAGACTCAGCTCACGGCGCCTTTCACTACCCTCAAGTCGGGTCGCTACAAGCTCCTCGCTGCCTCAGGAACCGACACGTTGAGCAAGGAATTTGTAGTTTTCGACATCAGCGACAAGCATCCGGCCACAACAACAAAGGAGTGGTTCTGGACATCTGCCGACCAGTTCCCGCGCGATGGCCGTCCCGTGTATGTGCAGGTAGGATCGTCGGACAAGGATGTTCACGTCTGCTATACCTTCATCAGCGGTTCCAAAGTATTGGAAAGCGGAACGATGGACACGGACAACGCTATCAAGACCTACAAGATCAACTACGATAAAGAATACGGCGACCAGCTGGAGATGAACTTCGCGTGGGTGAAAGACGGCGTATGCCACCTGCTGCGCCACGAGATCCGGAAGCCCCAGCCTGCCGACAAGCTCGACATGAAGTGGTCGACATTCCGCGACAAGGTGCGCCCGGGCGATGAAGAGACTTGGACGCTCAACATCAAGCATCCCGCCAAGGGCAAGGACATCTTCTACGACGAAGAGCATGCCACCGACGTTCCCACAGGAATCCAGCTCATGGCCGTGCTCTACGACAAGAGCCTCGACACGTTCAGCCCGCTGCAGTGGGCACTGAACATCCCTTATTATAGAAATGTAGAGAACAGCCGTTGGGAAGGAAGCAAGATCGACCTCATGTCGTTCTTCGGCGAGCAAAGCTATAAGGACCTCGAGGAGCATCCGCTCGTCTTCTCACATATCGATGACCAACTGCTCAACTTCTACACGGCTGAGGACGAAGTATTCTTCACGGGATATGGCAGACCGAGGCTTGCGATGCGTAAAGCCAAGGGAGTCATGGCTTTGGCGGCTACCAATGAGATTCAGGCTGACGCCGCGGTGGCCGACTCCACAATCCTCGGTATGGCGCCACAGGCAATTGAGGAGAAAGCCGTTCAGGAGAAGCCATCCGCTCAGCAGGGAAATCCCAGTCTGAGAGAGAATCTCAACGAGACCGCCTTCTTCTATCCCACACTGATGGCCGACGAGAACGGCGACGTGAACATCTCCTTCCGTCTGCCCGAGAGCGTGACGACATGGAAGTTCATGGGACTCGCCCACGACAAGAACATGAACCGCGGAATGCTCGAAGGCGAGACCGTGGCCCAGAAGCAGTTGATGGTGCAGCCCAACATGCCGCGCTTCGTGCGCGAAGGCGACGAGGCCCAACTTTCGGCAACCATCACCAACACAACCGACCAGCGCACGAGCGGCGAGGCTACGTTGGAGATTCTTGATGCCGAAACAGAGAAGACCGTCTTCACCCAGCGGCGCAGCTTCCGACTGGGCACGAAAAGTGAGCCCGCAGCAGTCGTAACGTTCAACGTGCCGCAACTGAGCCCGAACATCTACGTGGCTCGCATCATCGCCGAGACCAGAAACGGCAGCGACGGTGAGCAGCATTATCTGCCCGTGCTGTCCAACCGTGAGTACGTCACCAATACGGTCGCCTTCACGCAGAACGGCAAGGGCACGAAGACCATCGACCTGAGTAAGCTCGTTCCCGAAAAGGCCAGCGTCACGGTGGAGTACACCAACAATCCCGCTTGGCTGATGATACAGACGCTCAACTACGTGAGCGACGCCCGCGACAACGACGCCATCTCACAGGCAACTGCCCTCTATGCCAACAGCCTCGGACGCTGGATCATGAACTCCAACCCGAACATCAAAACCATCGTTAAGGACTGGCAGCAGAATCAGGAAAAGAACCTTACCTCCTCATTGCAGACCAACAGCGAGCTGAAGAACCTCGAGCTGAACGATACGCCGTGGATGCAGGAGGCCAAGGGCGAGACCCAGCAGATGCGCAGCCTCGCCAACTTCTTCGACGAGAATACGCTGAACTTCCGGCTGAAAGACAACCTCTCGAAACTGAAGCGCCTGCAAAATGCCGACGGCAGCTTCAGTTGGTGGCCTGGCATGACGGGCAGTCCCTACATGACAGTAGCCGTCTCCGTCATCCTGTCAAGACTCAACGACATGACGGGAATGCAAGGTCAGAACGAGGATATCATCAATGCGGCCTACAGTTATCTGAAGAAGGAGATTGCCAAGGAAGTGGTAGAGCTCAAGAAAGAAGCCAAGAAGGGCGCCAAGGACCTGCGCCCCTCTGAGATGGCCTGCAACTTTCTCTATCTCTCGGCCATCAACAACGAGAAGACCACCAGCGATATCGACTACTTGGTGGACCTGATTGCCAAGCATCCAACGTGGCTGACCATCTACGGAAAGTCGATGGGCGCCATCATCCTCAACCACTTCGGCCACAAGCAGGAGGCGCTGACCAACCTGAAGAGCATTGACCAATACTCCGTCTACAAGGAAGAGATGGGCCGCTATTTCGATACGCCGAAGGCTCAGTACTCTTGGCGCGACTACAAGATTCCATCTCAGGTGGCAGCCATCGAGGCCTTCCAACGCCTCGACTACCGCAAGGGTGAGCTCGTTCCCGACATGCAGCGCTGGCTGCTCCAGGAGAAGCGCACGCAACTCTGGGACACGCCCATCAACACCGCCGATGCCGTCTATGGCTTCCTGCGTGGCAACACCACCCAGCCGCTCGCCGTCAAGGAGCAGACCGTTCTGAAGATTGACGACAAGACGCTGTCCAACGAGGGCGCTACAGCCGGACTGGGATACGTGAAAGACCATATCTCGGACATCAAACCGAGGACATTCACGGCCGAGAAGACTACGGACGGAACAAGCTGGGGCGCTGTCTACGCACAGTTCTGGCAGAAGAGCAGCGACGTTGCCTCTGCCACAAATGGAATGACGCTCAAGCGCGAACTGCTCCATAGCGATGGAACGCCCGTTAAAGGCGACCTGAAGGTGGGCGACAAGGTGAAAGTTCGCCTCACCATCACCGCCGACCGCGACTACGACTTCGTTCAGGTGCAGGACAAGCGCGCCGCCTGCATGGAACCAGTGAGCCAGCTCAGCGGCTACCGTTGGGGATACTACCTCGCACCGAAGGACAATGTGACCAATTATTACTTCGACCGCATGGCTAAGGGACGCCATGTAGTCGAGACTGAATATTACATCGACCGGGCCGGAACCTATCAGACGGGCGTCTGCACGTCGCAGTGCGCCTACAGTCCAGCATACGGAGCCAGAACCGGTGCTATAACCATCTGCGTAAAATGAAAAAGTTCTTTATTATCTCTGTAGCGCTCTGCCTGGGATGGCTGGGCGCTGACGCACAGCAAATATCCGCCGAACAAGCCACTGTCGACTGTGGTCAAGTGGTGTTTGCACACCCCGTAACCGTGGAATACAAGTTGCGCAACGATGCCTCGAAGCCACTTGTCATCACAAAGGTCTACACCAGTTGCGGCTGTGCCACGGTGAGTTATCCCAAATCGTCTATTCCAGCTGGTTCCGACTTTGTTGTCTCTGCCACCTACGATGCCCAGCAGATGGGCCACTTCGAGAAGCTTGTCGGCGTCTATGGCACCAATGGCGATCAACCGTTGATGCTCACCATGAAGGGCGTCGTCGTAGACAGGAAGTTGGATTTCTCGGGCCAGTATCCCTACAAGGTGGGCGACTTCCTCTGCGATGTGGCCGACGTGGAGTTTGACGATGTCAACATTGGCGACAAGCCCGTGGCAACCATCCACATCATGAACAATTCCGACGAGACGCTGTCGCCGACCATGCTCCACATTCCGGCCTATCTCCGTGCGACGGTTTCGCCTGCCAAGTTGGCTCCCCGACACACTGGAACGGCTACCATCACGCTCGACTCGCGCCGCATACGCGACTACGGACTGACGCAGACGGGCATTTATCTGGGTTCGGGTGCGGGCGATAAGGTGGCACCGGAAAAGGAAATCACCGTCTCAACCGTGCTGCTGCCCAACTTCACCATGACGCAGGAGCAGCGGCTGAAGGCTCCTGTGATGGCGCTGTCGGCACAGGAGTTCAATCTCGGCTCCTTTGGAAAGAAGAAGAAACTGAAGGGAGAGATCATCATTACCAACCGCGGACGCAGCACGCTGCTCATCACTTCGCTGCAGATGTTCACCACTGGCTTGCAGGTAGAGCTCGACAACCGCAGTATCGCTCCCGGCGATAAGGCCAAATTGAAGGTGACAGCCATAAAGGATGAACTGAAAAATGTGCGTACCTCACCGCGTGTGCTGATGATCACCAACGATCCAGAACATCCGAAAGTTACGCTTAAAGTGAAGACGAAGAAATGAACGACGACTTGAAAATAGAAATTGACGAAGGAAGCGGTTTCTGCTTCGGTGTGACCACGGCCATCAAGAAAGCCGAGGAAGAACTGGAGAAGGGAAGTACGCTCTACTGTCTGGGCGACATCGTCCACAACAGCATGGAAGTGGAGCGGCTGAGCAAGAAAGGACTGGTCACGATCAACCATGAGCAGATGGGGCAGTTGCACAACGTGAAAGTGCTGCTTCGCGCCCACGGAGAGCCGCCCGAGACCTATGCGATGGCCGAGCGCAACCAGATTGAGATCATCGACGCCACCTGTCCCGTGGTGCTGGCCTTGCAGCGCCGCATCAAGCGCCAGTTCGACGCCAACCCGCAAGCACAGATCGTTATCTTTGGAAAGAACGGACACGCCGAGGTGCTGGGACTCGTCGGTCAGACCCATCAGAAGGCCATCGTTGTGGAAAGTCTGGACGACGTGAAGCGGCTCGACTTCAACCGCGACATCTTTCTCTATTCGCAGACCACGAAAAGTCTCGACGAGTTCCACCACATCATCGAATACATTCAGGCCCACATTTCCCCGTCGGCCACATTTAAAAGTTTCGATACCATCTGCCGCCAGGTGGCCAACCGCATGCCCCACATTGCCGAGTTTGCCTCGCGCCACGACCTGATTCTATTTGTCGCTGGCCGCAAGAGCAGCAACGGACGGGTGCTCTTTGAGCAGTGCCGACAGGTGAATCCCAACAGCCATCAGATAGAATGCGCCGACGAAATCGACATGCAGTGGCTCAACGGCGTCCACACCGTAGGCATCTGCGGAGCTACCAGCACGCCGAAATGGCTGATGGAAGAATGTAAGGACAAGATAAAAGACCAGAAGACTCTGGAGTAATCTGGGAGTGAGGTTTCAATAAGCTGAAAGATGCTTGCTTTTCTAGCGGAAAACAATCCGGAAAAGCAAGCATCTTTCTTTTGTTTCAAGCTGAAAACACTCAGCTATAAAGCGCAAATCGCCTGACAGCTATAGATTAACCGACAAGACATAAAAAGGCCGCCCCTGGAGGCGGCTTTTTCATTTCATTATAATTAGTGTTCACTGAATAAATATTTTGACCCACACGGGTCCCAAAAAATCAACGCCTCGTTCAGGTCCACAAAGGAGAAAATGGAGCCAGAAAACGAATTTTCCAAAAAAGTACAGACAAAG
>Ga0256406_1001495_pt1 | contig 37394 bp, 36 predicted proteins | sample RumenRJG_03DNA_FD_185986 | JGI IMG/M metagenome (GOLD analysis project Ga0256406, IMG submission 185986) | Bovine rumen microbial communities from Lethbridge, Alberta, Canada - RJG_03 | ecosystem: Host-associated > Mammals > Digestive system > Stomach > Rumen | place: Canada: Alberta | collected...
TTAAATAAAAAAATGGAGGAGAGAGTGGGATTCGAACCCACGGACGCTCGCACGTCACCGGTTTTCAAGACCGGCTCTTTCGACCGCTCAGACATCTCTCCATGCCGTCAACAAATAAGATTATACCAGAAAAATGACTGTTTGTCAACAGTTTTTTTTAATTTTTTTATTTTTTTTTACGTTTTGTTTTTCTTAATTTAAAGTCCGCTAATTCTCAAAGTAAAATCCAACCTATGTCCACTGTGGAATTTACTTTGAGAATTGATACATAAAAATTTACACCTTCAACTAAAAACCGAAATATGCCTTCGCATTCTTATAGCTTATGCCCTCAACGATTCTCTTAAGAGCCTCCCAATCGGAAGGATACTCTCCGTCCTCTACCCAAGTACCGATAAGATTACACATAATTCTTCTGAAATACTCATGTCTCGGGTATGATACAAAGCTGCGGCTGTCGGTAAGCATTCCCACAAAATTGCCGAGTATTCCGAGATTTGCCAAAGCTTTCATTTGTGCTTCCATACCGTCCTTCTGGTCATTAAACCACCAACCGGAGCCGAGCTGAAGCTTCCCCGGAACAGGTGCCTTCTGGAAATTCCCTATCATTGTTGCAAGCACATAATTATCCTTTGGATTAAGGGAATATAGTATAGTTTTAGGCAGACAATTTTCTTTTTCAAGGCTATCGAGAAGTCTTGACAGATTTTCTGCAACAGTATGATCATGTACAGAATCAAACCCTGTATCCGGTCCTATTTTTTCGTACATGCTTGTATTATTGTTTCTTATGGCGCCCATATGTATCTGCAAAGTCCAATCCCTGCTCGCATATTCTCTTACACAGTGTCTTATGACTGCGGTTTTATATATGTCCTCTTCCTCTCTTGAGATAGCCTTGCCGCTCATTTTTTTGTCAAAAACCTCCGCTGCATTCCCCTCTCTGTACGGAACATATTCAAGTCCATGGTCTGAGAGCCTGCATCCTGCTTGTCCAAAGTATTCTATCCTGCCGCTCAGCCAATCCAAAAGCCCCGAAAAGCTGTCTACCCCAATCCTCTCAATACATCCTGCAAATGGCTCCTTGCCTATTTCCACGTACTTATCCGGTCGGAAGGTGGGCAGCACCTTTGTTGAAAAGTCCTTTAATTCCTTGTGATATCTCAAATCGTCCGCAGGGTCGTCAGTGGTACAAACCACCTCAACATTTGATTTTTTTATCAATGCCTGTGCCCTGAAATCCTCCTGCATCAGCAGCTCATTGCATCTGTCCCATATCATTTTACAATTCTTTTCATTCAGTATTTCATCAATTCCGAAATACCTTTTAAGCTCAAGCTGAGTCCAATGATACAATGGGTTTCCGATAAGCAGCGGCAAGGTTTTTGCAAAGCATTTAAACTTTTCGTAATCATCGGCATTCCCCGTAATATATTCCTCATCAATGCCGTTTGAGCGCATTTGCCGCCATTTATAATGGTCTCCGCCAAGAAATAAATCAAAGGCGTTCTTGAATTTGTAGTTTTCAGCTATCTGCTGAGGATTTAAATGGCAGTGATAATCAATTATCGGTAAATCCTTAGCATATTCGTTATAAAGTCTTTTTGCCGTTTCATTTTTAAGCATAAAGTTATCATTTATAAACATATTGTTTTTCCTTCTTTCCGCCTATTTTTTTCTTCTTTTTTTCAACCACATTATACACTATACTTTTTTAAAAGTAAATAGCTTAGGTGTCAAAACGTCAAAATAATATATAAACAGGTAAATATATTACTTATTTTTAAAAACAATGCTGCCGTATTAGGCAGTCAATTGAACGCACTGTTCAACCATATTGCTTAATACGGCAGTCTGTTTTTTCAGGCTTTACAGCTTTTTACATCAGCTTTTCCAAAAGCATATTGCTTCTTTCCACAAATCTTGTCATTTCCTCAGCACCAAGAGGCTTATTGCAAAGCAATGCAAGGTCGTATACGTGTTCGCATACGAGCTTTCTTGTGTCCTCATCCATGGTATCTATCTTTTTAATCAGCTCATTGTTTGAATTAAGCACAAGCGTATAGTCATCCTTAAACATACCGCTCATACCGGCAAACTGCTGACCGTAGGACTTATAAATTTCCTGCATTCTTCTTGATTCCTCGCTTAAGGTCATAATAGCCGGAACATTTGTATCCTTCAAAGGCTTAACCTCAACCTTTAATTCACTCCTGTCAAGTGCCGAAGTAAAGATATCGGTATATTTTTTTGCCTCCTCCTCATTTACGGAATTTTCATCGGTAAGGCTGTCCGAAACGGCAGAGTCAATTCTCATAAATTTGACTCCCGATTCCTTCATTTCCACAAAGGATATAAAATGATTGTCTATCATTGCCGGAAGAATTACGGCATTTTGACCCTGTTCCTTAAACATCTTAATGTACTGCGCCTGCTGAGCCTCATCTGACACATAGTATACATTTTTCTGTTCCTTGTCACCGAGATAATCCTTTAAGGTTATATATTTGCCGTCCAGATCCTTGTAAAGCATTATATCCTTAACCTTATCATAAAATTTCTCATCTCTGATACAGCCATACTTGATGAACATATTAATGTCCTCCCAATAGCTGTCAAACTTTTCCCTCTCCTTTTTAAACAGCTCACACAGCTTGTCCGCAACCTTTTTTGTAATATGAGCGGAAATCTTTTTCACATAGCCGTCATTCTGCAAAAAGCTTCTTGATACATTAAGGGGAAGGTCAGGGCAGTCAATGGTACCCTTTAAAAGCATTAAAAATTCCGGTATTACCTCTTTTACGTTATCGGCAACAAACACCTGATTATTATAGAGCTTTATCTGTCCCTCATTTACCGCAAACTCATGATTCAGCTTTGGGAAGTACAAAATACCCTTAAGGTTGAAGGGGAAGTCAACATTAAGATGAATCCAGAATAACGGCTCGTTAAAGTCCATAAATACCTTGGTATAAAATGCCTTATATTCCTCATCGGTGCAGTCCTTCGGTGCTTTCATCCACAACGGAGTTGTGTCGTTAATCGGCTTCGGCTCCTCCTGCTCTGCCTGCTCCTTGTTTTCCTCTTGACCCTCGGTCTTTTCTCCTTCCTCCTTTACAACAGTAAGGTAAACCTCTACCGGAAGGAAGGAGCAGTATTTATTAAGTATCTGTCTTACGGTGTATTCCTCAAGAAATTCCTCGCTGTCCTCTGCAATAAACAGCGTTACCGTTGTTCCTCTTTCCTCTCTTGTTCCCTCGCTCAGCTCATATTCCATAGAGCCGTCACAGAACCATTTTGCGGGCTTTGCGCCCTCCTTATAGGAAAGAGAATCAATCTGAACGCTTGCCGACGGCATAAAGGCAGAATAAAATCCCAGACCGAAATGCCCAATAATTCCTCCGTCCTTTCCGTCCTCCTCCTTGTATTTTTCAAGGAAGTCAGACGCACCAGAAAAGGCAATCTGTGTAATGTATTTGTCAATTTCCTCCGCTGTCATACCGATACCGTTATCAGATATTGCAATTGTTTTTGCCTGCTTGTCAACAATAACCTCTACCTTCAGCTTTTCATCCTCACCGATTTTTGCCTCTCCTATATTGGAAAGCTTTTTAAGCTTGGTGATAGCGTCACAGCCGTTAGAAACAAGCTCTCTTAAAAATATATCCTTGTCGGAATATAACCATTTTTTAATAATAGGAAATATGTTTTCGGAATTTACCGATATATTACCCTTTGCCATTTGTAATCACTCCCATTGTTTTTTTTCAGTATTTATTTTAATACTTTACCTTGCGTTTGTCAATAGAAAATTAGCACTCTTTTGATGAGAGTGCTAATTTTTACAGATTATTCATATTTGATTAAATATTTAACAGCATTTTAAGCGTATCCGAATATACCTCTGACCGAAACCTCGCCGGAGGATAAGCATACCTCTCTCCCGTCATTACATATCACAAGCTCACCCTTTTCGTTGACATCTGCGGCATATGCATTAATTGTTCTGTCACCTTTAATCACCGTGACATTTTTACCGAGAGTAATACAGTATTTTTTATATTCGGCAATTATCTTTTTTAAATTTCCCGAAAGATATTCGGTATAAATCGGCTCAAAGCAATTCAAAACCTCAGCGCAGACAGTGCTTCTTGAAAGGGTTATTCCCGTAACTCCTTTTACCGAGCAGGCAATTTTACCGATGTCACCGTCAAATTTCTCCGTATTAAGATTAATACCTATTCCGCAGACAGCATAGCTTACGGTATCAACCTCACAGGACATTTCGCACAGCATGCCGCACAGCTTCTTTTTCTCAAGCACGATATCATTTGGCCATTTTATCATTACCTCCGCCCCCGTAAGCCTTCTCAGTGCCTTGCAGACGGCAAGCCCTGCCGCAAGTGTCAGACAGGAAAGACTTTCGGGAGCAATATCCGGCTTTAAAAGCACACTCATCCAAAGGCCGCCGGTGCTGCAAGACTCCCACCTTTTTCCACGCCTGCCTCTGCCGGCTGTCTGAATATCGGCGACAAAAAGAGTGCCGTCGGGCATATGATTTTCCTTTTTTGCAAGAGTATTTGTAGATTCTGTTTCATGAACGCACACAATATTCCTGCCAAGCCTCTCGGTTGTTAAAAGCGGAATAATTTCCTCCCCGCTGAGAACGTCCGCACCGCACAGCCTATAGCCCTTGTTTGTTACGGATATTATCTCATAGCCGTCCTTTTTCAGACTGTTAATATGCTTCCATACGGCAGTGCGCGATATCCCGAATTTGCTGCTGAGGGCTTCTCCCGACACAAAGTCCTCCGATAATTTTAATTCGGTCAAAATATCATTTTTAATCATACGTTATCAATCCTCTGTAATTTCTTTGATTTTCACGAAAAGTAAAATCAAATCATCTTATCCTCTTTGCCTCAAGATAATATCTTTTTTCGTTTGCCTCGCCCATTGAAAAGGTTTTTCTCGGCAAAGCACCGTCGGCAATCACCGTCGGGAAAAGCTGATTTTTACTCATTGCCGGAAGAATAAAGCCGATATTCCCTTTTTGTGCCGCCAGCCTCATTGTTACCTCGCGTCCGTGAATATAATCTATTCTTCCGCCGAAACGGTCGGTATACCAATCAAGAAAATTTTGCAGGGTTCCCACAGTCAAACGGCTTGACGGATTTGAAACATATATCTCTCCGCTTTCCTCCCCACTCACATATGCAAAGCCTTGACCGCCGTTATTGATGAAGGAAATATCATAATATTTTCCCATTTCTTCAAACAGCTTGTCCTTGTCAACATCAAAAACCACCCGATGAATCGGCTCAAATTGAAGTGCGTCATCATGCAGATTTACTATTTCGCACAGAGCAAAGCGCGCCGGGTGAGTTTCCTTTTCCTCATCCGTAAGGTCTTTTTTCAGGTTTTCCCAGCAGGTTTTTGCGGTTGCAAGAGAATGGTTTCCGTCTCCGACCGCAAAAATCAGCTCCGGTACGTCGAGCATATTATACTTGCTCATAAACTCCTCCGACAGTCTTTCCATGCCCTTTATTATTCTGTCACATTCAGCTTCCGAAAGCCTTCTTCCGGTAATGTGACCGCCGTCCATCATCAAATCGAAATCGTATAATACTTCAAATTCTTCCTTCTTTTCTGATATAGACTCAATAATTTTCTTTTTGTTATCGTCAATCAAAATCATAATATGAGGCAGCTCCAGGGGTGCATTTTCTCTGATTTTAACTCTCGGCGGAATACGTTCAAGAACCGTACCCTCCGTTGCTCGCACAAGCGAACCCGAACCCTTTGTAAAATCATAATCCTCCAGGTCGATACAGCCGATTATCCCTTTTCTCGTCTTACCGTTGCCAATGCCTCGTTCCACATATACCATGGTGTTTTTATATTCTTCAAATAAGCCGCTGTCTATGTACCTTTTCATTTCCGAATTGATTTTTTCAATTCTTTCCTCGCTGTTATTTAAAGACAAATAAACCTCAGGGAAAATAATATTAAAAGCAGACGGTTCATTTCCCGCTTTTTCCTTTACCCTTTCCCAATATTCCGGCTCGGAGGTATATTGATCGCAAGCAACAACACTCCATTTTTCCAAATCAACATTTTTGGGAATCAATATATCCGCTTTTCTGAATGTTTTCATAATAATTTTCCTTTCCTGAAATTCTATTTGCAGCATATTTAAAGCTGTCATTTTAAATTACATTTTGTGCATTATTATCCATTTTATCTGACAATATCCGCCGTCACTGCCGAACATTCCTTTATCAGCGCCTCAGGGTCAAGTAAGAGGGTACAGCCGCATATACCTGCACTTACGGCAACCGTATCAAAGCAAAGACAGCTTTCATCAATAAATGTTGGATATTTTTTCTTCATACCAATCGGCGAAACACCGCCCCTTATATATCCCGTAAGCCCCAAAAGCTCCTTTACATGAATCATTTCAACACTCTTATCCCCTGCCGCCTGTGCAAGCTTTTTTAAATCAACCTCACGGCACACCGGAATACAAGCAACCATTACTCCCTTTTTTGCACCTCTGACCACAAGAGTTTTAAAGGATTTTTCGGGCTGAATACCTGTTTTTTGGGCTATCTGCATTCCGAAATCCTCACCGATTTCACCGTCACATTCGTATTCTATTGCCTCAAATTCAACCCCCGATGCCTGCAAATGACGCATGGCATTGGTGATTATTGCTTTCTTTTTTGCCATTTTACTCTCCATTCCGCCGCCCTACGGCGGCACTGACCTCTATAAAGCAGTTCTTCCCCCGAATATCTTCCGCTTTATTATTTAAGCTCAACTATCGTAACTCCGTCCTCTCCCTCTCCAAAGGTTCCGTAACGGTATGATTTAACATATTTATGTTTTTTCAGCATTTGCTGAATACCTTTTTTCAAAATGCCCGTACCCTTGCCATGGATTATTGTTACGGGAGAAACCGAGGCAAGGTAACAATCATCAAGGAATTTTTCAACATTCATTGTAGCCTCTTCAAGATTCTGTCCTCTTACATCAACGCTTGTTGTTGCCTCCATAGACTTAGCGGCAAAAGTGTTTGTTGTTTTCACATATTTGTCAGCCAGCTGCTTTGAGGTTTTGTCCTCGATTTTTACAAGATTTGAGATATGAACCTCCATTTTTAGTATGCCTGCCTGAACAATTACCATTCCGTTTTTATCGGGCAGCTTGGCAACACTTGCCTCCTGGTCGCTCATCGTCACGATTTTTACGGTATCGCCCACTCTCAAATCCTTGGGCAGCTTTCGGTAGATTGTTCTGGGCTTTTGAGAACGGGACATTGCCTCATCAATGCTGTCCTCTTTTTTCTTCAGCTTTTCCCTTGATTTTGCAATTTTTTCCGAGGCATCTGCCGCCGCACCCTTTTCTCTCAGCTTTTCAAGGTCACGTATAACCGCATTTGCCTCTTCCCTTGCATCCATGACAATTATTTTTGCCTCATGCCTTGCTTCATCAAGTATTCTCGATTTATTATCCTTTAGCTTCTTCCTCTCAGAATCAAGCTCTTTTCTTAAATCCTTAATTTCTCTTTTAAGCCTTTGAGCATACTCCATTTCCGAACGCGCCTTTGCCCTCGATTCCTCAAGGTCTGTTATAACGTCCTCAAATTTCACATTTTCATCGGACAAAAGCTCGTTTGCTCTGCCGATTATCGCCTCATCCAGCCCTAACCGCCTCGAAATCGCAAAGGCATTTGATTTGCCCGGCACGCCAATCATCAGTCTGTAGGTAGGATTCAGCGTTTCAACATTAAATTCACAGGAGGCATTTTCAACCCTGTCGGTTGAAAGAGCATACAGCTTTAGCTCGCTGTAGTGAGTTGTTGCAACCGTTTTTGCATTAAAGAGCTTCAAATGCTCCAAAACCGCAATAGCAAGAGCAGCACCCTCCGTAGGGTCGGTTCCTGCACCAAGCTCATCAAAAAGAGCAAGGGAATTATCATCAACACTTTTTACAATATCAACAATATTTACCATATGCGACGAAAAGGTGGACAGGCTTTGTTCTATACTCTGTTCGTCACCGATATCCGCAAAAATATGTGAAAAAACCGCCGCCCTGCTGTTATCGGCAGCAGGCAGATGAAGTCCGCAGGCAGCCATAACCGAAAAAAGTCCCACCGTCTTAAGCGTTACCGTTTTACCGCCCGTATTGGGCCCGGTTATAACAAGTGTATCAAAATCCTTTCCGAGATAAATGTCATTCGCAACCACTCTGCTCTTATCAATCAACGGGTGTCTTGCCTTTTTAAATTCAATAATTCCGTCACCGTTTAATATCGGCTCTCTGCCGTCATAATCAAGAGACAGCTTACCCTTGCAAAAAATAAAATCAAGCTCGCAAAGCATATTATAATTCTCTGAAAGCTCTGCGGCGTGTTCTCCCACATCAACAGAAAGCTCGGCTAAAATCTTCTGTATTTCTTGCTCCTCACGATTTATTAAGGCACGTATTTCATTATTTGCCGAAACAACGCTCATAGGCTCGATAAAAAGCGTAGAGCCGCTTGACGAGGTATCATGCACAATCCCGTTAACCTCGGATTTATATTCCGCCCTTACAGGAATAACATATCTGTCGGAACGCATTGTTACAATCGGATCCTGCAAGAATTTTTTATAATGCTCCGAATGTATCATTGAATTGAGAGTTTCCTTGATTTTTGCGTTAAGGCTTCTCTGCTTTTTCCTTAAGGATAACAGCTCCGGCGAAGCGTCATCGGCTATTTCGGTTTCGGAAAGTATAACGGAATTAATTCTGTCCTCAAGGCTTTTTACCGCAGTCAGCGAGGCGGCAAGTCCGCCGATTATTTTTAAATCCTCGCCTGCGTCATTCAGATAGGTTTTTATGCGCCTTGCGACATACAAAACTCTTGAAATACCCATAAGCTCCGGAGGATTTAAAATTGCGCCTATCTGCGTTCTTTTTACCGCACCCCTGATATCGGGTACGGAAAGATTTACCGGCGGATTCCCCTGCCGAAGCATTGCAAAAACCGCCTCAGTTGTTTCTCTCTGGGCCTCCCTTGCCTTTTCGAGGGAAAGCATTTCTATATTTTTTATTCTTTGTATGACAGGCTCAGAGCTTGTAAAGGCTGAAAGCCTGTCAATGATTTTATCAAATTCTACAACCTTAAATGTTTTATTCATTTGAATATCCTTTCAAAACATAAGCACTGTAAGCGAATGAAAAACGCAGTTGAGCTGTGTATTTTATCATCGCTTACAAAAAATCATTCTGACTTTTTATCTCGTGTCATCAGGTCTTTTACAGCTTGCTGCGGATTTTTGCCGTTGAAAAGAATCTCATATGCCTCACTGACAATCGGCATTTGCACGTTATATCTGCGGCCAAGCTCATATGCGGCGCGTGCCGTATGCACACCCTCAACAACCATATGAACCTCCTTCATAGCCTCGTCAAGGCTTTTTCCCTCTCCAAGAAGTATTCCGCAGCGCCGGTTTCTTGAATGCATACTTGTACAGGTAACAATAAGATCGCCGATACCCGAAAGCCCGGCAAAGGTTTCCGCTTTTGCACCCATTGCAATGCCCAGCCTTTTTATTTCTGCAATTCCTCTTGTCATAAGTGCTGCCTTTGTGTTGTCACCATAGCCCATTCCGTCCGAAATTCCGGCACACAGCGCAATTACATTCTTTAATGCGCCGCCCATTTCAACCCCGATTTCATCATCGGTTACATATACTCTGAAGCTCGCGTCCATAAAAATATCCTGAATATATTCTGCAAGCCGCAAATCCTTTGACGCAACAACATTTGTTGTCGGCAGTCCTATTCCCACCTCCTCGGCATGAGAGGGGCCGCTCATTACAGCAATTCTCGCCTTTGGAATTTCCTCACGGTAAACCTCCGAAAGCCTGAGCAGAGTATCATTTTCAAGACCCTTTGACAAATTAACCATCGGCTGATTTTCTTTAATATGCGGAGCAAGCGCCTTTGCGGTCTGTCTTGTTGCAAAGCTCGGAACAACGGTAACTATCAAATCAGCACCGTCCGCCGCCTCGGCAATATCATTTGTTATATGCACTCTGTCGCCGAGAACAACCTTCGGCAGCAGCACATTTTTCCTTGTTCTTGCTATTTCCTCCGCTTCTTCTTTTAAAAAGCTCCACAAAACAACAGAAAAGCCCTTTCTTTCAAGCAGGGCGGCAATGGAGGTACCGAAGCTGCCGGAGCCTATAACACTGACTTTCATGCATTCTCTCCTTTATTAATTGTATCAACGGTATTCTGTATACTTTTTTTCTTTGACTTAAAGCTAAGCTTATTTTCCTCTCCGTTTTTAAGACGCACTATATTTGCATGGTGCTTTACTATTATAAGCAAGCTCAGCAGCAGCGCACAGATAAAATACGGAATGTTAAAGCTCCCCTCCGCAACCATATATACCGCAACAGAGCAGACATAAATTACCGCAGCGGATATAGAGCCTAAGGAAACATATCTTGTTGTAAGCATAATAATCAACGCGGCGGCAAGTACAATCAATCCGATTCGCCAATCAAGCACAAGCACAACGCCTATACTTGTTGCAACACCCTTGCCGCCCCTGAAGCCGAAATATATGGGAAAATCATGGCCGACAACGGCAAATACCGCCGCAATATATTTCATCGACCCTAAAAGATATGTGCTTTCAAATGCACCGTATGTGCCGTTCTTGGCAATAATACTGTCAAGGGCAACACCTATAAGCGTTGCTGCCACTCCCTTTAATACGTCAATCAGAAGCGTAAATACCGCCGCCTTTTTGCCGTGAACACGAAGCATATTTGTCGTTCCGGCATTTTTTGAGCCTTCGGTTCGTATATCCTCACCGCTGATTTTCTTTGAAAGAATTATTGCTCCCGATATGCTTCCTATTAAGTATGCCGCAAGTGCCGTTAATACCGCTATTATATATAACATCTTATACCATTCCTTTCCAAGCTTCAAATAACAACTTTAATATGAAACATCAATCTTCATATTTTGTGAAATTATTTATTTTTATCCCCTTTTTCTCTGATAATAAACTTAACGGGCGTACCCTCAAAGCCAAAGGTCTGCCTGAGCTGATTTTCAACAAAACGCAGATATGAGTAATGGAACAACTCAGCCGAATTTACAAAGAGAATAAAGGTTGGCGGAGCCACAGACGCTTGTGTGCCGTAATAAATTTTCAGCCTTTTACCCTTATCGGACGGCGGCTGCTGCTTGGACATTGCCTCATTAAGCATATCATTAAGCATTCCCGTTGTAATTCTTCTTTTATGCTGAATATTAACCCTTTTTATTTCATCAAGCAGCTTATCCAATCTCTGCCCGGTTTTTGCGGAGATAAAAATAACCGAAGCATAAGACATATATGCAAATTCTTCTCTGATGCGGTCGGTAAACTCCTTCATAGTCTTATCGTTCTTATCCTCGACCGCGTCCCACTTGTTGACCGCTATAATACAAGCCTTGCCCTGCTCATGGGCATATCCGGCAATTTTTGTGTCCTGCTCGCATATACCCTCGTTTGCATCAATCATTATAACGCACACATCGCTTCTGTCAACCGCCGCAAGAGAGCGTATAACACTGTACCGCTCAACAACCTCATCGATTTTTCCTCTTTTTCGCATACCTGCCGTATCTATTATAAGGAATTTATCTTCACCTCTTGTAAAGCGCGAATCAATTGCATCTCTTGTTGTTCCGGCTATATTTGACACTATAAGTCTGTTTTCACCGAGAATTTTATTTATTAGCGAGGACTTTCCGGCATTGGGTCTGCCGATTACCGCAACCTTAATTTCCTCCTCATTTTCCGAGGTGTCCGCTCCCTCCGGGAATTGTCTGCAAACCTCATCAAGCAAGTCACCGACACCCAAGCCGTGTGTTGAGCTTATTGCAACCGGGTCTCCCAGACCGAGGTTATAAAACTCGTAAAATTCAAAGGGCGGATCGCCTATATTATCTACCTTGTTTACCGCAAGCACTATCTTTTTCTTTGCCTTCAGAAGCATTGCGCATACATCGGAATCGTTTGCGGTAAGCCCGTCACGGACATTAACCATAAATATTACCACATCCGCCATTTCAATGGCAAGCTGAGCCTGACGGCGCATTTGCGAAAGAATTTCGTCCTTACTCGCCGGCTCTATGCCTCCTGTATCAATCAGGGTAAAATGCTTGTCAAGCCATACCGCATCAGCGTAAATTCTGTCCCTTGTGACACCGGGAGTATCCTCCACTATGCTTATTCTCTGTCCTGTAATTTTGTTAAACAGCGTTGACTTTCCCACATTGGGGCGTCCCACTATCGCTACTGTTGGTTTCATATCTTTTCCTTTCTTTATTAAGCCGTAAAATCAAGCTCTTTTCCGGTTATCCTTTCAATAAATTCATATCCGTCATTATCAATCGGTGTAATTTTTATATGCAGTGCCGCTTCAAGCTCATCAAGGGTCATATTGTCAAGGAATACGTCCTCACCCGAACGCAGCATTGAGCTTGGGATAAACATTTCCTCTCCTAACTGCTTTTTACAAAGCTGCTCCTTTATATCTCCTCCGACAACAAGACCCGAAACATTTACTCCTCCGCCGAAGAAATTATTTTTAATCGCATAGCAGTTAATTTTCAAGCCGCCGCACCTTTGCATAAGCCTTTGACACAGTCCGTCAATAAAGCTGTATACAAGCTCACCCGTCACAACAGTGACCTCACGCTTTTTATTTCCGTATTCCAAAAGCTCTATTCCCGAATCAAATTCCTCCTTCAGCGAGGCAACAAGCCCTACGCCGTTTTCAAGCTGAGGAAAGCCTTCATACTCCTCTGCCTCCGGTATCGGCAGCTTGGCATTTATATAAAACTCGTCCGAAAGATAAACAAGTCTTGTACCTGTTTTCTCAAACAGCGCTGTCTGCATTTCCTCCACCTGCTTTACAACCTCATAGGAGGAACGTCCGTCATATGCCTTAAGCTCACAAAGTTCTCTGCGGTATGCCGTCAGTCCCACAGGCACCACCGACACGCTCTCAACATACGGGTAAAGCGACGCAAGGTCGGAAATTGTTCTTTTAAGCTCCTCACCATCGTTATAGCCTCTGCACAAAACAATCTGACAATTCATATACATATTATTTTCCGCAAAACGCTTCATTACAGAAAAAATATTCCCTGCATTTTTATTGTTGAGCATTTTTACACGAAGCTCGGGATTTGTGGTATGCACCGATATATTTATTGGCGAAACGTGCATGGCAATCAGTCTTGATATATCATCGTCATTGAGATTTGTAAGAGTAACATAATTCCCCTGCAAAAAGGAAAGACGTGTGTCATCGTCCTTAAAATACACCGTTTCACGCATTCCCGGCGGAAGCTGATCTATAAAGCAGAATATACATTTATTTCTGCAGCTTTGCGCACTGTCGATAAGAGCATTTGTAAATTCAATTCCCAAATCCTCATAATCATTTTCTATATATATCTTCTCGATATCACCGTTTTTTTTCAGAACCTCAAGCTCAACCTCATATTCCGATATCAAATACCTATATTCAAGAATATCACGGAAATCATGTCCGTTTATCAAAAGCAGCCTGTCCCCCGATTCTATTCCCGCCTCCTCGGCATATGAACCCGGCTCAACATATCCTACCGTAGTATCAGAATGATGCATCCCTTTGTACCTCGTTTTCGCTTTATACATAATCTCTCATTATATATTTTCCCACAAATCTTTGTAATAATCAAGTCTTTTTATAAATTTTCTCTTTATATTATAAAATACTCCCAATATTACCGCCCCATTGTGTTGCAAATTTCACTGACTTTTATTGAAACATTTCCGCAAAATCAACATTTTTAACCTGAAAGGTTTTATGATTTAAGTATTCGAGAATACCTGCATCGGTTGAAAACTCAAGGGACAGCTTATAGGCGCATAGTGCCTGATAGGTTATTCCGTATGCCTTATTGATTTTATTGCTGCCGTACTTTCCGTCTCCGAGAAGGGGATGACCTATAGAAGCAAGATGCGCTCTGATTTGGTGGGTTCTTCCCGTTACCAGCTCAACCTCCACAAGGGACAGCTCCTTCTTTTCCTTAAGAACCCTGTATCTTGTAACAATAGTTTTTGTTCCTATTTTTGAATTATCGTATACATAAACTCTTTTTTTCTTTTCGTCCTTAAACAGGTATCCCTTAAGCTCTGCCGACTTTTTCTCAAAGCTGCCGCAGGCGATACAAAGATACAGCTTTTTCATTTCCCTGTCCTTTACCTTTTGATTCATAACCCTCAATGCCTCGGCATTTTTCGCAGCTATTACTATTCCCGAGGTATTTCTGTCAAGTCTGTTGCATAGAGCGGGAACAAAGGTGTTTTCCTCCTCCGGTCTGTATTCTCCCTTTTTATATAAATAGCCTTTTATACAGTCAATTAAGGAGCCTTCACAGCCCTCGTCGTCCTCGTGTACAACCATACCGGCTTTTTTATCCACAAGCAGAATGTTTTCGTCCTCATACACTATGTCAAGCTCCGCATTAAGCCTAATAAATGCAGTGTCGGGGTCAGCTTTTTCAAAAAATTCATCTCTCAGATACAGCTTAAGAGCGTCACCCTCTTTGACCTTATAAGCTCCGTCCTTAATGTGTCTGCCGTTAATCTTAACACATTCCTTTCTCAGGCTTTTGTAAAGCATTGCCTGAGGCATATTCGGGCAAAGCTTAGTAAGGAATTTGTCAAGCCTCTGCCCCGAATCATTTTTACTTATAATTATTTCTTTCATATCTATATCCGAAATCCTTTCACAAATGCCGTTTGGAGAAAGACGCGTCGCTTATCTGTTTCCAAACTTTTCTATTTTTGATAAATTTACTTATTTTGCCATAAATTTATATTAATTATAACAGAAAAATTTACGTTTTTGTAAATTTTGTTCGATTTATATTGTAACACAGATTAATATATGTTACAATATATTCCGAATAAATTTTGTATATTTTTTATGAGAGGATGTATTTATTAATGGGTTTATTTTTTAATTATAACAAGCCCGGCCCCGGGGTTGACAAAAACGCACCTAAAAAGAAGGGGATATTCAGGTATTTTGAAATATTCGGGAGAAAATTAGGGAAGCTGATTCAGCTTAATATGCTTTATTTTCTCTGTTCGCTGCCTATGCTTCTTGTATGCTATTTTTACTTTGCACCGACTATAATTGATATGTTTCAGCGTGTTGCCGCAACCGAAGCGGGAATATCACAGGACACCGTTATAACCTATCAGGCTATGATTACGCTGTTATTAACTGTCCTGTCTGTTACCATTCTCGGCTCAGGGCCTGCCTCTGCTGCCGCTGCGTATATTGAACGCTGCTTTGTTAGAGAACAGCACGTATGGCTTATAAGCGACTTTTTTGCAAAATACAAAGAAAACTTTAAACAGGGAATAATAGTGTCTGTTGTCGGCATTATTGTTTCTGTGACCGGATTTTTCTCAATCAGGTTTTATTTCATGCAATATGCCTCAGACGGTAAGGGAATCTGGTTTGTACTGATGGTTCTGTTGGTTATTTTCCTGATGATATTTTCGGGAATGCATTATTATATCTATCAGCTGATGGTAACATTTGAAAACAATCTGATTAATTTGTATAAGAATGCACTGTTGCTTACCCTTTCGACCCTTCCGGTGCTTTTGCTGATAACAATAGCGGTAGCGGTAATCGCATACTTCTTATACACAATTCTTGCGCCGGTGCTTACGATGATACTGTCCTTTGTTTTCGTGCTGCAATATCTTCGTTTCCCCTTTGAATTTTATGCCGCAAGCGTTATTCAAAAGAAAATTCTTGATACACTTCCGTCTGAGGACAGTGCGGAGGAACTTTCCGATTCGGATAATTATTCCTTTTCCGAATCGGACACAGCTGATTTAAATAGGAGTGACAATTAATGTTTGCAGATAATTATGATGTTGCGGTAATAGGTGCAGGTCATGCCGGTGTTGAAGCGGCGGTTGCGGCGGCACGCCTTGGAATGAAAACCGTTATATTCTCAATAAGCCTTGACGCAGTCGGTAATCTGCCCTGCAATCCGAGCATAGGCGGTACGGCAAAGGGGCATCTTGTAAGAGAGATTGACGCTCTCGGCGGAGTTATGGGCAAGGCTGCCGACAAAACCTTTATACAGTCAAAAATGCTCAATGTGGGCAAGGGTCCGGCGGTTCATTCTCTGCGATGTCAGATTGACAGAAAGCGATACCATATTGAAATAAAAAGAATATTGGAAACCCAGAAAAATTTACAGCTGAAGCAGGCTGAAATATGTAAAATTCTTGCCGATAACGGGAAAATCACAGGAGTGGTAACACATCTCGGAACTGCATACGGAGCAAAGGCGGTAATTGTTGCCACAGGCACCTATCTCAGAGGAAGAATACTTATAGGCGACTATGAAAGACAGTCAGGCCCCGACGGGACCTTTCCTTCTCTGGAGCTTTCCGAAAGTCTTAAGGAGCTTGGAATTGAGCTTTTAAGATTTAAAACAGGTACACCTGCACGAATACACGGCGACACCCTTGATTTTTCAAAAATGGAAAAGGAGGAGGGGGACGAGCATATTACTCCATTTTCCTTTGAAACGGAAGAGCCCGGCGAAAATAAGGCTGCCTGCTGGCTGACATATACCAACCCGGAAACACATAAAATTATTATGGATAATATAAATAAGGCACCTATGTACAACGGGAAGGTTGAAGGAGTGGGACCTCGGTACTGTCCGTCCATTGAGGATAAAATAATGCGTTTTAAGGATAAGGAGCGCCATCAGCTGTTTATGGAGCCGATGGGGCTTGATACTCGTGAGATGTATGCCCAGGGTATAAGCACAGGACTCCCCGAGGAGGTTCAGATAAAAATGCTCAGAACCATAAAGGGTCTTGAGAACGTGGAAATTATGCGCCCGGCATATGCAATTGAATATGACTGCTGCGACCCGACACAGCTTTATCCGACCCTTGAATTTAAAGCAATCAGTGGGCTTTACGGTGCCGGGCAATTTAACGGAACAAGCGGATATGAGGAGGCAGCGGCTCAAGGGTTGATTGCCGGAATAAACGCAGCTCTTAAAATAAAGGGTGAGGAGCCTGTCACTCTTGACCGTTCTCAAGGGTATATCGGTACCCTTATAGACGACCTTGTTACAAAGGGAACAAATGAGCCTTACAGAATGATGACCTCCCGTTCGGAATACAGGCTGCTGCTACGTCAGGATAATGCCGACGAAAGACTTACACCGATAGGCTACAGGATAGGTCTTATAAGCGAGGAACGCTACCAAAAGCTTCAAAGCAAGCTGAAAATGATAGATGACGAAATAAAAAGACTTGAAAGTGTAGTAATTCCCCCAAAAGCTGCAAATCCTATACTTGAAAAATACGAAACAACACCTGTTGCAACGGGAATACGCTTGTCTGAAATGATAAAAAGACCGCAGTTAAATTATGAAAAGGTTAAAGAGGTTGATACAAACCGTCCGAAATTGCCTTATGAGGTATGCGAGCAGGCGGAAATCCGACTGAAATATAAAGGCTATATAGACAGACAGCTTGCTCAGGTTGAGCAGTTTAAGAAAACCGAAAACAAAAAGCTCCCTGCCGACTGCGATTACGGCAGTATCCACGGTTTAAGGCTTGAAGCAAGACAAAAACTGGAAAAAATCAGACCGGCAAACCTGGGTCAAGCTTCAAGAATATCCGGTGTATCTCCGGCTGATATTTCCGTTCTTATTATCTGGCTTGAGGCAAACAAGCTGTAACAGCCATCAAGTGGCGGCGTAATAATAGCCTGCCGCTCTTTCGTGCCGTTATTGGAGGAAACTATGAATTTAATTAATAATTTTGATGCCCGAGCAATGCTTTGGGTTCAGGAAAACCTTCGTATGCCTGTACTTTCGGACATTCTTGTTCCGCTTACAAGGCTTGGCAACGCAGGATTGCTTTTTATCGCTGTTGCCGTTATCCTGTTGTGCTTTAAGACTACACGTACATCAGGCATACTGATGCTTATATCTATGGCGGCTTGCTTTATTTTTAACGATGTTATCATTAAAAGGCTTGTTGCCCGACCAAGACCCTTTACTACCGTTCCGGGGCTTGTCACGCTTGTTTCGCCGCCCGCAAGCTATTCCTTTCCGTCGGGACATACGGCAACGGCATTCGCCGCTGCCGTCACCTTGTTTTTTACCCGAAAAAAATTCTTGGGAATAGGGCTTGTTGTTGCCTTTTTTATGGGAATTTCAAGAATATATGCAGGGGTACATTACCCATCGGATGTTATTGCCGGCGCTTTGGTGGGAACATTAACGGCAAGTGCGGTGGGAACGCTTTATAAAAAAAGATTAAGGGTAAATCATAATGAAAAAAAATAACAAAAACACAAAGGGAAAAATAATAAATGCGGCATGGCGGCTTTTTTATGAGCAGGGCTATGACGATACAACAATTGAAGAAATCATTGATGAATCGCATACGTCAAAGGGTTCCTTTTACCATTACTTTGAGGGTAAGGACGCTCTTTTAAGCTCTCTGTCATATCTTTTTGACGAAAAATACGAGGAGCTTATGGAAAATCCTCAAAAGCCAGAAAACTCTTACGAAATGCTGTTATATCTGAACGGCGAAATGTTTGCTATGATTGAAAACAGCATAGATATTGATCTGTTAACAAGACTCTTTTCAACTCAGCTTATTACAAAGGGTGAACGTCATCTTCTCGACCACAGCAGAATTTATTATAAGCTGTTAAGAAAAATAGTTACGCAAGGTCAGGAAAAGGGTGAAATTACCAAAGGAATGAATCCCAATGAAATAGTAAAGCTGTACGCAATGTGTGAGCACGGTCTTATGTATGACTGGTGTCTTGCAAAGGGGGAATACTCCCTTAAGGAATATGCGCAAAAGGTTATGCCCATGTTTTTATCAGGCATAAGGGCAAAGGAATGAATGTCATGTCACTTACAAAAAAAATTACACATTGTGCCTTAATTTCTTCCGTTGCAATTATTTTCGGCTATATTGAGGCACTTTTTCCTTTTCCGTCACCTGTTCCGGGAATAAAGCTCGGGCTGGGAAATGCCGCAGTGCTTGTATGCATATATCTGTTGGGCGGCAAGCCTGCTTTTTTCGTAATGCTGATAAAGGTTTTTGTAACAGCGTTGCTTTTTTCCTCACCGTCAACCCTTATCTATTCGCTGACAGGAGGAGTGCTGAGCTTTTTTGCCATGCTGTTAATGAAAAAATTTTCCTTTAATATTATATCAGTCAGCATAGGAGGAGGAATTTTACACAATATCGGTCAGCTTACGGCAGCGGCATTGGTTCTCAAAAGTATTAATATACTGTACTATGCCGCCCTTCTTATTCCAGCAGGAGCTATAGCTGCAGCCGTAACCGGCACGGCGGCAAAAATTATCCTTCCGAAAATTAACAAAGTTGCAAAAAAATAAACACGCAGGCTTTGTATTGCCTGTGTGTTATTTATTTTCATATTACAGTTTTTCAACAGTATCAGCCATTTTATCAAGCCAATTACCTTCAAACAGCTCAATTGTTCCCGAGTCACAGGCGGCTGTCAGCTTTGAATCCATGGGCAGCTTTGCAACTGTTTTAATATTATATTTCCCTGCAATTTCATCAATATGACTTTCACCGAAAATCTTATGCTCCTTACCGCAGTCGGGGCATTTAAAATAGGACATATTTTCAACCACACCAATAATGGGAATATTCATCATTTCCGCCATTTTTACAGCCTTTTCCACTATCATAGAAACAAGCTCCTGGGGTGAAGTAACAATAATAATTCCGTCTACGGGCAGCGATTGAAATACGGTAAGAGGTACGTCCCCGGTTCCGGGAGGCATATCCACAAACATATAGTCAACCTCGTCCCATATAACGTCCGTCCAGAACTGCTTTACGGTACCGCCGAGAATAGGTCCTCTCCATATAACAGGGTCGGTGGTGTTTTCAAGTAGCAGGTTTACAGACATAACCGATGTTCCCAGCTTGGTTGTGACGGGCAGCAGTGCTTCTCCTGTGGACTTTGCCTTTTCCTTAAGTCCGAATGCCTGAGGAATTGACGGGCCTGTAATATCTGCATCAAGGACTGCGCTTTTATAGCCTCTCCTCTGCATTAAAACCGCCATTAATGAGGTTACAAGCGATTTGCCCACTCCTCCCTTTCCGCTTACAACGGCAATTACCTTCTTTACCTCCGAATCCTTATTTACCGGCGCAATAAGGCTTTCCTGCTCCCTTTCCGAACAGCTTGCGCCGCAGCTTGAACAATCATGTGTACATTCTTCACTCATGGTATAATTCCTCCGTTTTTATTGAATTTAAGTATGCTGTGTAAGACAGCCGCATTATTTTGTTATAAATCTGTATTCAGTTGTAAAATCATATACTTCCCCTGCCTTAAGTATCGGAGAGGGGAAATGGTCATAGCTTGTTGAATTGGGGAAATACTGTGTTTCAAGGCATAATGCATCATGCTTTTTATAGATTTTTCCATTCTTGCATACTCTGTCCTCTTTTATGCAGTTTCCCGTATAAAGCTGCACTCCGGGTTTGTCTGTATAAACCTCCATGGCTATTCCCGTTTTTTCACTTGAAACAACCGCAGCCTTTCTGAAGCCCTTGCCGTCAATAATAAAATTATGGTCATATCCGCCGAATTGCTTAAGCTGCGGATAATCGGAATTGATATCCTGTCCGACCTTTTTACCCTCGGTAAAATCAAAGGGTGTTCCCTTTACCGATAAAATTTCTCCGTATGGCATACATTCATCGGTATTGGGTGTATAAAAGCCGCAGCTCATCTGCAAATTCAAATCATAGATATTATCACTGCCCACGCCGTTCAGATTGAAATAGCTGTGATTGGTAAGATTTACAACGGTATCCTTGTCCGATACGGCTCTGTAATTTATAACAAGACCGTTATTTTCGCTCAAGGTATATGTAACCGTTACATTGAGCTTTCCGGGGAAGCCTTCCTCGCCATCGGGTGAAACAATTGACATTTCTATTGCAGGATTTTTTTCGTCATGGATTTCCTTAACGTCCCAGACATATTTATTGAACCCAGACACACCGCCGTGCAAACTGTTTTTGCCATCATTAATTCCAACGCTGTATTCCTTTTCTCCGATGTTAAACCTACCTCTGAAAATTCTGTTGGCGTGCCTGCCGATTAATGCTCCGAAATATCCGTCGTTGTTAAAATATTCTTCAAGAGTATCTCTGCCGAGAACAACATCAACATACTCTCCCTGTCTGTTCTTAACCCATAATTCCTTCACTATTCCGCCGTAGCTGATAATTTCAGCCTTTACATTTTTGCCGTTGTCAAGAAGATAGGAAAACACTTCCCTGCCGTCAGGCATAAATCCAAAGCTTTTCTTTAAAATGCTCATAATTTACCTCCGTTCTTTTTTATTATATTATTCTGATTCGATATACAGATTATTTTATTTGCTGTACAGCTTTTTATTATATACCATATAGTGTAAAATGTCAAATATTATTAAAATATTTTAAAAATTTTTCTATAACCTATTGACAAATTCATTCGACAAGTGTAAAATACAGTTATATTCGACAAATGTAAAACAAAGGAGAGGTTATTTTGCAAGACATAAAGAGACTTCCCGATTCCGAGCTGGAAATAATGATGCTTATATGGGAAACAAACGAAAGCGTAAGCGCCGACTATATTATGGAACGGATTAACAAGACCTGGACCAAAACAACCCTTTTAAATTTTCTGACGCGGCTGTGTAAGAGAGGATTTCTTGAATGCAGTAAGGAGGGACGGTATAATCTGTACACTCCGATTGTGAAAAAGGAAGAATATCTGCAAAAAGAGAGCAAAAGCTTTTTGAAACGTCTTTACAAAAACTCCCTGACGGGGCTTGTAGCCTCGCTGTATGATGGGAACAGCGTTTCAAAAGCAGATTTGGAAGAGCTGAAAAAATATATTGAGGAGGCGGAGTAATGGCAAGAGAGGTATTTATGATATCACTTACCGTAACACCCGTAATATTGCTGATTCTGCTGCTTTCTCCATTGACCGATAAGCATTTTAATGCAAAATGGAGATATTATGTGTGGCTTGTGATTGCATTACGGCTTGTAATACCTGTAAGAGCGGAAATTCCCTCTGCGCCGATAAATTTTAATATACAGGATAAGGTAATATATTTTAAACAAAGCGGAACGGAGGACAAAGAGCCGGATACTTCGGGATACATAACCGAAGGAAACCCCCAAGATAGCAATGACAATAGTGGGATAAACGGTGACAATTTGCTGACGGATAAAGCGGCGCCGCCTTACAAGGATAACAACAGCTTGTTTTATCTTACCGTTTTTGAACTGCTGAGTATAATCTGGGCTGCTGTTGCCCTATTGCTGTTCTTGCGGTATATCATAGCCTATGTTTCTGTAAAGAGAAGTATAATAAAAAGCTCACGCAGGGCGGAGGATAACACATATATATGTTCCGACATATTGAGCCCCATAATGATGGGCTTTTTCAAACCGACAATTGTTTTTCCCGATAAAGAATATACAGATGAGGAAAGGGAATTTATCATTCGTCACGAAATAACACATTTTAAAAGGCGTGATACCTGGTTTAAGCTGCTTTTGCTTGCGGCAAATTCCATGCATTGGTTCAATCCATTAATATATGTTATGGTAAACAGAGCAAACAGGGATATTGAATATGCTTGTGACAGCGATGTGACAAGGGATATGGATAAGAATGAAAAAAAGAGATATTCAATGATACTCCTGAATACAATCAAAGATAAATCAAATGGAGGCATAATTAATGAGTAAAATAATAAAAGCACCGAGACTTTCAACAGAATTTTCACAAAACGGAAAACAAGCACAAAAACGTTTTGAAAATATTTTTTCAGATCGGACAAAAAAGAAAGGAACTGCTTCATTGCTGGCTGTTGTCATTATGACCGCAGCAGCAGGAACACTTGTTGCCTGCGACTCCGCAAGCGTCGGAATAATAGGCGGAGCAGACGGACCTACCGCAATTTTTGTGACAAAACGAAATGAGGAGAAAAGCCTGTGTCAAAGCTTATATGACGCAAGCTGCAAATATATCGGTGATGCCTCAGACGTTGGAAGAATACTTGGCCTGCTGCCTCCCGTCGGCGGAGCAGAGCCGCGCGGAATGCAGCTTCAGACAACAGAGGAGCCTTACGGGCTTATCAGATGGTTTGAGGGTAATTTCGGCAGCGAGGAGGAGTTAGAGCGTCAGGCGGCAGTTATCCTTGCTTTAATCGAAAATGCAGGATATGTAAGCTATTCCACCGATAAGGGCGAAACAGTTTTTAAAAGCTATTCAAGAGATAAGCTTGGTGTAGACTATGCTAAGAGCTATGAAGAATTTGAAATGATATATAATCTGTTATATGCAGACAAAAAGGCAATGTCTGATGATGAGCTTGTTTCCTATGCTACATTAGAGGAAAACAAGGGAGACTATCTTGAAGGCGAGTGTATGGGTGAGGGACATATAATATTAGGTGATGACATTTTGGAAAACGGCGGAAAAATAATATACGCTCTTACAACCGTCGGTTACTACGGCTTTGAAAACGACTGCTTTATAAAGGTGTCGGGAAGCGGCATTATTCCTGCCCGAATAACCTTTGACGCAGATAATAACGTTACAGAATATTTAATGCCAATGGACGGCGGATTGTACGAAAAGTCGATAAAGGAAATTTTTCCGAAAAAATACCACCACATTATTCTTAAAGGAGATTACAAGGAGCAGTATGCGGACTGCTTTGAACAGGAAAAAAGATACGCAGCCGAATATCTTGAAAAAATCGGCAGAAATGCACTCATATGTGAGTACGGCGACATTGAACATAAGCTGCCCGATCTGAGCGCAGAGGTGTCCAACAAGCTGCTTGATACCTTCAGAGAATACCCTTATTGGTTGGGTACACAGGAAAAGATTATTGACGGCGTAAGATATGTTTATAAAAGGAGCATGGACGGAGATAATACCGTTATTTTTGAAAAATACCTGTATGACACAGGCGAAACTGTCAACAGGATTGTGCTGAATGTCGATAACGGAGAGATAAAAGCTATTGAGGGTAAAATGCCGCAGGAAATTAAGGAATAAATAATGCTCACTGAATAAATGCGATTTTCAATCGCATTCAGAAAAATTATGACTATTGTCAAAATTTTTCGTGTAAAATCAAAGATTTTACACAATTCGCATTGATTAAGTCTGCTGAAATAAATATTTTGGTAGCAAAATATTTATTCATGGTGCAAAAGTGCATTTTAAACGGTTGGTAACTTCTTTGTTTCTGTCGGAACGAGTATAGGCTCATTCTTTAGTGGTTTGTGGACGGGTATTAAGGACACTGTTGTCGGTGTATGGAACGGTATCATTGGCACAATAAAAAGCACTATTAACAGCGTCACAAAGAAATGGGCGGATATCGGAATAAGAACAGCATCTCATCGGATTATGGGAACATCGGAATTTGCGAAATCTCAAGCAGCAACGCAGGGTGATATACACAGACCATCTGTCCGGCAGAAAACTGAACAGTTACCTTGCCAACATCAATATGTTTTATTTGCAATATGATTACTACAATCCTCAAGCGTGACAGAAGGGTCTTCCTGCCATAAGTTTTGACCGGTTATGCCGTCTTTGTTTTTTTAGAAAGACAACAGAGCCTTCTCTTTGTTCTGTAAATCCGGAAACATAAACTGTTCCGTTTGCGCACAAAGAAAATGATACACAGGAAGATGAAGCTCCTGCACTTTATATGTTTCGGTTTCGGGAACTCTTACGGTAACATCACATATTTCGGACAGACGGCTTTCCTTTTCTCCTGTCAGCGCAAGAGTTTTTGCTCCCACACATTTTGCAACCTCCATCGCATTCACCACATTCTTTGAATTTCCTGACGTGGAAAGACCTATCACAAGATCATTTTCCCTTGCATAGCCGTAAACAAGCTGGGCATACATCATATCCGGCTCAACATCATTAATAAATGCCGATAAAATTGCGCTTTGGCTCGGAAGCGAAATCGCAGGCAGTGCGCCCTGTAAATTTTTTCTTAAATGCTCCGGGATTCTTTCGTCTTTAACGGGGCGTTTGAGCATAAAGCCCTTCATAAGCTCTCCTACTATATGCTCGCTGTCCGCAGCACTTCCGCCATTGCCGCATACAAGCACCTTACCATTCGATTTATAAACCAAACACATCAAATCCAATGCTTTTTCTATATCCGATGAGCATTGTTTTAATACAGGATATCTTTCATACAGATTCATCGCAAATTCTCCTCATTATTCATTATTTTAATTACTTTGTCAACACTGTTTTAATATATTAAATTTCACTGCTTTGCATAGCAGCAACAGCAAGGGCGGCATAATCACCTATGGAATCCCCTAACTCCGCCGGCAAAATTCTGCACGCCTCTCTTGAGCTTTTAAGTGTTTCGGCTTCTATGACCTCAAGCATTTTTTTCTCAAGCAGCTCCCTGCTCCGCGAGTATATACTGCCAATAACTATCGCTTCGGGATTTAAAATATCTATCAGCACCGACAGACCTCTGCCAAGATTTTTTGCACAAATATTATAAACCTTTAAAGCGTCCTTATCTCCGTTAATTGCACACTCAGCTATTGATTTTGCACAAATGCTGTCAAGCTCGGAGAGGCTTTCGCAGTAAGAAACCCGCTCTCCCATCTGAAATTTTTCAAGAGCAAGTATTTTCCCAAGCTGTGCAATTCCTCCGCCGGAGCAAAAGCCTTCGAAGGAGCCTGCCTTTCCATAGCCTACGGGGCCTGTATTTTCCATACGAATATGCCCTATTTCTCCCGCCATATCGCAAGCTCCGCCATACAGCCTTCCGTTTAGTATGAGCCCTGCCCCCATGCCAGTTCCGAATGTCAGAAAAATCATATCCTGAGTTCCTTTTCCGGCACCGTATTTCCATTCTGCCGCAGCACAGGCATTTGCGTCATTTTCAAGATATACGTTTACACTGTACCTTTCTTTAAGGTATTCAACTATCTTTACATCATCCCAGCCCGGAAGATTTGGCGGCGACATAATTATTCCTCTTTTTGAGTCCAACGGTCCGCCACAGGAAATGCCGATAACGTCAATATTATCGGTCATTTCCTCTGCTAAACTGCACATTCTGTCAATCATTTCATAAGGCGAAATACTGTGGTCTGTCGGGATAATTCTCTTGTCCTTTATGACAAGCTCACCCTTTACCTCTTCACCTGTACACACCGCACATTTCGTGCCGCCTATATCAAATCCTATCATATAAATCCCTCAAATTCATCAAATCCGCATTTTTTCATTTCTTTCATATATCTGTTGTAGTCTATGTTGATTATATTTGTATAATAATGATTCTTGTATTCCTTGCCGCTCACAGTCCATTTTATAAGATAAAAGCATTGCTCGCCGTCTTTTATTGAAATACTTCCTATTTTTGATGATGAGTCTGCATTAAGCAGAATTTCTCCGTGCAGAACCTCCTTATCATCTGTAATGTTTGTAACCGTGTACTCGGCATAGGAAGCCTCGGGAAGGTCATTTACTCCGTACAAATCCAATGTGTTACCTTTAGGCTCATCAAACATAAAGCAAACAGGATTTTGGGAACGCTTAATATAATGGTAAGCAAGTTTTTTGGTAAAGTAATAGTCAACCACAGCGTCCGAAACCTGCGGCCAGCCATCAAGAAGATTCCACCAAATTATTCCGGTTCTTCTCCATTTGCTCAGTCTGAACCTCTCTATAAAATACTTTTTAGCCTCTGCTTGAGAAATCTGGCTTTGACGGACAAAATCATCTAAGCCCTCCTCCGCACTTCCAAACAGTGTCACTACCTGATCATATGCCAGCTTAATTCTGTAAGAGGGTCCATCACTCATATCAGGTTCAACACAGGTTGCGTGTACAAGATATTCGTCTGTCGGTATAAAATTATCATTAAATATTTTTTCAGGATTTTTAAGAAATCTTTTCAATGATTGGGTTGAGGGGAAACCGTGATACCCTGTTTCACTTGCAAAATGACAGGATGTATTTTTATAAAAATCACCCTTGAAATAATCTCTCGGTCCCCACAAATGATCCTCCGGTAAAATACCCTTGGTTTTGTACGCAATTTCACTTATATAAGGTGAGCTTGGCAGATACGGTCTTGTTAAATCATGCTGAATCAGCACATTTTTTATAACCTGTCTTGTAATAATATTGTCATTGGGGTCTTGCGGAAATCCACGCCAACCGCCGTCATATCCTTGGTCATTCTCATTATCTCCTGCCCACAAAACCAAGGACGGATGATTTCTGAGCCTTTTCACCTGATAGGTCGCCTCTTCTTCTATCATATTCTGAAAATCCTTGTCCTGAGGCGGTTTTTCACACGCCATGGCAAAATCCTGCCATACCATAATCCCGTGACGGTCACACAAATCATAAAATTCGTCCGATTCATATACATTACCGCCCCAACAGCGCACCATATTACAGCCTATATCGTCCAACAATTCAAAAGCCTTGTCCAATCTTTTTATATCCTGCGAATGAAGTGCATCGAGAGGAACCCAATTTGTTCCGAGAATAAACACCTTTTTTCCGTTAATTTCAAAGCAAAATTCACCGTTTCCGTCCTTGTCGGTACAATCAGTCATATTAAGCTTTACCGTGCGAAAACCAATATTCATTTTCTTTATATCACAGCTTTCGCCCTTATATAAAAGCTCAACCGTTGTATCGTACAAATTCTGCTCTCCGGAATTTTTAGGCCACCACAGCTTGCAATTATCAATATCAAAATTAAATGTAAAGCTGTTATGCCATGTCTTGCACTCATGGCTAAAGTAACTGTCACCACAGCTTCCGCTGACCTTTACCGTATAATCGGTTATATAATCCCCATCAGCATCAAAATTAATAAAACACCTTACCGTTGCTTTATCCTCATGGTAATCTATCAAGGTTTTGGTAATAAAAACCTCATTTATTTTATTATTCTTTTTCTTCTTTATTTCAACGTCCTTCCATATACCGGCAGATATAATTCTCGGCATTATGTCCCAGCCGTACATATGCCGCGCTTTTCTAACATGAAGACTTTGAAACCCCGTTTTGGAGGCAAAGCTTTCTGCCGAAAGCAGATATTTTCTCGATTCAATGCAAACAGGCTTTATATGTACAACAATCTCGTTTTTGCCAATATTGAAATCAGCATAAACGTCATAGCCTATAAACATATTGTCGGTAGCTTTTACAAATTTGCCGTTTACATAAATGTCGGCTATTGTGTCAATACCTGCAAAATGAAGATATATGTTCTTATCCTCTGTTTCAAAGGTTGTATAATACCATATATCCATATTTTCAAGTTTTTGAGCCTGCAAAGTATTTGTTGAATAATATATAGGCTCAATAAGTCCGGCATTCATTAAATCAATTTCAAAATTTCCCGGAACTTCCGCAGGTATTGTTTTAAATCCCGCCTTTTCTATATCTTTTATACATTTTATCTCAGCATCTCCATATTCCTTGTGCGGACAATACGCTGCTTTCCATTTAAACATAATATGAACCCCTTTCAATAAATGTAATATTATTTAAATTATATGACAGCATCATATTTGTGTCAATTACAAAATCATTGATATAATTGATATAATCAACTATATTTTACGAAACCGCATATACTAAAAATAATTATTTTTTCGTATCTCAAAGCATTTGCTTATAGACAATCGACAATAAGTATGCTATAATATACGCATTGGGTATGATAATACGGTATAATATATTAACGGAGATACAAAGGAATGAAAAAATCAATATGTCTAAACATTGAACCTATTAATAACGATGATTTCATAATAACGACAAAAAATATAAAGGCAGGGGAAGAATACCCTCTTCACTGGCATGATTATTTTGAATTTGAAATAATAACAAGCGGCTGTGCGGAGCATATACATAATCAAAGCAAATATATTGCCGGCGAGGGAAATGCCTATCTTATGTCATATTATGATTTTCATTCATTCAAAGCCATAACCGATACGAAGCTTATAGGTATCCGTTTTAGCAATAATGTCCTTAGCGAGGAACTTACAAAGTTTATTTCCCCGGGCATACACAAATTAAACTGCACATATGACAGAAACGAATTAAATAATATTATAAATCTAATCAAAAAAATTGAAACTGAAAAGGAACAAGGTCTCCTGTTCGGCCGTCAAATAATAATCAATACACTGTCGGAGCTTGTTATAAATATAATACGAAAATCAGATGTCGGAACGGAAAAGCCTGCACCGCAGCTTATTCAGAAAGCAGTGATGTATCTTTATAAAAATTTCAGAGATGACATTTCTCTCTCGGAGCTTGCCGAGCAGCTGCACGTTTCGGTAAATTATCTCGGTATTTCGTTTAGAAACAGTACAGGCGTACCCTTCAGGGAGTATCTGAATATGCTTCGACTTAAATACTCGTGTCGACTGCTTCTTTCATCAGATTTGTCTGTAAAAGAGGTTGCATATGCTTCGGGTTATAAAACAAATGAGCATTTTTTCCGGGTGTTCAAGCACAACCTAAATATGACACCGTCGGAATACAGGCGCAAAAATCGCACCTCTCTGCCTTTGGCATAGGGCAACAAAACAACGGTCTTGCCGAGATTGACGTATTCACCGTCAGAATTTTGTTCTTTTAAATTTATGCAAAGCGTAATGTGGCTGTCGGTCAGAATAACTTTGTCACTTATGCGTATTTTTGTGTTGGGAAGTTCAATGACCGTACCGAATATAGGCGAATACCCATCACCGTTTTCCCGTTCCTTTAAGAGCTTTGCAAGCTCTGTTATTCCGTTCATGAATACCTCCTGAGTCCGAGTTTCACATAATGCGCTCCGTTTTTTATGCTGTGGTCGGAACTTTCTATCAGATAATTGTACAAAAGCAGAAAACCGTCTTCATCCCAGAGTAAGCCTTTAATACAATCACTTCTATTTCCACTGAAAAGAAACAGACTTCCGTCATATGGATTACAGCCGAAATTCTGCTTAATTATTGCTGCAAGTCCATCTTTGGAACGCCGCATATCTGTATAGCCGCAGACTATATATACATGAGTTGCATCTATGCCGCCTAACATTTTAACACCTCAATTACAGAAACTAACGTAGCAGCCGATATAGTATCGGGAAGTTCCACATTAAGATTACCCATGTTAATTTTAATGCTTGCTGCAGCCACAGCCGAATTACTCGTGTTGAGCGGAATTTGAACAATGTCGTGAGTTTCGTCACAAACAGCCTCTCTTACCTTTCTTAAACGGTAGTAATATGTCTTAATGTTAATACCGTTTGAATTACACCACTGCTGTACTGTCAACCCGCTTCTGCGGCAGGTCTTAACCATTCGTTTATGCGTACTTTGTTTTTGATTTCCATTATTCTGTCAATTCTAACCAACTCCATAGATTTCGTTAGAATGATTATACCATATCAGCGCAGTTTTATGGTAGGCGTGGGTTTATTGACCGCTTACGTCATTTACAAAACCTTGCAGAATGTCACCGTTTAGCTTTTTCAGCGGTATTTTGCCTAAATTAGGATTTATATAGTTGTCAATATGACTTTTATAAATCTACTTTCTTGTAGACTTTAGTGTACCTTGTGATTTCAGCCAGCTTTCAAGCCACACGGAAAGCAAGGTGTTCTTGCCTTGCCGTGCCGGATATGTCATAATACTTTATGTAACGACCTTCATAGCTGCATAAAAAATCGAAAAGAAATTATTGATAATTGCATTGTGGCAATTTCTGAAATACTGGATACATCAAAATTAGAAAAACAAGCTGCGGAACTTTCGGAAGAATGTGCTGTGGCAACAGAAATCATACGAAAATGTGTGGACGAAAACGCTCACATTTCCGTTGACCCAAAGGTTTATGGCGAAAAATATGAGTTGCTTGCAGACAGATATGCAAAAGCAAAAGATAAGCTTGATGAAACAGAAACGGAAATCGCAAGCAGGAACTCAAGGAAAAATATGATTGCGGCATTCCTTGATAAATTAGAAAAGCAGGAGCATTTGATTACAGATTTTGATACCGGACTTTGGAACGTAGTGATAGAATCAATGACAATATACTCCAAAGAGCATATAGTGTTTAAATTCAAGGGCGGAACAGAAATCAAATGGTCTATCGTATAGAAAGCCCCACAGAATAACCAAACGGTAAATCTGTGGGGTCCTTTTTTGAACTAATGTTTACATTCCGCAAAAGTTAGAACATATCGCTTTAATGTTAACTATGTTGACAAGGCATTTCTGATGTGATATAATACATATATTGAATGGAGAGTGATATATATATATGGAACTGCGAGTTCTGAATTACTTTTTGATGGTATCGCAAGAGGAAAACATAACAAAAGCGGCACAGCTTTTACACGTTACACAGCCGACATTATCAAGACAGCTTATGCAGCTTGAAGATGAACTCGGGGTAAAGCTGTTTGAGCGAAGCAATCACAGCATTATTCTTACAAATGACGGACTTCTCTTAAAACGCAGAGCACAGGAAATTGTATCACTTGCGGAAAAAACAAAAAAAGAGCTTACGTGCGAAAAGGAGCTTGCCGGAAATATTGAAATCGGCAGCGGGGAATTTATGAGCTTTTCTTTCCTTGCAGATATTATATCGAAATTCTCGGCTGAAAATCCAAATGTATCCTTTAAGCTGCACAGCGGAAATGCCGACACAATAAAAGAACAGCTTGAAAGCGGTGTTTTGGATATGGGTATGCTCTCCTATCCCGTTGATATAAGCAAGTATGAGTTTATCAGGTTGCCGCAAAAGGAAAAATGGGGTATTGTTATCCACAAAGATTATGAAATATCGAAAAGAAGCTATGTGACTCCCGACGATTTAATCGGTTTGCCGCTTATAATACCAAACCGTCGACTTATACAAGACGAGCTAAAAAAGTGGTTCGGAAATCTATATAATGACATAAATATTTTTGCATATCACGATCTGCTTTATAATGCGGCAATGATGGCAAAAAACAAAATGGGTGTTGTTTTAACGCTTCAGCTTGAAAGTAAATTTGACGATTTGAAATTTGTTCCTCTTGCGCCCAAGCTTGAATTTGGAACTGTTGCAGTGTGGAAGAAAAACCAAATTCAATCTCCGACAGTGGAAGCATTTATTGACTTTGCTAAGAAATACATATTAGGCATTTCTGATAATGCAATATAAGTATTAGACATAATTACTCGATGGTGATATAATATAGGTACCTGATAAAGGTGCCTATATTTTTTGGTGGTGATTAAATGACAAAACAGGAAGTGCTGACAAAATACAATGTTCCTCCGGATTTGTTGGATAAATACACGGCAATAAAAAAATGCACAAGATACAGCGACAAAGACATTGAGAACATTAGTATGATTATGACATTGTATGAAGCCGGATTTGACGATACGGAAGCTGAAAAATACTTTGAATACTGGCTTTCGGATGAAGATACGGCTGACAAATGCACTGAAATGCTTACAAAAAAGCGAAAGCACACGCTTGATGAAATTCACTCAAAACAAAAGCAGCTTGACGGCATTGATTATCTGCGCTACAAAGTTGCAAAAGAAAATAAAAAGTAAAGGAGTTTTTAAAAAAGAAATTTTGCAGCATATATGTTTTTGCAAAGCGAGTTTGTGTTTATGGATTATTCAGAATCCAAAATACTGTTTTATTTAGATTATCTTGCTCTGATGGGACTTTGTATTTTTATATCCCATTACGGCTCAGGATTTATAAAAAGATACAAATATGAACATAAAGATGGAGGAATTTAAAATGAGTAAAAAATTAGTAGCGTATTTTTCAGCAAGCGGAGTTACAAAAAATTATGCAGAAAGACTGGCAAATGTGATAGGTGTGGATTTGTTTGAAATTAAACCCAAACAGCCGTACACAAATGCGGATTTGAATTGGCAAAACAGCAACAGTCGTTCAAGCGTTGAGATGAAAAATCCGGATTCTCGTCCGGAAATTGCGGAGAAACTTTCGGATATGGACGAATATGACACCGTTTTTGTCGGCTTCCCGATTTGGTGGTACGTGGCACCGACCATCATTGATACCTTTTTAGAAAGCTATGATTTTTCAGGCAAAACAATTATTCCGTTTGCAACAAGCGGTGGCAGCGGAATGGGCAAAACCGCCGATGTGTTGAGGAAGATCTGTCCCAACGCTGATATTCGTGACGGAAGATTATTAAATGGTATGACGGACGAAAAAATCGCACAATGGGCAAATGAATTTTAATTCGGAAGGGATTTGATATTTATGAAAAAAATCACACAAACAGCGGGTCGTGACGCACTCGGAGAATTTTCACCTGACTTTGCACATTTTAATGATGATATTTTGTTTGGTGAAAACTGGAACAATGAGGATATCGACTTAAAAACAAGATGTATTATAACCGTTGTTTCACTTATGTCGCAGGGAATCACAGATAGTTCGCTCAATTATCATTTTCAGAACGCAAAAAATAACGGTGTGACACAAAGGGAAATTGCAGCAATAATAACGCATACAGCGTTTTATGCAGGCTGGCCCAAGGCGTGGGCAGTATTCAATTTGGCAAAGGAAGTTTGGGGTGAGTAAATTATGAAGTATGCAAAACTCGGAAATTCGGATATTGAAGTATCAAAGCTATGTGTCGGCTGTAAGAGCTTTGGAAAGCCGTTTAAAGATTTTCACGAATGGACTTTAAGTCACGATGAAACGGAAGAAGTTGTCCGTCATGCACTTGATCTCGGAATAAACTTTTTTGATACGGCGAATACCTATGCACATGGCACAAGTGAGGAATATCTCGGACGTGCAATTAAAAACAATGTTTCTCGTGACAAGGTTGTGCTTGCTTCAAAGGTATATTTTAATGATGGGCATTTATCAAAGGAAGCAATAAATCGTGAAATAGACGGTACACTGAAAAGGCTCAGCACGGATTACCTCGACCTTTATATCATTCACCGCTTTGATTATGGGACTCCGATTGAAGAAACAATGGAGGCACTTAACAATCTCGTGAAATTGGGCAAGGTTCGTGCGCTTGGTGCGTCTGCAATGTACGGCTATCAGTTCTACAATATGCAGCTTGCGGCAAGGGATAATGGGTGGACGCCTTTTGTATCAATGCAGAATCATTATAATCTTATTTATCGTGAGGACGAAAGAGAGCTTATTCCGCTTTGCAAACAGATGAATGTGGCACTTACGCCTTATAGTCCGCTTGCGGCGGGCAGACTTTGCCGTACAAACTGGCACGCAGATACCAAACGTAGCAAAACCGATTATATGGCGGCAGGAAAGTATGATAAAAACGAAATTGAGGATCACAAAATCGTTATGCGTGTAGGCGAGCTTGCCGATAAATACGAAAAAACAATGACACAGATTGCACTTGCTTGGCAGTTCAAAAAAGGTGTCACATCTCCTATTATTGGTGCGACAAAAGCAAAATATTTTGATGATGCCGCAGGAGCACTTGAATTTGAGCTGACGGACGAAGATATGGCATATCTCGAAGAATTATATATTCCGCATAATATTGTAGGTGCATTATCAAAAGAAAAATAAGGAGGAAAAATTCAATGAAAAAAATAATATCTTTTCTCTTATCAATATGTATGATTTTGAGTCTTACACTCACATCTTGTGCGGCAGAGGAAACACAAACCGAAAACAATACAACAATTATTCTTAAAATCGGCAGTCCTACCATGACGGTAAACGGAAATGATATGCCGATTGACGAACAGGGCACCGTTCCTGTTATAGTAAATGGCAGAACCTTGCTCCCTGTGCGTGCGGTGGTTGAGCAAACGGGCGGTACGGTAGATTGGAACGGCGAAACACAAGAGGTTACGCTAATCTACGGAGAAGATGAAATCAAACTTACAATCGGCTCGACAGAGGCACTCTTGAACGGCGAAAAGAAGACTCTTGATGTTGCACCAACAGTCACGAATGGTCGCACTATGCTTCCGATTCGTTTTATTGCCGAAAGTTTCAAATTCAAGGTTGAATGGAACGAAAGTGAGCGAAGTGTAACAATTACAAATACAAAAACAGCAGTAGAAAATCCCGCAAAACAGCTCGAAGAAATGAAAGAACCTACAAGCAAGAGCATTGTTGTGTATTTCTCGGCGACGGGCAACACAAAAGCACTTGCAGAAAAAATTGCTGAAGAATCCGGTTCGGATGTATTTGAAATTGTGCCCGAAGAACCTTACACAAGCGCAGACTTGAATTATAACAGCGATTGCCGTGCAAACGATGAGCAAAATGACGCAAATGCAAGACCTGCCATTTCAAGTACACTTGAAAACCTTGAGGACTATGATGTGATTTTTATCGGTTATCCCATTTGGTGGGGTACTATGCCGAAAATTATCAATACATTTTTAGCTACATATGATTTGTCGGACAAAACAATAATGCCATTTTGCACAAGTGGCGGCAGCGGAATTTCAACCTCGGTGTCGGCTATAAAGAACGCTTGCCCGAACGCAGATGTTAAAACAGGCTTTAGGGGATCATCGGGTACAACGAGTACGCAGATTCGTACTTGGCTAACTGATAATAATTTTAGTAATGCGATTATACGAAAATGAAGCTTGCTGAAAATATCTCAGTAATAAACAATATGGAATTAAATTGACCATCTGTCAAATTTGTACGGTCAGCACAAAAGGAACAACTATGGTTTTATACATATTGACATTGAATGTATTCTTTTGTATGGTTGTGCTATTATAAAATGAAAAAAGGAATGATTTGTTATGTATTTAGAGAATATAAACAGTCCGGAGGACATTAAAAAATTAAATATTAAAGAATTAAAAGTTTTAGCAGATGAAACAAGAGCGGCGCTGATAAACAAAATCAGTAATGCAGGAGGACATAGCGGTCCGAATTTGGGGATGGTCGAAATGACAGTTGCGCTTCATTATGTTTTTGATTCCCCTAAAGATAAATTTGTGTTTGATGTGTCGCATCAGTGCTATCCGCATAAGATTTTAACAGGCAGAAAAGAGGCATTTTTAGACAGCGAACATTTCGGCGATGTAACCGGATATACAAACCCATTGGAAAGCAAACACGATATCTTTACTGTCGGACACACTTCAACATCTGTTTCATTAGCTTTGGGCTTGGCAAAGGGCAGGGATCTGCAACAGTCAAAAGGTAATATAATCGCAATTATCGGCGACGGCTCATTGTCCGGCGGAGAAGCGTTGGAGGGAGTGGATTATGCGGAAGAATACGATAAAAACCTAATTATTATCCTCAACGATAACGATCAAAGCATCGCAGAAAATCACGGTGGCATGTATAAAACGTTAAAGGAATTAAGAGAAACGGGCGGCAGCGCTTCGAATAATATTTTCAAATCGTTTGGATTGGATTATAGGTATTTAGACAACGGTCATGACGTGCAAAGTCTGGTTGAAATGTTTAAAAGCGTAAAGGATATAGATCATCCGATAGTATTGCATATACACACAATAAAAGGAAAGGGGTTGCCTTATGCGGAACAAGACAGGGAGTCATGGCATGCGGGAGGACCGTTTAATGTAGAGGATGGGAGTCCAAAGGTAAAAGTACAGGAAGTTGACGATCCCGTATTTGATAGTATAAAGGAATTGCTCGATACAAATCCAGAGGCAGTAGTTATAAACGCATCTACTCCTATGGGTCTCGGAATGGTAAAAGGAGTCAGAGAAGAATATGTCAAGAGAGGGCAATTCATTGATGTGGGAATCGCCGAGGAAAATATGGTTGCCATGAGCAGCGGTGTTGCGAAAAATGGCGGAACAGTAGTGTTCGGAACATTTGCGCCTTTCTTTCAAAGAACGTACGACCAAATATCTCACGACTTGTGCCTAAACGACAGTCCGGCTACTATGCTTGTATTGCAGCCCGGAGTATATGGAATGAACTCCAATACACATATCGGTTTATGTGACATTCAGATGTTTGCCCATATTCCCAATCTTATCTATTTGGCACCGGCAAACAAAGAAGAATATTTTGGCTCTATAATAAATGTTGGGGTATAGAAAAATATTTACAAAAAAAGCGAGCATATTTGCTCCAAATCCTGTATAATGGAATTGAGAACTAAAACTA
>Ga0256406_1001499_pt1 | contig 37315 bp, 51 predicted proteins | sample RumenRJG_03DNA_FD_185986 | JGI IMG/M metagenome (GOLD analysis project Ga0256406, IMG submission 185986) | Bovine rumen microbial communities from Lethbridge, Alberta, Canada - RJG_03 | ecosystem: Host-associated > Mammals > Digestive system > Stomach > Rumen | place: Canada: Alberta | collected...
ATTCCACTATTGGCTCCGACACCACAAACGGTGACGAAAAAGACGCATAATCAAACAGGCCGCCCGTGAAAAGGCGGCTATTCTTCTAGGAGGTGTTCGGTATGATTCTGCCCGAATCTCTGACATATACGGTTGTTGTTGCCCACCGTGCTAATCGCTCCCATAAATCCCTTTGCAGTATTGGCCTGCTTCATGTTGAAAAGGGGGAGAAGGTATGGGAAAAAGAAATATTGGTCAATCCGCACACGAAGTCCTTTTCCTTTGCGCACTATCACGGTATCAGTGCCGCCCGCGTGGCGTCCTGTCCAGCGTTGCCTGAAGCGTGGGAAGGTGTAAAGCAATACTTTACAGGTCAAAACATCGTTTCTTATTCGGCGGATGCGTGCGACGATACCCTGATTCAATCCCTGCAGGCATATGGCATTGACTTTCCGCCCTGCCAGATTGTCCACGTCAATGAACTATTCCGTGCGGATCGTGGCAGCGTATCCCTGCGTTCGCTTGCAAAATCGCTTGACTTCGACGATGATTTCACCGGCGGCGATACGCTGGAAACGCTGGATTTGCTGAATCTTGCCATGGAACGTGCCGCCGCCCGTGGCAGCCGCGTCATTCAAAAGGCATTCGGCGTGAAGTCCTATTCCGAAAAAGTGCTGCGCGAAAAAAGGCAGCAGGAGGAACAGGCCGCCCGCGAAAGGCGCAAGCAAGAAGAGCAGGCCGCGCGTGAAAAGGCGCTGGCCGAACGCGAACGCCTGGCACTGGAAGAAGCCGAGCGTAAGGCGGAACGCGAAAGGGAGGAACGCGCCCGTAAAGAAGTGAAGGCAAAAGAAAAAGCCGCCGAAAAAGCACGGCGGCAGGAGGAAAAGGCGCGTATGCAGGCCGAAAAGGCCAAGGAAAAAGCCCAGCGGCAAGCCGAAAAGGCCGCTGAAAAGGTGCGTCGGCAGGAGGAACGCGCCCGCAAGCGTGCCGAACAGCAGAAACAATACGATGAATGGTATGCCCGGCAAGGCAAGCCGATGCGTGCATTCATGACTGCGCTGCCGTTCATCCCGCTTGTCCTGATTATCTGCGTCATTCTCTATTTCGTTTTGTAGCATACAAAAAAGGCGCGCCGCGCCCCGACGTGCCTTTTCTGCGTAGAACATTCTATTCCAATGGGAATTTAGAGGAAACCGTTACTCATGGAAGTTTTAGTATCGGTTCACTTTCTATTGTACCCATAAACGACATTCTGTAAAGGGGGAGGAATATGATTGCAGCCCTTTATGCGCGCTATTCGTCCGACAATCAGCGCGCGGAATCCATCGTGGCCCAGCTCCGCGCTGGCAGGGAATACTGCCAGCGGCGTGGTTACACCATCATCAAAGAGTATGCGGATGAAGCGTACACCGGCACCAATGACCGCCGCCCGCAATATCAGCAGATGCTTGCCGACGCGCGGCATGGATTGTTTGAAGTGGTCATCTTCCACAAGGTTGACAGATCGGCTCGCAACGAATACGACTACTACCGCCACAAGCGCGACTTGATGGCGTGCGGCGTCATGGTGGAGTACAGCGGCCAGTCCATTGATATGTCCACGCCGGAAGGCGCGCTCATGGAGAATCAAATGGTCGGCCTTGCCGCCTACTATTCGCGGAATCTTTCCCGTGAAGTCAAGAAGGGACTGAAGGAGAATGTCCTGGCAGGCAAATTGACCGGTGGCAAACCTCCTTTTGGTTTCACCACGGATGCAGGCAAGCACCTGATACCGGATGCAGGGGAGGCCGCCGCTGTGCAACATATCTTTTCCATGTACGCCGACGGCCACGGTTATTCCGATATACTGGCCTACCTGAACGGCCACGGTTTCCGCACGCGCACGGGCCGCCCGTTCGGCAAGAATTCCCTGCATGATATCTTCCGCAACCGTCGGTATATCGGCGTGTGCATTCTAGGCAAGAATCAGAAATACGCCGACGGCCACCGCAACAGCCACCGCGCCGACCACAGCGGCATGATCATCGTCGAAGATGGCTGTCCGGCAATCGTCAGCAGGGATTTGTGGCAGCGCGTGCAAAAGCGCATGGACCACAACCGGCACCGTCCCGGCGCATTCCGCGCCAAGCATACCTATCTGCTGTCCGGCTTCATCCATTGTGGCCTGTGTGGCGGCACGATGGCAGGCACCGGCACGCTCTCACACGGTCACGTGCTCCGATATTACCGATGCAGCGCAAAGACGAATCACGGCAAGGCCGCGTGCGCGAACAGGGGAGTGAGTGCCGACCGCCTGGAACCGTTCATTGTCAAATACCTGCGCCGCGTCATGCTCTCCCCCAATATCCTGATGCGTATAGCCGCCCGCGTGGCCGCAATCATCCGCGAATCCGTCGGCACCGTCGATGATGCGCGTCACCGCCTGCAGCAGCAGGAAGCGAAACTGTCCCGCGCGCTGGAACGTCTCTATGATATGGTGGAGTATGGCGAACCTGACGAATACGACCGCGAACGCATGGCGAAAGTCAAAGCCGAATTGACCGCCGTGCGCGCGGATCTGCGCGACATCAAGCAAAGGAAGCAGCAGGAAACGACGCCCGCCGACGTGGTCGCCTACATCCGGCAGACGTTCCTTCCTTTGCTCGAACAGTCCGACAAGCTCCATATCATCCTGTCCGCCCTTGTCCATGACATCATCGTCACCCCCAGCAAGGTCCGCGTACAGTTCAGCATGGCACCGTTTGAGTGTGGAGGGTTCACCCCCGAGCGCACCAGTAAACTCAAACTGCCGATTGTCGAACGGTCCTGGCCTAGATGGATATTCGACGCGGCGTAAAAATAAGCCACCCTGATTTAATCAGGGTGGCATTTTGCGTTTTATGCAAATTACTATAGGGATTTCACCAGCATGGCCGCCGTGACAACTTGCCACAGTGTTCGTTCCAGTTTCAAGCGTCGTTCAGTCCGTGCGTGTTCCTTTTCGGATTTCTCGTAGGATTTCTGTGCTTGATTCAATGAGTTTTGCGCTATCTCTAGCGACATCTTCGCCTGATCTGACTGCTGCTGCAGCTCCATCAACTGACTGTGCAGCAGATTTATTTGCTTCCTCGACTCCGTCAGCCGCGCGTTCAGCTCCATCAAGCGACTGGCCGACAGACTCGACTGTGCTTTTGCTGTCTTCAATTCCTTTTCCGATTGCGTCAACAGCATCTGCAGCCTTTCGTTGTTCTCCTGCAGCCTGTTCAAGTTGTCTTCCAGCGTCTGAAGCTGTGCGTCTGTCACCTGATAGGAACACAAGCCAACCGATGGCGGCCAAAACAGCAGCGCTAATAACAGCAGCGACATCAAGCAGCGTTTCGGCGTCCACATTACGCCGCCTTTTCTGCTGGACGCATTTTCCCGACTGCTTTTCCTACAAGGTACAGCGTCAGGTTGATGATACCCGGCAGGAAGATGGTGTCGCGGAATTTTGGCCATCCGGTTTCTTCCGCCGCGTCACGCTTCAACTGCGTGGCAAAGGCATCCGCCACAGACTGGACCGCTGGCAGGACCGTGTCGCCAATCCACGCGACGATAGCGTCCTTTGCTTCGCCGCTGGCAAAGTCGGAAATACTCGACAGCGCTTCGTTTTTCAGTTCTTCGATGGTCATTGTCTGTTCCTCCTTATGCAAAGACAGATTCATCATACATATAGTCACCGTCAAAGGCGTGCGTACCCAGCCACATTTCGTTCGTGTTCTGCCATACGTAGCCGCCTAAATCGTCGTTATCGTCCCATTGTGCGTTCCAGACAGGGCATTCAAGCGACTTCCAGTCAATCAGATTGCACAGCCACGAATATGATGCGTACACACCGCTGTTCAGGCCGATGTTTTCCAGCCACGCTTTACACATGGCCGTGCAGTTTTCCCGGCTGAAGTCGAATCCGTTGCTGCGCTTCCAACCGTCAGCGTCTTCAAGGTCATAGAATACAGGCAGTTCCAGCAATACGCCTGCGTCTTCGATGATTGCGCGGCATTTCTGTGCCTGGCGCGCGGCGTCGGACGGATGCAGGCCGTAGTCGTAGTGGTACGCTCCGACCAGCAGGCCGTATTCGTGCGCCTTGTCTACGTTGTAGCGGAATTCCTTGTCTTCATGTCCATTTCCCCAGCTTGCGCGGACATAGACGAATTTGCATCCCGCGTCCACGGCAGCCTGAAAAACGGAATCAGGGATGTGGTCACAGTCTGGCGGTACATTCTGTTCGGAAATGTCAAACCCTTTTATCATACTTTTCTCCTTTCTCGTCAGATAACTGTTTCAATGTGTTGCGAAGTTTTGCAGGGATAGGGATACCGGCTTTTGCTGAATTCTCGATAATAGACAGTCCTTCATTGCCAGTGAAGAACCAAACCACGGCGGTTTCGATTGCTGGAATGCCTGTTGCCTTTTCCAGTTCATGCGAAAGCACGATCAGCAGCAGGATAAGGATTTTCTTGCAGATTCCCCTGAAGCCAATCCGTGAATCCAGCTTCAGCGCCGGGTTGATATACGCGGCAAGCAGTCCGGTTATGTAGTCAATGACCATCATGCACAGCAGCGCTTCGATGGCATCCGACCACCCCAAAAAGTAAGATACCATTGTTCCTGCCGCTGAAGCGGCAGCGCCCACCTGCCTTTCTATCCCCGTAGGCATCCACGCCCGCGCCATAGTCCATACATCCATAGGCCCTCCTTAGAAATGTACCTGATAGAACAATGCACCGGCACAATCTGCCGCAAAGTCGCCCCGATCGAAATGGTCATCCACAAACTGCTCTTTTGCAGCCCCGATGGCAATCGTGGTCAGCGTGGCGGCGAACGGCGACATCTTGCAATTTCTCTGCAGTTCGTCGTTGATGACGTATGAAACGCCAAAATGGGCGAACCTGTCCACGCCGATGTCCGAAATGGCATCATTCAGCGGATGTGCCTGGACCGTCACCGGCAGTGCCAGCAGCGCCGCCAATAGAAGAACCTTTTTCATTTCTATTCCTCCTTCTGAGAACACCACGCGCAAGTATTGCTTGCGTTAATTTATAACCATCACAATGTTTCAATCCTCCAAGATAGCTCATAAGCGAATCATGGTAGTTTTGCGCCGATGCGTTCCAGTTGTAGTATTGCTTCTGTATCTGGCGTAAGCGGCGCTTCATGTGTAAGGATGATTTCTTTCGTAGCTTGATGTGGTCGCGGTAAACCCTGTAACCACAAAAATCTATTCCCTGCCTTACGCCATTCACGGATGTTTTGTTGTTCAGCTTCAATGCAAGTTTCGATGCGATAAATTCTTCAATTTCGCGTTCATACTGCCATAGCTGCCTTTTGTTATCCGATACAATTGCAATATCGTCCATATAGCGGATATAGTGCTTGACGTGCAGATGGTGCTTGCAGTATTGGTCTAATTCGTTAAGATACAGATTCGCGAACATTTGCGAAGTCAGGTTACCTATTGCCATGCCCACGCCTGGCACACGCTCTTTTTCATAGTTATGGTCATCTAGCTGGATTCCAAACAGGTGGTCGCCGTAGATGATTGTTTTCATCAACCATAGCACTTCTTTGTCCTTGAATATCTTATTAAGTATTTCAAACAAAATTGCATGGTTGACGCGGTAAAAGTATTTACTCATGTCCAGCTTCAGCACGTAGGCTGGCGGTGGAGTGATGCGAATATATTTCTGCAGTTGCTTGATTGCCCTGTGCGCGCCGCCGCCGATGCGGCATCCGTACGATGTGTTGATGTATCGGCGGTCAAATATCGGATTCAGCACGCGGTATATCGCCCATTGAACCACCCTGTCTTTGAACGGTAGTGACATAATCAATCTTTTTTTCGGATCATGCACGAAAAATTCGTGATATTCCCCGACTTTGTATTTATGCCATATCAGCTCATTTTGAATTTGCACAAGGTTTTCTTCAAGGTTTTGTGTGAAGGACATTACATCGTGCCGATACCGGCGCCCCATGGCCGCGTTATGGTAAGCGGCCAGCAGGTTTTCGTAACTGTAAATTTCTTTGTAGATATTTCCGATTCTTTTCATGGTTCATTTCTTTATTTACTTTCTGTTTTGTTCTTTTGTTTTTTGTTTTTACATCCGCTGTACATTTCGCCTGCAAGTTTGCTCATAAGAGTATTGGCCGCGCGCTACTAATTGCAGCGGTCCTTTTGTGTTTTTCGACTCAATAATTTCAGCCAGAGGAATACTTGCCCTTATCCTGGCGTACTGGAATATATCCCGTAAGACATAGACTACTGACGTGCCAGGTGAAGCCGCACGGAACCCGATGTTGTTGTTCACATTCGACCGGACGTTGTTCAGATTCAAAGCGAACAAGCCAGCATTCGCGCCGTTGTTCCAATTGCCACCGGCGATAGGGATCCGTAATAGCAAGTACCCCTAATATAAGTCTACTTCGCGTTTTGAGATTTTATCCAGCCACCAATCATGCAGCCGATTTCAGCAACATTTCTTGATAACCGTTCATAACGCTTCGTAGACAAATATCCTCTTTTATAGCCTAGCCGGATGAACTGTTTCAGTACAAACAAGGCCACGTCCGCCTGCTGCAGCGTCGTTTTCTTGTAATACTTCTTTACCGCCGAAACGATAAGTTGGTCCAATTCCAGGAAGGCATTCTTCGTGTCCTGACCTAGCGCGAATTTCTCACGGCGCGGATATTGGTCAATACCCTGCCATAAATCATCCATCATATCATTTATTTTCGTGATAATCGTCAATTTATCCATGATATTCTCCGCCGCCACGCTATCGCGCGGCGGTCAAAACACAAAGTTCAAAGGTCAAACGGCAGCGTAAGCCGCACGGAACCCGATGTAGGCGGACACATGCGACCGGACGTCGTTCAGAGCCAAAGCGAACAAGCCAGCACCCGCGCCGTCGTTCCAATTGCCACCGGCGATAGGGAGCCGCTCACCGGCTGTATTCAGCCAGAAATGGTCGTCCGCCGTAATGCCTGTAGGCGGCGCGATAAGAGTCTGACGCAAGATGTCCGGAATGGTGAAGCCGGATGCGGCAGCTACGCCGGAAAATGCACCTTCCGTACCTACTTCTTTTGCGCGTGCCGAACCAATCTGAATGCCGTTGCCCGTGAAGAAGGACTTCGTATCCACCCATCCGGTGGCGTCGTTCTCTTTGTTTGCCGTGTCGAAGTTGTTCATGGCCGTTCCATCCTGGCCGTGTACGTAGATGTGGCCGTCGATGATTTTTGCACCGTCGTTCCACTCCCAAGCATTACCGCACAGGTCAGCGATACCGTCCTGTTCGCCATTGTGGTTCCATGAATTAGGCCCGCTGCCCGTCAGCGTACGACCATCACCGCCCATGGTGCCATGCTCATAAGTTGCGTCGTAGGCTTTGCCGGTTGCCGTGTTGCCACGCGGCACGGTTCCGTTCTTCAGGCACCACATAGCAATAGCGGCCCACTCGACTCGCGTCATGATGTGCCAGCCTTTGCCCTTCGCCGTACAAGCGTTACGTGCGCCGTCAAAGTTAATCCATACGGCAGGGTCTTTGTGCGGCAGAGAGTAGGCGCGACCGTTCGTCACGACATTCTGATATTTTGAAATGTAGATCTCCGACAGCTCACGGCCATGGTAGAGGAACGCCGGATGCACGCCCGTGCCAAGGTCACTGCCGACATCCTCCAAGTTGAATTTCGGCACGCATACCATGATGCTGCCGTTGCCTGCATTGTCATACAGGACCGTGTTCTTGCCGCCCGTGGCCGCTTCGACGGCGTGGCGGAACTCATCACGTACGAAAGTTTCAATCATTGTTTACATCCTCCTGTTCTTTCTCAAGTGGAAAATACAAAGGCAGCAGGTCAACCGTGACGTTTTCGATGTCCACAGGGACTTTCTCCACGCGGAACACTTCTTTGTCCTTGTCATCCTTCTTTCCCGTGTCAACCATGATGTGCTGTGCCGGCGGGATTTTCACGCGCATGGCCAGATAGGCACCGTCACCGCCAACTTCCAGCGTGCCGCCGTAGTCTTGAGTGACGTCAAGCACGGTTTCGCTGTCAGCCTGTTCTTTTTCCAGGTCGATGCTTACCGTGTTTTCTCCCTTGCCGATGAACAGCGTGCTTTCCTGTACGCCGAACGGCACATAGGTGGCGGTGGAGGAAAAATCCAGTTCATGTACAAGCATTGTATACCTCCTTACTTGTTAGCCTGGACGGCGGTATATCGGACAACGACATTATCCGCGTCGTTCGTCACCACGACGGTGAACGAATTCGCGCGCTTGTCCTTGACGGCGACCGTCGCCTTGCGGTTGTTGGCGGTAGAATCAACTTCCAGCGCCACGCTATAGTCAGCACCAACCATGGCGTTTTTCAGCGTCACGGTGGCGGTTGGCTGCGAATTGTAGTAGTCCCCATAGTTCGGTTCCACGCGGCGTACGTCCGTGAAGCTGGCCGCGTTGAGATTTGCCGCGTTGTCTCCGGCAGGAACCGTGATGCGGTACAAGGGGAGTTTCCCTTCCGGCACAGAATCCGCGACCTTGACGGATGCGTCATCATCCATGTATGCGTAGAAGTTAATCGGCGCTGACGTGGTGTTGGCCGGCACCGCCGCGACAGAGTCCTGTGTATCAGCAATCGTCATTACGCTACCGTTGTACCAGAATGTGCTGAAGTTGGCCGCGTCGTAGGTGCCTGTCTTCGTCAGCTTGACGTTGCGCGTGCCGGCAATAGCATTGATGACGCCACCTGCAATCACGAATTTGTTGTATACGGTAACCGTTCCCTGCTGGACCTTCGATTCTTTCCATGCCTGCAGCTCATTCTGCGCATTCGTCGCTTTCTGCATGGCCACTTCGTACATGGCGGCAAGGTTGTTCTTGTCCTGATTGTACGGTTCAGCGACCGGATACAGCGTCGTGACGTCGGTTGCATCAATGACATCATGGTACAGGCCGGACGGGATTGCCGTTCCGCCGTAGGTCGGCGCGCCGGATGGATTGTCGCTTGCATTGTACGCCGTCTGATTGCGACGATGCACGCGGATCAGCGGGATTGCATAGACATAACCGTCTACACAATGCAGCGTATTGGCGGCTGACGTGCTGCCGTCTCCTGCGCGGTACAAACCCGTTGAAACTTGTCCGAATGTATAGCCGGTGTCCGCGCTTGCACCGCCGCGTGCTTTTACCGTTGTGCTGTCATCCACGCCGTTTGCGTGTGCGGAAAAGTTCACGTCGGTATAGACGCGGATATTCCAGCGCAACTGAATGCGGCGCGCCGTTTCATCGCCGGCCACCGTGTCCAGCAAGTCATTTGGCAGCGTCCCAGACGCGATACCGCCGTTCTTATAGACAGATTCGCTGTCATCTTCAGGGCTGTTCGTCGGCCCCACTTCCTGGAACCATGCTTCGACATAAGCAAGGTCTTCGCGCGCGCCATTGAACGGTGCGGCAGGGAAGATGATGTCGGAATAGTTGTCGGAACGGTTTGCACCGTCCAACTTCAACAGCCAGCCGTTGATATTGGCCGCGGCGTTGTTGATGCGTACCGTGTTGCGCGGCGACGTTACGCCCGTGATGATGTCCATTGAAAGCATCCCGGACGTCAGCAGTTTGCGCAAGATTTCAGCGCGCAAGTTATTCTGTACCTGCTGTGCCAGGTTGATTTCTGCATCCTGCAAGGGTTTTGCTTGCTGAAATGCAACCATGGAGAAAGAACGGTTGGCAGGGTTAAGCAGGCGGCTCATGCCCGTGGATGCTTTCGGCCCGCCTTCCCACAGCTCACGCGACGTTGTATCGCCTCCGAACCGTACGATAGATTCGCTCATATTGTCCTCCTTTTAAATCCTTAAATATCCTAAAGCCGCATGATCATTCAGCAGCATTCCGTATTTAGGCGAAAATACTTTTTCTGTGCGGCCAGGTATCGTGTGTGTGATGGTTTCTGTTGCGGTAGAGTGCTTCGACGCATTCAGCAGCGTTCCGCCCGTTGCCGTCACCACTTGACGCCATACAGGGATATGTACCATGCGCGTTACGCTCGACGGTGTGCCGCCGTTCGTGTGCATGGCGTTCAATACGGCCCCTGTGTGCCGTTCCTTACGTTTCTCGACAACAGACGTATAAATAGACGTGTGGTCGATTGTAGGCGCGTCATTCAGCGTCACAGGCCGTCTGGTATTCATCCGCGCGGCGGTGAATTCCTTGTAGCGTGCTGTCTGCTTCACGTCTTCCCTGACTGTGGATACAGTCACATGGCCGCCCGTGATGGTGCCGCCCGTGAACAGCACGTCGGTCATTTCGACATCTTTTCCGATGTCCTGATGCGACGTTTTCCGTGTTCCGGCACGGTTCAGCGACCAATACGGATGCAGCGACGTTTCGCGGCGCGTTGTGGTGATTGATGTAGTCCAGCTACGTTCCATTCCGCCGCCACCGTTCATGTTGTGGCCGTGGTAGGATATAACCTCCGCCCATACCGCTTTGTGATACGTCCGCGTGTTGGTCTTCGTCGGCGCGTCGTTCATCGTGGGGGACGCGCGCGAATTCATGCTGTTTCCCGTGAAGGTCATCCATTTTTCTGTCACGTCTCCGCCGATGTCCTTTTGTTCTGATGAATGATTTGTGACGTTCAGCTTCAGCCGCCCGTTTATGGTTCCGTTCCCGAACGTATAGGCCGTATGGCGTTCCGTTTCGGTGTGTGTTTCAGTCCAATGCGAGACGATTCCCGCCGCATTCAAGCCCGCGTCAAAAATTACGTGCTTGCGCGTTTCTGTCCACGTCTTATCCGGTATCACCGTGCGGATCAGCCGCCCGGCGGCATTCAGTCCAAACTGTTTTTTCGGCAAAATGATGATGCCATATCCAAGGTGTGCCGGTTTGTAAAGGTCCACGCCTTCATGCAATCCCTTGACGTCAATGACCACTTTGTCGATGTCATCCGCGTTTACCTTGAAGTTGAACGTGTAGTGCTCATTGTCTTCGTAGAGTGTCGCGCTGCCGTTCTTGATGTATCTGTCTGCCAGCGCCTCCATAAAAGGCTTTGTGGCCGCCGCTTTGTAGTTCAGGCGCAAAATGATGCGGTTCCGGCGCTGCTCATAGGTATCGTTCGGACGTACCGTCAGCCCCAAAAGGCTTTCCCAATCTGACAAGTGCCATGTGGCTGTCTCAATGTTTACCTGATTCAGCAGGTCAGCGACGCCTACACGTATTCTTTCGTGTTCGCGTGACAGCGTGTCGGTCAGCGTCTTAAATTCAACGTCCGACTGCAGGAAGGCTGGCAGGTATTCCAGCAGGTCAACTTGTTTATTACGTAGCCACGACATTGATGTCCACCTCCCCGACGGCGGCAAGTTGTTCGGCGGTCAGCGTCACATTTGCCACCTTGCCGTTCAGCGTGACGGAGTCCGGCACGTAGTCCGTGGCACCGCATTCAAGCAGGATTCTGCTTATCTGTGCCAGGGATATTTTCGACAAGCCAAACCACTTTTCACCCAGCCACCGATTGACGGCGGTTTTGAAGGTATCCGCGTCCACGGTTCCTTCGATGGTCGCGGCAATATCAATCAGCACCGGTTCCGGCGATACGACGGTTACCGTCGCGCCGATAGGCCGCTGTTCCTCGATGTAGTCATATGTTTTTTTGATAAGCTCCGCCGATGCGACTTTGTTGTTCGCGTCCACAATCAGCACTTTCACGGTTCCAGGACCGTTCCACAATGGGATGACCTTGCATTGTCCGACGCCTGACACCGCCATGGCCCACGACCAATAGTGATTCGCGTTGCCGGACGTGACCGGACGCCGCATGACAAACAGCAGGCGTTCGCGTAAGGAATCGTCGTTTTCTTCTTCGTATCCGTCATGTGCTGCCGCCGCGTTCGTTACCGTCTCGACGCCATACAAAGGAACCGGAATCAATGTCACCGTCCCCGCCTTGACGTTTCCGCCCGCTCCCGTGGTGGTGGAGGTGGCCGTGGCGTTCACGCTGCCGTCTGTGCCGATTTCTGCATCTGCTTTCAAGGCGAACGATACGCCGCTATCCGTGCTGAAAATATATCCGGCAGGGATGACGGTGCCTGCTTTCCCTTTGATGGTCAGCTCGACTTCTGCCGCCGTGGCTTTGCGTCGCGACAGTCCGGCCAGCGCGTCTGCCAGATAGTCTAGGTAAATACCCCATGACGTTTGCGGAAACCCTGCTTCGACAATCAGTTCCATTTCTGCATAGGTCTTTTCAAATTCCTTTGCATTCGCTGATAGTTCATCGAACGAGAACGTGCCTTCGTCGGCGGACGCCTTGCCTTCATTCAGTTCGGCGTAATAGTTCTTCAGCCGTTCCAGTATGTCCAGGCGCGTTTCTGCTTCAAACATTGTTTCACCTCCTTACAGCATGACGTTCATGATGATAGGTCCGTATACCGTCGTAAGTTCCAGCTCCATTTCGACGTTTTTCCCCGTGTGGGTGGCGTTGACCGCCGCCACGTTCAGGATGTACGGATTGGCCATCAACCCTTCCTTGACCGTGGTGTAGAGTTGCGCGGTATATTGCGGATCATTCGGTCCCGCGCCAATGAACGGTTCAATCTCGACGCCATAGTCATCGAAATAGGCGCGGTATCTCGACCGTTCGCACTTCAGCACGTGATATACCCATACTTTTATCGCTTCGTTTTTCTCGACATAGACGTGGCTTCCGTCTTTGTTCAAGATGAAGCAGTTTTTACCGAAGTCCCACGCCATTTCCTTGAACACAGGCAGGTTGTCCTGTGTCTTTTGCTGTGTCGTGGTGCCGGTCATGAATGGATTTGCCATATCAATTACCGTCCAGTCTTTTTAGTTTTCCGGCAACGATGAATTGAACCGTCGTTGTGTTGTCATCCCCTAAAATCGGTATCAGGATGACGCGGTCACCGACTTTCCATGTGTCGGTCAATGCTTCATCGTTGTCTATGGGATGGTTATGCGACGCATATTCCGCGTATCCGCCGCCGCCGCCACGGTCGGAAGTTGCGCCGACCATGTGGCGCGTGTGTCCTGGAATCCAATATTCGTCAATCCAAAGAAACTCTTTCGTCAGCTTCATCCCGTTATGCTCGACAATGATTTCAGGGGGAGGGGAGATAATCTTCCCGATGGCCGCCGACGGTTGCAGCGCTGTCCTTTGAGACATACGCCGGATATTCATAATGATTCCCTTGTAAGGGTCTACTGTCTTTGCCATTTTTACCCCCTTGAAGCCTTGATGATTTTCGTCGGCGTCATGCCCATTTCGCGATAGTCTCCGCCGTGGACGGTGACATTTCTGCTTGATGAATTGCCGTAGTAGCCTCCTTGGCCGTCATATATGACGGCATGGTCATCGTCGCCATAGACAACGACGTCGCCTTTTTCCAAATTGGATTCATCGTAGCTTTGCAGCATACCGTTCGCGTCAGCGTCCTGCACCATGGTCGGCACGCTCACCACGCCGTTGTTGCATTCCCCGGCAAGGAACGGTGAATAATAGCTTCCGCACTTGCCGACGAACTCCGCACAGCCGTTCCGCCCGTTATCCATGGTCTGATTACCCCATGCATCCCAGCCGGCGTTTATGCCAGCGTCCACGGTGCTGTTTCCGCTTCCTGTGCCACGGTTCGCCTTCATTTTGTTCTTGCTGGAACTAAAGACAGGCTTTGCATACTCGACCTGCTCGATTTTCGGCGTTTCCGGTTCATCCGGCACATACTGCAGGGTCAGGTCCATCATGTGATTCCCCGCGTCGAACGTGTGGGAATCCGCTTTGATATGAAACTTTCCCTTTAGCTGTTCCTCCTGAACCATGAGTGAATAGCCGGCGATACAGTTTATGTCTCCGATGGCCTTCAGGCTGGATTCGTTCTTGACCTGCTTCAGCAGCGCTTTCGCGCCGGCAACATTGTCAACCGTTTCGCCTTTTTTCGGCGGCTGCATCTTGTAGATTTTTTGGATCATGCCGTAGTGCTTGATGTCATCGTTGATGGAAAACATCTGGCATACCGTGCCGTTGTCATCCACAGCCTTGACGCGGTTTACCATGTCTTCTATGGATTCCGAATGTTCGGCGGACGTCATGTTGGTATTGTTCGCGGCAACGAACGATACCAATTCACCTTTCTTGATGATGTTGACCGCGCCGGACAGCGCAAGCATGGTATATTCCGTGCCTGTTGCCGCTTTTTCGCGCTGCAATATCATCCGGATGGTTTCCGTGCCGCTTTTATTGTCCGCGATAAAGTTCACTTCCGTGGAAAGGTCCGGCACTTTATCCGTCTGTATGCCAATTTCGCTGCAGACGTTCTTGATTGCGTCAGACGCCTTTCCTGTTACGATGGCTCGAATTGTGCTTTTGGCTAGATAAATCATGTCATCGTAGGCCGTGAATTCAAACGTGTACGAATCAGATGCTCGTTTCCGGTAGAATATTCTCCCCTGGAATAGCTCAAATTCATCTGTCAGTTCAGATTCGCGGTAAAAGAAATAGATGAATCCTCCCAGCTTCAGGTCAATTGGCACGAATGTGCTGTCTTTGTCCACCGTGTTATAAACAATCGTGAATTCCAGCTTGCGCGCCGCCTGTTCTTCATCACCGGACCATGTAATTTTGCTTACGTAGTCCGTTATGTCGAAGTTATCCAGCGGCTTTGAACCTGAATCCTTGCTTGCCTGTGCTTCTTTGTCCGTTTGCGGCGGGTCAGAATATCGAATGCTTATCATAGGTATCACCACTTAACCAACGATTTCCCACCTGCCTGTATACCCTTGATAGTGGAGGTTATCAGCACGCCGCCGCGCACGCCGCCCGACTTCGCCATGGCCTTGTATAGCTTCAACGTGCGCTGGCACTGCTTCGCTATAGATGCTGTGCGTTGCAACGACTTCGCCGCATTGTCCATGGTATCAAGCCCCGGCAGGCAACTTGTCACTTTTTCTTTCAGCGCGCCGCCGATGCGGCCTTTCAGCCCCGTCACGCTATTCAGCCCGCCGGACGCTGGCGTCAAATATCTGTATTCCCGTAGAGACAGGGAAAACGATACGTCACCGCTGCCGTCTTTTTCTCCATACTCAAAGGTTTCGACAGTCACAGGCATACTCACGTCCGTTCCAGTTATAGTTATCTGGCATGGCGTGTTTGCCGCCTGCATATCCTTGATTTGCTGTACGTAGGTGTAAGGGTCCTTGACCTGACTCATGAGTCCGCCAAACCCGCCAAACATTCTGCTGCCAAGCCCGCCGCCCTGTACGAACGGATAGTCATTTGCTGGAAAGAAGGACTCAAACTTCAGCGTGGCCAGCCCCGCGTTGCCAATGACATTGACGTCGCCTATGTTGATGACGTTGATTGTCTGATTGTTCCGTGGATTTGTCACAGTGAAGCTGGCCGGCAGGACAGGGAACGTAACGGTCTTACCGTCTCCGGACAGCGTGAATGTGCATCCGCTGCCGTTCATACCCAGCGCGCCGGCGATACCTGACAGCGTTGACGATGCCTTTGACAAGAACCTTGTAAAGCTGCTCATTAAATCGCCCCCACATTCAGATTGACTGCATTCGTTTCCAGCTTGTATTCAATCTCACGCGCTACCTGCATAGCTATTTCTTTGATGTCCTGTCCATTGTTGACTGTGACACCGGAAATGTAGATATTGAATTCCGGTTTTTCTCCGCCGCTTGACATGGCACCCTGGCGGTATGCCTGTGCAAGTGACTGATCGTGCGGGATGACGCGCGCGCCGGATGGCAGGTCCACGATTTCGCCGCCGTGCTCATTGATGACAGCAGGACCGCCGAACCAGTTGTCTGTGCCGCGTGCCAGGTATGGGATACCCAGCGGGCCAAACGTGCTGCCGCCGACTCCTGGCACCCAATCAGGTATAGACACCGAAATGGAGTTGATGCCGCCTATAACGGCGTTGATTGCAGCCTTGACGCCATTCAGCACGCCTTGCGCTATGCCGGCGATACCGCCGAAGATACTGCTGAATATCTCGACTACGCCGTTCCATGCCGCCGACCAATTCCCTGTGAAGACGCCCGTAACGAAGTCAATCAGTCCGGTAAAGATACCCAGCCCCATATTGACTACTGCTGCCACGACATCAAACGCGGCGGTCAGCACGCCGGTCAGCACGGATGCCAGGATGTAAACATTCGCGACCACGACGCCGCCCATGACCATGGCAATACCCTTGAAAATACTGATAATCATGTTGATGGTGGCGCTGTGCTGCTGGAATACTCCCATAAGGCGCTGCCATGCCGCTTGCAGGTTGTTCAATGCCGGACGTACGCTGTTCAGCGCGCCCATGAACGCCGTGCGTAGGATAGTTCCCAAGCCTTGAAACAGCTTCGATACCTGTTCCCAATGCGTATACAGCAGGTAGGCCGTCCCGGCCAGTGCCATGATGGCAAGGCCGACAGGGGAGAAGGCAAAAGCCAATGATGCCCTTGTCGCCATGGCTATTGCCCCTGCTACCGCGCGGAATGCTGTTGCCGCTCCGCCGATGACGGACGTGATGGCGAACGACACACCCAGCCGTAGCATGGACGCCGTGGCTATCAGTCCGTTACGCGCTACATTTGCCAGCCCGCCCGCAACTGCCGACAAGGCGCTTGTTGCAGACGATATGGCGAACGATGCGCCCAAACGTGCCACGGATATTGTGGCAAGTATTGCGTTTCGTGTGATGTTTGCCAGCCCGCTTACGGCGGTCGATATGGCCCCCGAAAAGGAGAACGACCGTGCCGTGGCTGCTGCGGAAGTTGCCGTGGCTTTCAGCGCCGTGGCTGTTGCCGTCAGCCGTCCTATCATGGCCGTGGTTGCAGACGATACAGCCGCCCGCGCCGACGCCATGGAAGCAATTGCGCTGTCTTTCATGGCTACGAATCCGCCGACTACAGACGTCTTTGCCGTGTTTGCCACAGCAATCAGCGACGTCCGCGCCGCCGTAGACGATGCCGCAATAGATGTGGCGGCGGAGGAAACCGACGCCTTTGCCGATGCCATGGATGCAGAAACGGACGCCGCCGCTGTGCTTGCCGTTCCGCTTATGTTGCTCCATGACATGGCCGTCCGCATGGATGCCGCCGACGCCGTGGCTGACGTCTTCATGGCGGCAAACGATGCCGTGACAGATTGTCTTGTTGCGGCTGCCGATGCGCTTGCCGATGCTTTCATGGCCGCAAAGGATTCCATGACGGACTTCTTTGTTGACGATATCGACGCGGACAGCGCGTTCATGGCTGTGCTGGCATTGTTGCTTATGTTGTTCCACGATGTTGCCGCCTGCATGGATGCCATATCGGCAATTACGCGCGTCTTCATCGTGGAGAACGCACCGACTACGGTAGTTCTTGCTGCTGTGGCCATGGATAGCATGGAAGTCTTCGCCGTGGTTGCGGATGCTGCCATAGAGGTTGCTGCAGATGAAACAGCCGCCCGCGCTGACGTCATGGACGATGTGACGGATGCCATAGCGGTGCTTGCTGCTCCGCTTATGCTGTTCCATGCTGCAGCCGCCCGCATAGACGCCGTAGATGATGCCGCCGATGCTTTCATGGCGGCAAAGGATGCCGTTACGGAACGCTGTGCCGATGCCGCTGACGCCGACAGGGACGTCATGGCCGCTTTTGCGCTGTTGCTTATACCGTTCCATGTCATAGCCGCCCGCATGGACGCCATGTCTGCCACCACGCTTGCTTTCATGGATGCAAACGCGCCGACTACTGACGTTCTTGCTGACGTGGCCATTGCAACAAGTGACGTCCGCGCCGCCGTGGCCGTGCTGGCCAGCGACGTCCGCGCCGCCGTTGCCGATGCCGTGATAGACGCAGTTGCCGACGATGCCGCTTCCTTCGCGCGTGACCATGCTCCTACCGTGGCCAATGATGCCGCTTCAGATGCCGCGCCTGTTCCACGTATCGCCTTCATGGCGTTTGATGCCGCGCTGGATATTGTACGGTAAGCGCCGCGTACACCCAGCACGCTATACTGCAATACGCGGTTGCGTATTGTCGTTCCGTACAGCACGCGGCCTATATCGCCGTAGATGCCTACCAAAGTTCCTGCTATGCCTGCAACCTTACTGCTGGCATAGAGTAGGCCAGTCAATGCAATAGCGCCTTCGCCGGCACCGATAATCAGCGAACGCATACCCGGCGACATATCGGTCAGCGCCGTTGCCAGCGTCTGGCCATATCCGGCAAGCGTGCGGATCTGCGGTGCCAGCGCCTGACCTAGCGCAATAGCCGCCGATTCGGCAGCACCCTTTAATTGGTCAACCGAACCTTTCAGCGTGTCGTTCATTTTGTTGAACGCTGCTTCGCTGGAACCGGCTGAATCGTTGATGGCGTCCGCCACCTGTGCGTATGCTTCAGGCGACGTGCGGACCAATGCCAGCAGTCCTGAATAAGCGTCTTCGCCGGCAAGTGATTTTGCCATGGCGACCTGTTCCGTATCGGACAGTCCGCTCATACTGTTGCGCAACTGTTCGATGACGTTGTTCAGGCCGATAAAGTTTCCGCTGCTGTCCTTCGTCTGTAAGCCCAGCGCCGCTATTGCGGCCGCTGCGTCTTTCGGCGGTGCCGACAGTCTCGACAGGGTGGCGCGCAAGGATGTACCGATGGTTGACGCCTCGATGCCGTTGTTCGCCATAACACCCATTGCCGCGCCCAATTCCTCGATGGAAATGCCCAGCGTGGCAGCAGGTGCGCCCGCATACTGCATGGCAAGGCCGAAGTCTTGCATACCCAGCTTTGACGAATTTGCCGCCGCCTGGATGACGTCTGCCACGTGTGTTGTATTCGCCGCTACGTCACCGGTGCGTAGGTTCCAAATATCCAATGCTGACGTGATGACGTCGGACGTTGCGGCAAGGTCTTCGCCGGATGCCACGGATGCTTCGATGATGGCAGGCATGGCTCCCATGACCTGCTGTGCATTAAAGCCGCCCGCTGCCAATCGGTCCATGCCTTCCGCCGCGTCATTCGCTGAAATAGGGAACTCCGCGCCCAGCTTGCCGGCGACCGCCCGCATTTGTTCCAATTCTTCCGATGTAGCGCCTGCCTTGACGCCCGCCGCCGTGACCGTCGCGTCGAAGTCCATGAAAGACTTCACGCCAATGGCACCGATTGCCGCCGATGCGCCCGCTATTGGTGCCATAGCGTCAGCCATGGAACCAAGTGACCGACTCACGCCGTTTATTTCCCTGGCAAGGTGACGGTGTTGGTTGCGCGTATCTATCAGGTGTTCGCGGATGTCGTTTAGCGACGGCGTGACCAAGTCCGTGATTCTCATCACTACATCAACGATGTCAGCCATATTAACCTCCTTCCTTCAGCTTTGCTTCAGCCGCTTTTTTATCTTCGATTTCTTTCAGCATAAAAGCCCTGCAGATAATCAATTCTCCTGTTTTCATGGCATGAAATACGGACGGCAGTACATGGTGCTTGTGCATCATGTAGTACATCATCTGTACCATGCCGTCCGTTTCAATCAGTTTTTTACTTCTTCAGCCTGTTCTTCAAACTTTTTGGTAGCCTGTTTACCGAATCCGCAAAGATTGCTGACATGGTCGGCAATTTCCTGGATTTCGCCCGCGTTGAAAAGAATCTGGAACAGGTCCTTGCGGCTGCCAGCCTTGAATTTCTGCAACACTTCTTTGTTGTCGAAGTCGCGGTTTGCGATACCGTCGCATAGGAGTCCCAACTGTACTTTGTACATATCAGCCTTTTGCGGTTTTCCGTCCGGTCCAATTTCGATAGCCATATCCTGCAGTTCGCGGATCCGGCGCGACGGAATCTGTTTCAGTTCCAGCACGAACGGTTCCCCGAACATTTCAGACAGGCGCGGGATTTCCAGTTCTTCTTTTGCATGTGCCTTTACTTTGCCGGCGTCGATGGCCAGTAATGCTTCAGCGATATTCATTCTTCAACTACCTCCTAGTTTTATCAGTCTGCTGCTTCATCCAGCACGTCGAAGTCCGTGAATGTGAAGTCCACGGAATCCTCCATGAGTTTCTTTGCTTCCCAATTCTGCAGCATAAGCGTGTCAAACGTGGCGTCATGGATGGCCACGCGCTCCGTTCCGACCGAATCCGGGTCAGATACTTTTGCGATAATCTCGCAAACAGTCTGATGGCCAGCCTTGATATTTTCGCTCATTTTCGTCACGAAGTAGGAAGAAACGTGGTTCATCTTGACTGTGCCGCTGCCTTCCCAGCCGGTGATTTTGTACTGCTTCGCACGCGTCTTTACCTGATTGACCTCCGTCTTAATCAGCTTGACCTGTGCTTTGAATGCCGTTACCTGTGCCATGTACTGCGAATCAATCCAAATTTCGCCCTCGGTGCCGGACATTACCTGCTGTGCTTTGAAGTTATTCAATTCCTACAACCCCCTTAAATAGCGACATCAAGCGTGATGTCTTCCATGGCGTCAAGGATTTTCACCTTTGCGGACAGGAAAACTTGCTTCTTCGTGTCCAGCGCCTTGATTTCATCCGTAGACATGGCGGCCAGCTCGTCCTTTGTGTAAAGTCCGTGCTTCAACTGATAATTCATGACAGCGTCCGCGTTGATGTCCACGGTCGAATAGCCTTTTTGCAGGATGCGCGCGGACTCAAGCTCACGGAAATAACCGTAGATTGCGGAGATCAGCAATTTCTTGTTGTCGTAGTCGTTCGTGTACTTACCGATGTAGCTGTCTTCTGCCGTGCGCTTGATGTCATCATAAATCATATCCATGGCGTCCACGGATTTGATGGTCTGATAGGCTTCAAGTTTGCCCTGCGTGGTGGTGACAAGGGAGTTCACGGCGCGTGACATCTTGAATTTCTCGCCGTCGTACCAGATGAAGAACTCGCCTTTGTTTACCTTTTCGTCGTTTTCATCTTGCGTGTGCTTATCACAGTCAATGACTTCCGACAGCGGCGCATAGGTGGCGGAAATGGTCATAGGCGTACCGGCGATAAGGCCGGCGATACGTGCCGTGTACTCCGCCGTGGTGTACTCACGGTCAGCCGTGACAATCTTGCTGTTCGTGAAGTTGATGATGCCTTCATAATCGCCGCTGTAGTTCGGCAATACAACCTTCGACCGCTTGCCCTTGTTCTCACGGTTCGTTTTCAGCCACGTGCCGACGGATTCCGTCTGCTTGTCCGTGATGGTCGGGATAGCAATATAATCCCAGCGGTCCGTGGCAAGCGCGGTCAGCGTATCCGCGAATTTGTCAGCCGAATCGTTCGGATCCGTAGTTTCGCCTTCCGCCTTCGTGACCGTCGGCTGCAGATATACCTTCAGGCGGTACGGCGTCTTCGTATATCCCAGCAGCGCCTTTTTGATATAGTCCTTGTTGTTGTCGGTCAGCTTTTCCGGGATGTCATCCGTGGTGTAGATGACAAGCGGATTCTTCACGGCGGCAATCTTGTTGCCGTCCGTGTCCGTGTAACCTGCCAGCAGCGCTTCAATCGTCGCTTTCGGCTCCTCCAAAATGAGTGCCACGATGCCTCGCTGGCTGCGCTCAATAGCTTCGATGCCCGCTTCCGTGAATGCGATATTCACTGAAGGCATACCCAACTTTGCCATGTTTTATTCCTCCTGTATGGATTGATGCCATAGTTCTTTTTCTTCGTGTTCGCCGCCCGTGGTGTATTCGATGTCCACACTTTCGATGGTGTCCAGGTTGATGACGTGCGTCACGCGCTCCACGTAGTTAACCGTTATGGTGATGGTCAGGATGTCCTGTTCTTCGCCCGCGCGGTCATCTTCGATGGAGTCGATATGCAGGTAACGCCGGCCGGCGTAAAATCCAACCTGGAACAAGTGCTGGATGCGGTCTATGACCGCCATATATGCCAGCTCGTTCTTTGCGTTGTCCTTTCCGTAGTAGGTCAGCTTGACGGCAAGTTCTTTGCGTATCAGGTTGACCGTGTGTGGCGTCATGGTGGAGGATGCTGCAAGGAAGAAACAAGGTTTCTTGAATTCCTCCCGCACTTCATCCGAATAGACAGGGCAGTTGAACTCTTTCGTCACCGCTCCTACGATTGCTTTCAGCACGTCGGACTGCTTGACGATGTTGTCCGTCATTTCAGCCAAGTCTATCACACACCTTTTGGTAGAACTCCTTGTCCATCTTTCCGCGCACGTCATCCCAATTCTTTTCCACGGTCTCTTTTACGAAACCTACGTGGGAAAGGTCTTTGCCGACGTTCGGCACATAGTCGCCCATGTGGTTTTTCCGGCGGAATCCACGGTTGACAAGGTGGAAGTGCGGCGCTTTTGACCTGATTTCTGCATGGATGGTGTCCGCCGTCCAGCCTTTCATCTTGCATTTCCACGACTTCGACAGCTTGCGTGGATGATCATACTTGCCGACAGGTGACGCCTTGCGTAATTCGCGCGTCATCCGCTTCGCGCCTTTTTCCAGCACTTCAGCAGCGTCAGAAGGGTAGCGGATGCGCATTTCGTCCACGCGGCGGATAAATTCATCAAGCGTCATCGTCTTCAGCGCCCCTTTCTTTCAAGTTGCACATAAGTTCCAGGCGCGCGTGCTGTTCGTACGGGTCCACGATGGACTGGATGCGATAGTGCCGCCCGCGATACTCTACAATCATAGATTCATCAAGGTTTTCGCGGTATCTTATGACGATTTTTGTCATAATCTCGACTTTGTCGCGGTATTGTTCGTAATAGGTCCGCCCGCGCGCCGGTTCGACATAGGCCCATATCGGCCCACCGAACACATTTTTCAGTTCTTGATGCGTCAGCCCGTATTCATCCACGGTTTCGGCGTATTGCAGGATGTTGATTTGACGGTTCATCTGGCCGATTTCGTCAATGTTAATCATCCGTATCACCATCCAGCGTTTCGTAATGGCCGGCAAGGGAAATATGGCGAATCAGCGCTGACAAGCTGTGCGGCAGCTCGTTCAGATTTGTCTTCGTCGTGAACGACGTGCGGTTCTCATACCACTGCAGCACTAGTTCGCGCTGGCAGATGTTGAAAAGCTCCGCGTCCGGATTGAATTTCTTTCCGGTTGTCTGCTCGATGTAGTCCACGGCGGCGGTCATACAGCCTTTGATATAGTCATCATCCGCCGTAATGTCCGAATCAACCTTCAGATAGTTTTTCATGTCTTCCAGCGTCACAGCCGCCATAGCTTACACCTCCCGTCAGGCCGTGGCGTTGCCGGCCAGCTTGACAAGGGAGTCATACTGCACCGGTTTGCCGTCAACGACCATGATAGATTTTCGGATCACGTCATCCGTGTCGTTGTCAACGTAGGTACGCATACCGACGGCGAAGTTCGTGTTCAGCGTGTAGTCGCTGAAGTTGTACAGCATGGCGAAAACGTCCGTTTTCTTCAGTGACGTGCTGAAAGCCGGCAGGTAGTTGGTCAGTACGACGCGGCGACCAAGTAGCGTGCGTTCCGGCGCTTTTCCCAGACCGTAGTTCACGCGTGCAATCGGCTGGCCGCTCTTGTCCTCCATGCCGACGAACTCCATGAAGGTCTTCTTCGACATTACCCATACTGCGTTGTTCTCATACTCCATAGGCAGCGCACCTTCCGCCGCGACAAGGTCTTTGTAGGTCAAGCTGGCCAGATTGAACGTCGTGCCTTTCGATGCGTCATTCAGGATGCCCGTCGGCTGTGCCGTGCCGGTGCCGTTCAGGATGGCTTGCTCGATGGCTTTTGCCATGGCTTCAGAAATGGAGTTTACCAGGCGCGCTTCGAATGCACTCAGCGCCATTTCGTCCGTCTCAATCGTCACAGACACCGCACAGCTCAGTTTGTAATGGCCAAACGTGATAGCGGCGTCCAGCGGCAGCTTCTGGCGGTCGCTTCCCTTGCCTTCAGCAACCCACGATGCTACCGGCTTCACCGATGCGACCGGGATAGTCAGTCCTGTACGGTACGCCGTGCGGTTTACCAGCGGCAGGATCATGCCGTATGCTTCGACCTTCTCGACGATTTTGTTCAGCGTGACCGGTGGCACAAGTGCGCCGATGTCATCCGTGGACGTGGTAGCGCTGGCGCGGAACTCGACCGGCAGTTCACCACCACGGCAGACATACTTCATGAATGCCTTGCGGTAGGCTTCGCTGTTGTAGCTGTTATCCGTGTCTTTTGCCGGCGGATTTACCGTGCTGGACGGCAGGGTATCTTCGTTGATGCCAGCGGCAATCTGTGCGCGGCGCTGGATCTGTTCCGCTTCGTCGTTCAGCTCGCGCAACTCCTTTTCCAATGCGTCCAGGTCAACTTTCTTGTCCGACTGCAGGAAGGCGCGGATTTCCGCCTTGCGTGCATTGATTTCCTCGATTCTATTCATTTCGTGTCCTCCTTCAGAGTGATGCCAGCAGTTCAAGCCGGCGCTTCTTATCTTCGATACGCTTGCTGTCGCGTGCTGCAAAGTCACAGCCGCCCGCGCGCGCTTCGATTTCGGTGTCTTCGTAGGCAGGGAAGTCTACAGCGGCAACGTCGTACACGGTGCCGATGCGCGTGACGGTGGTCATATCCACCTTTTTGTTCTTGTCTACGGTATTGTCATATTCATCTACCGTAAATGCAAAGGACATCTTATCGATGTAGCCGCCCCGAATCAGCGTGTACAGGTCCCGCCCGGCTGTGGTGTCGGCCAGCTCCGCGCGCACCTTCAGCCCGTGGTCATCCACGGATAGCTGCAGCGACTTATTCGACGTGCGTGCCAGCACAAGCGCGTTGTCGCCGTGATTGTACTTCAGCACAGTCCGCGACATATCCGCGCCGTCAAAGGCACCTTTTGCGATGGTCTCCGCGTATTTGTACCCGGAATACTCCGATTCCCACAGTACAGCAGGGGAGTCAAACACGGCGGCGTAGCCCTCGACAATCATCTTGCCGCCGGTGTCATCGTCCGCCCGCTGAATCAGGTTCAGACTCATTGTCCGCGTCATTTTCTGTTTCATCGTCGTTGTCACCCCCTTCCGTGGAGTCTTTCCCCGTCTGATAGGCCGATTGGTCGGCGGCCTTGACGTAGTTCAGGCTTACCTGCCGCGTGTCTCCATCCGGCACGCCCGCATAGCCGAACATTTCGCGCACTTCGTTGATGGAAATGCACCCGATAGGCGTCAATGCCTGGCATACCTTGATTTTCGATGCCACTGACATATAGGACAGGCGGTTCGACTCCAAAATAATTTCATTTCCGAACCCTTTTTCCCGCGCCGTGAACAGCTTGTCGGTCAATTCCTGTGCCAGTTTCACGGCCATAGGCTCCAAAACGGATTCGTAAAAGGCGATATATTCGTCTTCCGTGTATTTCCCTGTGACGATGGCGTCGTTCAGCCCAAAATGGCGGTAGATGTTGTCCCGCGCAAACATCATCTGCGCGGCGTTGAACGTCGTTACCGTCGTTGTGATCTGCTGGAAGTCCGCCTTGTTGTCCAGACTTCCAATACCGCTGCCGTTCTTCGATGTGGCGTATGTGTCCACAAACTTTTGCCATGCGCGTTTTTCGTCTTCCGGACGCAAAGTCTGCTTCCAGTGAAGGATGCCGCGCAAACTGCCAAAGTTTTGTACTGCGTTGACGATGCTCGACTTGATGGCCTTCAGCGTGGACAGGTCATCCCGCAATATCCTTCCGGCGTCATCACCCCAAATATCATCCCGCGCGAATTGCCGGCGGATGTGGACGATGTCGGAGTAGGGGAGTGTAGTCTGCTGTCCGCTGCTGAATGTGAAGCGGCAGTACAGTTCATGCGCGTATTCCCGTAGCTCGACCTGTTCAAAGCAAAGCGGCCATACTGCAACCAGCCGCCCGCCTGCGTCGCGCTGCGGATATACAAAGGCGTTGTTATACGTCAGGTATTGCGCCGCGACTTTCTCAAGAAACTCGCTTGTTGTCATCAAGGGATTCGGCTTCGTTGACAGCAGGTAGTCCAGGTTATCCTCGACGCGCTTTTGAATCCGCCCGTCACGGCGGACAACGTGGCGTGGTGCCATTTTGCCGAAATGGCGCGCTATGGTGTCCACGCAATCGCGGACGGTAGGGTCATCGTATGCGTTACCTGACCATGGCGTGTAGACGTTGCTGTAGCTGTTCAGCAGCTTCGCCTGTTCCGTTTGCTGATCATTCCCGCCGCCAAAAATCTTTGCAAATAGGCTCCTGATTTGCACTGTGTCACCTCCTGTCAAAGTAAATTTTCATAGTCATCCTTCGTGTCTTCGTAAACAACGAAAGCATCCAGCAAAGCGGCAAAGCCGTCGATGCGTTTTTTCGGTGAAATTCCTTTTGTCGGCTGGATATTTCCGTTCCTATCAACGTCTACGCACACATTCGCCATGCACCATTTCAGCACGGGATTGTTGCCGTAGTTTACCTTCTTCGCGCCCAGCAGCGCCGACAGGGATTTCATAGGTCCCGAAAGAGTCTTCTTGCCCTGGATAACCGGCACCATTACCGCTTCACCGAATGTGTCTGTCATGTTTTGCACGAAATACTTCGCGGACCATGAGTCATAGCCCACGCGGTACAGGTAGACGTCGTGTTCCGTCTGCTGTTCCTCGAACCACTCGACCAAAAGGCGGTAGTCGATGGAGTTTCCCGGCGACGTGCGGACAAAGCCGCGTTTTTGCCAAATATCGTATGGCACCTTGTCTTCATGTACGTGCTTTTCCAGCAGGTCTTCAGGAATCCAGTACATTTGCCGGACATAGATTGTGTCATCACCGGCCACGCGGAACAGCAGCGTGGCACAGGTCAGGTCTGTGGTGGCCGACAGGTCCACGCCGCCGATGGCATAGCGTGGTTTCAGCGCGTCAATGTCGTACGTGGCGTCATTGTTCAACTGTTCAAACGTCATGAACGCCGCCGACGCCGTTTCGCGGACGTTGAAGTCCTTACACAGCAAGTTCTTGACGTAGATTGGATTCGACTTCGCCCGCGCCACCTTGACTTGCAGTTGCTCGACGTCTTTGATAGTCCCCAGCGCTGGATTTGCCTTTTGCCAGCATGACGGTTTCACCCATTCCGACCGTTTATCCAGCTCATACATGACCGGCAGGATTGTTTCATCATGGTAACCTTCTGGATCACCATATCCGGCAACAATCTTTGCGCCTTCGTCATACTTCAGGTCGAAGATGTTGTCACGGACCACGCCCGCCGTGGACGTGATGATGCACAAGGGCTGCTCACGCGCCGACATACCGTCTACCAGTACGTCGTAGGTGTTCTTGTCCTTGATGGCGTGCAATTCATCAATCAGTGCGCCGTGGATGTTCAAGCCGTCCTGATTGTTTGTGTCGCTGGCCAGCGGCGCAAACACGCCGTCATTGATGTTGCAGCGTATCTTCGATACCAGGCACTTGCAGCGCCGGTTTAGGGCAGGGGACTTTTTAATCATCTTGACCGCTTCCGACCAGATAATTTTCGCCTGATCTCGCTTTGTGGCGGCTGAATAGATTTCCGGCCCCGGCTCACCGTCGGCAATCAGCAGATACACGCCAATGGCGGCGGCCAGCGTGGATTTTCCGTTCTTGCGTGCCACAATCAGCAGCAGTTCGCGGTATTGGCGCTTGCGCGTCTCACGGTCCACAAAACCGAACAGCGCACAGACAAGCGCTTTTTGCCACAGTTCTAGCATGACCGGATGACCTGCCCACTTGCCTTTGCTGTGCTTGCAGAAACGCTGGATGAACTCCACGGCGCGGCCAGCTTTAGCGGCGTCATAGACGTACCTGCCGCCCGTGTCCTGCATTTTCTTCACAAGATGGCGGTACAGTCTTTTGACCTTGTCGCTGACCGTCACCGCGCCGGACTGGATGGCCTGTTGGTACTCGGCGATAGGGTCAGCCATTTCCCGCGTGCAGGAACTCATCTAAGCCGTCGGATATGTCCGGACGTTCGGTCTCCGGCATTTCTGCTATGACCGTTCGTACCAGTGCATTGTAATTCTTGATGACGGTGGAGTAGCAGCGGCTTGCCGTGGACTCTTTTGTCCCCGACTGGCCGCCGCCATTGTCGTATTTCTCAACAAAGCCGACTTTCTCAATCTCCTTTTCCAGCTCAGCGATATAGATTTCCATTTTGGCTAAACGTGTGAGTGTAGGCCGTAGAATTTTCATTTTATCGGCGTCTAAATTGCCAAAAATGTCCTCTAATTCGGCCACTCTTTTCTTGACGGTCGTTTTTCCTCTCATAAGTGGCAATTTTTCACCTGCCTTTTGACCACCCCCCTTCATGCGCGCCGTGCGTGTTATTCATAGCCCCGCCCCCGGCGGGCAAAAAGTTCTTTTTAGGCGTACATATAGGGGGGGAGTAGTACACATTCTGTGAACACGGAAGAAAGAAACCCTGCTGATGTGCGCGGATGCGGATACATTTCGCGGCCAGCGTTGTGTTGTCCGCCCGCTATACGGCACAGCCATGCCAGCGGTGAAGCAAAGCAACTGTCACGGCCATGCCACGTCATCCGCTTCGTGTCGCTGGCCGCCGCCTGCCGATGCTGCTGTCATCGTGCCGCCCGCGTGGACGGCGTCGTGGCCGTGTCGGTCATTTCGTGCCGGTCAATCTTCACGATCTGCATCTACCACGCCGACCACGTTGCCGTCATCGTCGAACACGATGCGCCGCCCGTCATCGTGCCGCCCATGGATGGCGTTGTGGCATTCCTGGCACAGCAGCATTAGATTGTCCCAGCCGTAGACGATGGAGTCATCCGCGACGTTGTCCGGCGTCAGCGGCTGGATGTGGTGTACGATAAAGCGCTGCGGCCTGCCGTCCTTGTGCGGTATGGCGTTGTGGCAGCGCTCACAGACATACAGCTTCGACTCGGCAAATGCTTTTGCACATTTCCGCCACCGTCTGGATTCGTATATCTTTTTCGAGAACTCCCGCGCCATAGTTTCGCCCCGTTTCCCCAGCATGATTTCCCAAATGCCAATTTAGGCAGACAGAATTTTCCAGGCGGTTCCCATTTTTCCGCATATACCCAAAAACGACGCCTTTATGCAAAGCGCCGTTTCCGGATGTGTAATATGAGTTTTAGGAGGTGGAAGATTGCCTGCCCGCTCGGTTTTTACACCGTGTCTATATCATAGCACGATTTGTCCGCCGAATTACCCGTTATTTATATTCTTGACGATTTCAATCAAGCCGAATTGTGCTGCCACCGCCGCCGCGTACATCCGCGTGTCGGTCATGATGCGCCCATAGGTCGATTGTGATACACATAGCTTGCAGCACGTCTCCTGATAGTTTTCGCCACGGTAGCGCGACTTTGCTACCTTGCGCTGAAGCTCATTCAAATGCTCATAGGTGGCGCGGATGACATACAGCCATTTTTCCGGATGCTCAATCTTCTTTCCCGCTACGTAGACATAACGAATCGGTGTCAGTTCATGCAGCGCGGTTTGTGCCGTCGGATCTGAAATGTACCCCGAACGGCCAGCGGTCATTTTCCCCGCGTGGCTCCCCGAATCAAGCCGCCGTTCCCGGACAGCCTGCTTTATTTTGTTTTCGTGGTAGAACATGAAGTCAACCGTGGTTATATAATCGTTCCGCCGGTTATTCTTGTACTGCATTACCAACCCTGCCTTTTATTTCTTCACGCGCTGCCAGTAATTGCGGATGGCCATTTCTAGCAGGTGCTTCGATGCGTTTTCGTAGCTCCAATACCGCTTAAAGATTTTTTCGCCGCCGTGCGGTTTCTTGTAGCGGATGGAGTATAGCCTCCCGTCCGGTTCCTTGTCTGACGTCAGGTGCCAGATGCGTCCGCCTTCATCCCGGAACACGATAGCGTCAAGGTCGGGACGATGCCTTTTCCATGGCAATCCTTTGAGAACGTCCAGTCCGTCACCTCCCCATAACCTCTCAAAAAGTTTTTTGCGTTTACCATTTTTACCGCCGCTACCATTTCGTCATACGTGAAGACGGAACACATCTGCGTGTAGATGGCGACCAACACATCCACGGTTTCCTCCGCAAGATGTGTGCGGCCTTTGCCGCCTTTTTCCTCTGCTGCAAAGCGCATTTCGGTTACTTCTTCCTGGACCTTGTCAATCTGTTTCGACAGGTCAAAGGAATCTCCGTCCATGCAAGGCTTTACTGCCTTGATTTCAATGCCCATTGTTTTTCCTCCTGTATTCGATGCAGGCGCGCGTGCTGCGCTTTATGCCCACTGACTTGATGGCGCATTTCACGCCGCCCAAAAGAACGTCATTCAGACAGTTCCGGCAAGTGCCGCAATAGTCAGCCGGTGGTGGTGGAGGAGGATTTCTTATCCCCGATTTGTTTGTCATATTGTTCGCGCTCCTTCTTTGCCTTTTCATAGGCCAGCTTCATTTTCTCCGATTCGACTTCACACATGGCGAACAGTTCTTTGAACGTGATGTGCGTTTCTCCTTCGATTGTTTCGCGCAATTCGTCCACGGTGTTATGCCCGCGTACCATCATGTCGCCCAGCTCGTTCAGCTCCAGGATAAAACGCTGGATGCGCTTTTTGCCAAAGCCGAATTGCATGTGCAAAACGCCGACCACAATCTGTACCGTCTGGCCGAAAATATCCGGCGTGAATTCTTTCATGATTAAATCCCGGTTTTCGGTCAATGCCTGATACAGCAAGTGCTGCTTGTAGTCAATGCGCGCCTGCTGGCGGGCGGCGGCATCCATCGTGTCGAAGTGCGGCGTTGAAAGGCGCAAGTCTTCGCAAAGCAGGTTGATGTTCGGCATAGGCGGCTTTTTCCATTTCAGGTTCAGTTTCCTCGATTTCTTCCACGTCAGTTTCATGTTCTACCTCCCGCTTATTCTTCCGGCAGTTCTACGTTGTATCCCATGGCGCGCCGGTTGAAGGCATAGATATAATCCACCGAATGATGTTCACGATCAGCGACGATACCCAATAGGACGTCGCGCGGAATATCCCCGTTATGGAACAGGATGTGGCAGCGCGTGCAAAGCTGAATCAGATTTTCGCGTATGTCTCGTCCTCCCGCGCCGCGCGTGAAGATGTGATGCGGCTCAATGTCCGCCGGTCCTCCGCACAATTCGCAAAATGGCAGGCGGCAGGCATTGATGGTCTTATAGTCGCGTTTCCGCTTCACGGTCCGCGCCCCCTTTGCGATACCTGGACGGTTGCCAGTTATTCACGCGGATGGTCTTTTCTCTATCCCGGCAGGCGTACGCCAACAGGCATACGCCGACCAATACCAAAATGATTGTCATGCTAGAGACATCCTCCTTTTTGCCATGTATTGGCCGTACGTCATGCCAGCCGCCCGCGCCGCGCGCTCATTTTCGGCAAGACATGATTTTTCACGTATGGCCTTCATTTCGCGAAACAGACGTCGCTTTGCCGTGTTACTGCCGCGCATTTCTCTTTCCAGCACGGTTTTGCATTCCGGACAGTAAAGGCTGCGCGGCTGACCGATGAATTTTCGCCCGCAATTTTTGCAGGTTTTCGATACTTCCATGTTTTCCTCCCAAGCAAACTTTCAAGGCGGGGCAGTGCTGGCACGGATGAACGCACCGGCACGCCGCAATCATTTTCTTGTTCATTCGTTTCTCCTGACGCGCGGCATTTCGCGTTCGCACACAATGCGCTGCATAGGGTAGCCCTCCGCCGTTTTGCCATTGAAGCACAGCGACGGCACAAGGACATAACCTTTCGGCGCGGTCATCTTTTCGCTATACGTGTCTGACCGTTTGATTTTTCTCTTTTTCGGCGGACGGCGTAACAGGTTTCTTGATGTGTGGATGCGCCCGGCATGGTCGGCAATTTTCTGTTTGCTGAAATAGTTCGCCATTTTCACCGCGTCGGAAAGTTCCCCGCCGAATGGTTCAATCTTCACAAAGCCGTTTTTCCATATCTGCTTCATGATGCGTTGCATGGTGGCGAAGTCAAACGCTTTGTTTACCAGCACATGGAAATGTGGCCGCCCTTTGCCAGATAGGTTCTCAATCACCTGTACCCACTTGAACGGCACGCCCGCTTTCTCAAAACGGTATCTTAGCCGGTTCATGAATAGCTTGCTGTCGTGCGGCACATTCTCCGGTTCCGGTTTCTCTTTGTAGGTCACACTCAGATACCAGTCACCCACTTCAAAGTTGTCCTTCAGCAGCATGGCCAGCCTTTCCGCTCTGTGTCTCTGATTGATTGCCTGCTGCTCCGGTGACGTGACTCCGGTTCTCTGACTCCTACCACCTTTTCCGCCATATTGCCAGGTATGATATTTCTTGATGATCATGCAGCTTTTATCTGCTGACACCCATCTTGACTCCACATACATTTTGATGACCTCTAAATTTCCCTGTTTTGGTGCTAAGTTTAATTCCTTTATCAAGCCCCCAAACGGCCCCATGTGGAACCGTTCGGAACCTTGACATTATATTGTAGGAAAAGTCACTTCGTCAGCACCCATATCAGCGCTGTCCAGCATAACAGGCATCCCGTCATGAAGATGGCCTGCGCGGCGCTTTCAAGCTGTCTGCGCTTTCTGCTTTTCCGTTCCGTCTGCATTTTTGTTTTTATTCACCATACTTTCTGCTATGATCTGCGCGACGGTTTCGATAAATGCGTCTTCGCTGCCGCCCGTGCATTCAATCTGGATGTCCTGCATCCCCGTCGCCCCCTTCGATACTGAATTGAATCTTCATCTGTGCGCGGTCACCCTTGATGAAGTGTTCCGCTTCCTTGATGGCATTTTCTACGGCGTGCGTGAATTCATTCGTCCAGCCCGGCACGCCTTCCTTTGACAGCTTGTTCGTGCGGATGGCGATGCACTTCGCCTGGCGCGGTACGGCGTGCAAGGCTTCCAGCTTGACCGACGGCACGCCGACCTTGTCGTAGGACATGACCATCTTGTGGACCATCGTGCCGCGCGCGTCTTCAGGAGACAGGCCGCAATATGAAATAAGGTGCGGCGTCAATCCCTGCAGCGCGGCAATCATTTCCGGGCGCGGAATATCGGATGATACAAGGTAGTGTTCTTCCAGCCCGCCGGACGTGTTTTCCTGTCGCCAAGCAATGGTTGTCTGGCCGTCCCTGTAGCTTAATTGCAGGATTTCCATGTTCCCACCTTCAATCTACCTGTGCGTAGAAACGAATACCGAATTTGTCAGCGTATCTGTCCAGGTCTTCCTGTGCCTGCGATTCTTTCCAGCGCGGCGTCAGGCTCCGCACCGGCAGCCAATGCGTTGACAGCTTTCCGTCCCGGCAGATACGGTGATAGGCGCGGTAGGCTCCGTTCGCGTTCTTCCTTACGGCGAAGATGCTGCCGGACTTGTTTTTGTAGAATGTTCTCATTTCTCATGCTCCTTTATCACTTCGCGCGCGGCCTGAAGGACCGTGCAGATAAAGTCAATCGGCGCCGCGTCTTTGCGGATCGGCACGGTGCGCGCCTTCTTGCCATGGTAGAGGATGAAGCAATGCTTCATTTCGTCATCCGGCATGACGTTCACCGGCTCCGCTATGCACCAGTCCAGCATGTTGTCGATATTGTCTATGGTGTCGAACGTGACATAATTGCAAGGGTCCACGCCGACTTCCTTGTGGTACGTCATTTACGGTTCACCTTCTTTCGTGTCGAACAGATTAAGCTGGATGTCGGCGGCATCTGCTACCTGCTTGACGTTCTCACGGTGTCGTTTGCTGTTTTTCCACCACCAGCCGTCCAGCACGTAGACAGGCGTGTACCAAATATCCGGTTCTTCCAGCGTCAGCGCGTTCTGCCGCATGACGATAGCAGGGATACCGTACAAGGAAAGCTGGATGTAGCACATATACACGCACCGTTCATCCACGTCGCCCGCCACGACCAGCACGTCCCGGCATGGATTGCCGCCCGCGTGCCGGACGCCGTTCAGCCCGCCGTAGATGGTCGAACCGGAACCACACGCGGCGTCATTCATGGTGATAAAAGGTTGATGCTTCAGGGTTTCTTTGATGTCATCCCCGATGGCAAGGCGTCCCATCATTTCTGACAGGCTGTTCGGCGTGAAGAATTGCGCCTTGTACTTGTTTTGGACGTCCAGTTCGTGGAATATCTCGCCCAAAACATCCTGATAGCCCTCCGTGGTGACTCGCCTGTCCAGTTCGGCAACCATCAGCGCGGCCATTTTCGCCATGGACAGCTTTTCGTCCTTGTCATAGCGGCGCGCAATCGTGGCGTATTCTTTCAGGCGGTCTTTCGGCTGTGTCAGGTCAACCCGCGTGCTTATCTCGATGGCGAACAGGCCGCACCAATCTTTGAACGCCTGCCAAAAGTCGGTGCGGCGCGCCAACTTGTCGAATTCCTTCAGCCATTCGGCTTTGTAGTCAGTCATCGTCATCATCTACATCCATAGCCTTTGCCATGTGCTCAATCTCTGAACGGTAGCGGCGCGGACGGTCGGACATCCCATCTTCAAAAGCGGCTTTATACAGCTTTTTCATGGCGTCCTTCATTGTTGCTTTGTCCAGATTGTCATCGTCATACAGGCAGTCAACCAACATGTCCATGCCCTGAAGCTGGCCGGTGTAGTAGTCTGCCAAGCCTTTCTGAATGTCCTTTTCCATGTAGTCTTCGTTTCCGACAGATTCATCTTCCTTGCGGCTGGCCGTGGCATACTCATATACCGCTGCATAGTACAGGTAGATGATTTTCAGCTTTTCGCGCTGCTTCATTTTGCCTTCCTCCATTCTCAAACGATTTCGCATGATTTTCGCACGATTACGCGGTTACCTTGTTGTTGGCCTTGCCGAACGACACCTCGAAGCCAAGTCCCGTGTCACGGTTCATCTTTTCAATGGTGCGCAAGAAGTTGATACCGTCGGAGATTTCTTCGTCCGTGTCGATGTCAGCGATACCCAGCACCCAGCCCAGCGCATAAGCGCCCTGGAACAAGTTGTGGCGGTTCTTCCACGTGCTCACGTCGTAGTAGACGGTCTCCGCCGCTTCGCGGCAATAGGTCATATACTGCTCTTTGATTTCTGCTTTCTTCATCATGGCTTTTTCCTCCAAATTCCTGTTCTACGGTTTATCAATGATGGCGGAGTAGGTTCTCCGCCCGCATGATCTGAATGTGGCGTTCCCGTTTGCGGCATACGTGCCAGTGGCATTCCATGACCAAATTGCGAATTGGCTTTGCTGTCAATTCATGTTCCAGCACAGGGATTTCGTCCATTGGCACCTTGCCGGTGTGGTTAATCAGCTCATGGTCGTCCATGTAGAGTTTCAATCTTCCACCTCCCGTTTACGCCGTCAGCGGTTTGTTCGCTGCCTGCTTCTCGCGGTGAAGCTCCACAAGGCGGTTCATCATCGACGCGCCGACGATGGCGTCCGTGAACGCCTTCGTCTGTTCGGCATCCAGCTTTTCCAGCGCTTCCAGCAGGCGCTTTGCGTCTGTCATCTTAGATTTGAACTCCTGCTCATTCATGGCTTCTACCTCCTTTTTACTCTACCTGTGATAAAATTCTATTCTTTATTTCGTTTAGGATTTTATCTAATTACATTCTATCACAAATGGAATATAATGCAATAGGTTTTACAAAAAAATCTTTTCTTTTTATCTCATTTGTGATATTATACATATAGGGAGGTGAGTATGATGCAGGTATACGAACGTATTAAGGAAGTCCGTAAGTCAATGGATAAGACGCAAAAAGAATTTGCCGAAATGTTAGGCGTCGGTCAGTCTACGCTGGCCATGATGGAAGTCGGCAAGCGTCAGGTCAGCGACCGTCATATAAAGACAATCTGTGCTGTGTGTAATGTTTCGGAAAAGTGGCTCCTGAATGGAACCGGCGAAATGATGCAGCAGACAGACGAAACTTTACTGGCACAGTTGGCAGACGAATATCATCTATCTGCTGATCAGCAGGTTTTTGTGAAGTCGTTCCTGTCCTTGACGCCGGAACAGCGCACGGTCATCGTTGACGCCGTGTGTGATGCTGCTGCCGCTATCCAGCGCGCCCGCGAACAAAGGAAGGCTGACAGCATAGACGCAAAAGTCGAAGCGTACCGTCAGGAATTGGAAGCCGCTGAAAAAGGGCAGTCTCTTTCCACGACTGGCTCCGCCGCCATAGACGGTAACGAAAAAGACGCATAACCAAACAGGCCGCCGGTTTTTCGGTCGGCCTTCTTGTATATGAATGTAGGGGAGTGTTTACCATGTCCGAACGCAAGAAGGGCAGCTCACTGTTGCAGTTGCCGACAGATTACACGGTTATTGACCTTGAAGCTACCGGCCTCGACCCTCAATATGACCATATCATTGAAGTTGCGGCGGTGAAGGTAAGGGATGGTGAGGAAGTTTCACATTACAATTCGCTCATACAGCCGCCCGTACAGGACGATGACGGCCAAGCCTACTATGTGGATGATTTCATTACCCAGCTTACAGGCATTACGAATGATATGCTGGCCAGCGCGCCGACCTTTAAAAAAATCAAAAATGACCTATGGCAGTTCCTTGATGGTGAATTGCTCGTAGGTCATAATGTGAATTTCGATATAAACTTCCTGTATGATAATTTCGCCCAATATGGATTGACCTTTCAAAACGACTTTGTCGATACGATGCGCTTATCCCGCCGTGCGCTTCCCGACCTCCCGCACCACCGCCTTAAGGATTTGTGTGCTTATTTCCATATTGACGGCGAATTTCACCGTGCTGCAGGCGATGCCGCTTTGACTGACAATGTGCTGCATCACCTGGCCGAATACATCAAGGCGAATCATGTGCCGCTTACCCGGCACCGCCCGTCTGTTGATTTGCGCCAATTGCAGGCAGACGGCGCTGGCAATCCCGACCATCCGCTTTACGGCCAGCATTGTGTGTTCACCGGCAAGCTCTCCCGCTTTGAACGTAAGCAGGCCGCCCAAATGGTGGTTAATGTCGGCGGTTTCTGCGATAATAACGTAGTCAAAACTACTAATTTTCTAGTTGTTGGCAGTTTCGACTATGTTTCCAATGTCAAAGGCAACAAAAGCACGAAAATCAAGAAGGCTGAAAAGCTCATACTGGCAGGTCAGGATTTGCATATCATATCCGAAAATACCTTCTATGACATGATGGATGCTGAATAGGCGGTTTTCGTACAAAGTGCGTGTATATATGTGCGCTTTCGGCCAATATCCCCAATATTGGCCAGCAAAAGCGCCTTTTCACTATGATTTTTCGTACAAACAAAAAAGGCGCGCCGCGCCCCGACGTGCCTTTTCTGTGTAGAACATTCTATTCCAATGGGAATTTAGAGGAAACCGTTACTCATGGAAGTTTTAGTATCGGTTCACTTTCTATTGTACCCATAAACGACATTCTGTAAAGGGGGAGGAATATGATTGCAGCCCT
>Ga0256406_1001500_pt1 | contig 37307 bp, 30 predicted proteins | sample RumenRJG_03DNA_FD_185986 | JGI IMG/M metagenome (GOLD analysis project Ga0256406, IMG submission 185986) | Bovine rumen microbial communities from Lethbridge, Alberta, Canada - RJG_03 | ecosystem: Host-associated > Mammals > Digestive system > Stomach > Rumen | place: Canada: Alberta | collected...
TCCTGAATCCAAAGCAACTGCGTTTCAGACTCTTGATTCTGCGGTTTATTCCTTCAACCGGACCGTTGGAGAAATCATACTCGACGCTGTTAAGAACAGCTGTCATGTTCTTCTTCAAGGTGGAAATGGCTGTGTCCATGTTCTGACCCGAACGACGGTAGTTTTCCAGAACATCAATGATCCTCTCCCTGATTGTCTTCGTCAATCTGTTTTCAAGAATAGCCACGATGTCATGACTTCCTTCAGTGTCGCAGCAAGTGAATGACATGGTGCTGTTCACGGAACGGAATTCATCAAAGCAGAGATTCTCTCCCGTGCCGAATGCAGCGCTTGATAAATCAGCGCGACAAACTATTTTTGGTTATTTTCATCATGGAAGGCAATCATCCTGCATACGCAAAAAAACCGGATCAGATTTGCAATTGATTGCGAATCATCCGGTTTTTCAATTTGAGGCATCGTTTTTTCTTAACATCTTTTATTGCAAACTTTTACTATGCCCAGTCTCCGTTTCTGAAGACGGGAACGATGGTTCCGTCCTTTTTGATGCCGTCGATGTCCATGTCGGCTGATCCGACCATGAAGTCAACGTGGGTTTGGCTGACGTTCATTCCGTGATCAAGCAATTCTTCATCGGACATCTTGGTTCCTCCGGCAACGTTGAACGGATAAGAAGCTCCAAGAGCAAGGTGATCAGAAGCATTTTCGTCAAACAACGTGTTGAAGAAGATGATGCCTGATTGCGAAATCGGTGAAGGATCAGGGACGAGAGAAACTTCACCGAGCGATTTTGCTCCGGCATCGGTTTCCAAAAGGTGTTTCAAAACTTCCTGCCCTTTTTTTGCCGTTGCTTCAACTACTTTTCCGTCTTTAAACGTGAATTTCATGTCTTCGAGAATGTTGCCTGCGTAAGAAAGAGGTTTGGTTGACGTCACGTAGCCGTCGATTCGACGGCAGTCAGGGGCAGTAAAGACTTCTTCGGTCGGCATGTTGGCCATGAATTCGGTGCCTTCCGGCGTAAAGCTTCCGGCGCCTTCCCAGACGTGGTTTTCCGGAAGACCGATTGTGATGTCGGTTACGGGCGAAACATAATGCAAGGCTGAAAATTGCTGTTCGTTCAGCCAGTCTGATTTTTCGTGAAGTTTTTGATCATGTTCGTGCCATGCTTTGACAGGATCTGATTTGTCGATACGAGTCGTTTTGAAAATTTCTTCCCACAAGGCGTCGATTGCTGCCTGTCCTTTTTTTTCAGGAAAGACTTTTTCTGCCCATGACTGATCGGCAGCAGAAACGACCGTCCAGCTCAAGTCGTTGTTTTGCGTTGCTTTTCTGACTTGTCTCAATGCTTTGCCCATAGCAGCCTGGTTTTTTGCGATGCGCTTTTGATCGATTCCTGAATATGCACCGGGATCGGCCGACATGACGGAAATACGCGCTGCCTTTTTTTCTGCGATGTAGTTGCCTTTCTTAACGATGTATTCCGGGACGTTTTCAAGCCTTTCCTCCGAAGCATGCTTAAGGAATGCTCGTTCTGAGAAAGTATCTTTCCATTCAATCATGACTTCAGATGCTCCGGCTCTATAGGCCTCTTCGACAATCAAATGAGCAAGTTCCTGTTGAGTAACGGAAATATAAAGAACGACCGGTTGGCCTTTTTGAACGTTGACGCCGACTTTAACGATTAATTCGGCATATTTTTTGAGCTTTTCTGAGAAATTTTCAATCATTTGGGTTCCTCCCCTGGATTTTGAATTACAGTAATTTTACCATGAAACGCCTTCTTTTTGAAAATACAGAGTAACAATTGGCGAATTTTGTTATAATTAATCTAACAGACTATCGGAGGAATTGAAATGAAGATTAAAGTAATGACTGTTTTCGGAACGCGTCCGGAAGCAATCAAGATGGCTCCGCTTGTTTTGGCTCTTAGAGCAGACGAGCGTTTTGAAGCAATCACGACGGTTACGGCACAGCATCGCGAAATGCTTGATTCTGCGCTTGAAATTTTCAAAATTAAACCTGACTATGATTTGAATCTGATGCACAAAGGACAGACTTTGCAAGAAATTACGGCAGACGTGCTGACTAAAATCGATGGCGTCATCAAAAAAGCCGATCCGGATATTATTTTGGTTCATGGAGACACGACGACGACTTTTGCGGCAGCTTTGGCCGGTTTTTATAATCAAAAAACTTTGGGACACGTTGAGGCCGGACTTCGAACCTGGAACAAATATTCACCGTTTCCGGAAGAAATGAATCGACAGATGACGGATGATTTATGCGATATTTACTTTGCGCCGACGGAATTGTCAAAGAAAAATCTGCTTAAGCAAAATCATCCTTCAGATCAAATTTACGTAACGGGAAATACTGCAATCGATGCCATGCACGAAACCATCAAAGATGACTATCGGCATGAAATTTTCAATGACTTGGATTCCCAGAAAAAAATGGTTCTTTTGACGATGCATCGCCGCGAAAATCAAGGCAGCAAAATGAAGGAAACGTTTGAAGCAATCAAGGAAGTCGTTTTGAAAAGAAACGACGTGCAAGTTGTTTACCCGGTTCATTTGAGTCCCAAAGTTCAAGAAGCTGCCCATGAGGTCTTTGATGACGTAAAAGATGTTCATCTGATTGACCCGCTTGACGTGGTCGATTTCCACAATCTGCAGGCAAAAAGCAGTTTTATCATGTCCGATTCAGGCGGAGTTCAAGAAGAAGCCCCGGCATTGCATAAACCGGTTTTAGTTTTGCGCGATACAACGGAACGACCTGAAGGAGTTTTGGCCGGAACGCTCAAACTTGTCGGGACGAATGGAGAAAACGTCAAAAAAGAGATGCTTCGACTGCTTGATGATGAAGAAGAATACCAACGAATGGCAAACGCCAAGAATCCATACGGTGATGGTCATGCTTGTGAGCGAATTCTTGATGCAATCGCATATTATTTTAAACGAACGGATGTCAGACCAAAAGACTTCGTATAAGGCGGATCCCGTGGATTGTAAATCGCATCACTATTTCATGCCTGATGCTCATCGATAAAATTCTTAAACCTCCCTTAAATTTTTGCTTATCTTCCTTGATATAGGGTACAATTATAAGCGAGATTAAGGGAGGTTTTCTTGTGCAGTTCACATTCGAAAAAAAGCAGCGACGCAGATTATATCTGAGCTTCACCCTAATCTTTTTGATTTGCGCCGTTTTTGTCTATGGAACTTATTTTTTGACCGGTCATGAGCTGATTTGGCATTTGGACGGTGCCAATCAGCACTTGCCGCTCATGCAGCAATACCGGCAGATACTGAAAGATTTTTTAACTGACCCGACCAAACCGTTTGAGCAGTGGTCATGGCATATGGGACTTGGAACCGATACTTTTTCGGTATATTCGTATTACTTGATAGGTGATGTTTTTGCCTATTTGACGTTGTTGTTCCCTGCCGGAAAAATGGTCTTTGCATATCAATTTTTGATTATTTTGCGTCTGTATTGCGCAGGACTGTCATTTGTCTTTTTTGTATCGCATTTTAAGGACTTAAAAGACCATGCGATTCTTTGCGGAAGTCTGGTTTATCTGTTTAATGCCTACTTGCTTTATTCAAACGTTGCGCAGCCGTTTTTCACTTTGCCGTTCATCATTTTTCCGCTGATAATCACGGCAATTGAAAAAGTACTGCAGGATGGATCTTTTTGGCCGCTTTATCTGGTCTTTTCATGGATGCTGATCAGCAATTTTTATTTTGCGTACGTCATGGGTCTTGGCGCAATGGTTTATTTGGCTTTGCGTTGGTTCATCAGTTATCGAAAATCAGGAAAGATCTTTGGAAAATTATGCAAGTTGGCAAGCGCAACGGTGCTTTCGTTGTTGACTTCGGCTTTCATGCTGATTCCCGAAATCTATGCCGTAATGCATTCGACTCGTTCTGCAAGCGACTTTGCGAACGGATTAAAAGTTTATCCGCTTTATTATTATCTGGCATTACCGTCGCAGCTGATCAATGGCGGAAATCGTGATTTTTATTTTTGGAGCGCGCTTGGTTTTTGCAGCTTGGCCTTTTTTGCAATTATTTATATTTTGGTCAAAAGAAGAAAGTATCCAGTGCTTGCAACGCTTTTTGGCTTTTCTTTCGTGATGCTTTTAATCCCCGCATGCGGTGCGTTTTTCAACGGCATGATGTCTCCGTCAAATCGTTGGACTCTGATGCTTTGTCTTCCGGTCGGGTTGGCCAGTGCGATTTTGGTCCAAAACATCACTCAATTGTCAAAAAAGATGCTGAAATTTTTTACGATTGCGCTTGTCGCATATCTTGCCGTTATCACATCGACTTATTATTTCCAAAACAACGAGAGAATTTTTATCCCGATTATTTTTCTCGCAATTTTTTGGGCCGTGATTTACGTGATCAATACGGCTGACATCAGGTCAGGTTCTTTGGTGATGCTTTTTGTATCTCTAGGAAACGTCTGCTTGAATGCGGTCTATTTTGAAGCACCGTTCAACGGGGGGTATTCGAATGAAATGCTCGATAGCGGTGCCTATGTTCGTCTGAGCGAAAACCGTTATGCCGGCCTTGAACAAGATCTTGATGAAAAGAATGACTTTTACCGCGTATCGACGCTCAGCCAGAATTATTTCTTCGGTTCTGACTATCATATGTATAATGCTTTAAACGATAGGCTTTATTCGCTGAATTCATACTATTCATTACAAAATAAAGATTTGGGGAATTTTTCAACGTTGATGCAAAATACGCAATATGAATCAAATATTCCATTAGGTCAAGTTTCGGACCGGACGATTTTAAATGATTTCTTTGGCGTTCGCTATCTCTTTGTCAGAATCAATCAGCCTAATGCCGATAAGATTCCGGCCGGATTCGTATTGGACAAGACGACCCGAAGAATAACCGATCCAAACGGAAATTCAAAGCTTGATTCGCAGACCCAGCGTTATAAAAATGAATGTGCGTTTCCGCTCGTTTATTGGCAAGATAAGGTCTTGACGCAAAAAGACACTGAAAACCTCAGCATTTCCGCAAAAGAAAGGGCGCTTGCCGATGGTGTTTACGTGTCGGAGAAAAACGCTTCAGGTCTGAGTCATGCCGATATTTCAAACAAATCTTTCGACGTTCCGTATACGCTTGTTTCAAGTCGCGGCAACGTGGTTTCTGCTTTGGATTTTGAAAAAAGAGACAAAAACGAGACGTATCGAATCATTTTGCAAAATCCTGAAGAATATCAAAACTGCGAACTGCATGTTGAAATCAACGATATCAACTATGTTCCGTATTCTCTTAAAAAGCAGGTTTCGATTGAGCAACGCGCAAAGGATAACGATCCGGAGCAAGGAATTTTGGCACAAAACAAGAGTCTGAACTATTATCGCTATCTTCGCTATCATGTGCTGCAAGGATCCCCTAACATCAGTTATGCGTTGAAAGTCGATGGACCGTACGGAACGGAAAAAATCTCTCAGCCTGATCAAAGCGCTTTGTCGTTTTTCAAGAAGGTTACGAACGGCACGCTCAATTTGGGGTATTTTCCCAAACAGCTGCCTGATTCTTTGACGCTTTCACCGACGAAACTCGGCAGTTACGGGTTTGAACTGAGAGTGATTGCGACACCGCTTTCTGGAGATTACAGATCTCAAGTCAAAAAATTGCAGCGTCATGCTCTGATGAATGTGAAATTTTCGCGCAATATGCTGTCGGGTTCGATCAAAACGAGTCGGGATGGAATTCTTGCAAGTTCGATTCCTTATTCGAAAGGCTGGAGTGCAACCGTTAACGGGCGCAAGGCTAAAGTCATCAAGACGAATCATGCTTTTGTCGGTCTCAGGCTTTCTTCCGGCAAGTCTGATATCGTTTTGAAATACAGGATTCCGGGTCTCAGGCAAGGTCTTTTAATCACGAAGCTTTCGTTGGTTTTCGTTTTGGCATTAGCTTTGTGCGATTATCTTCGCTTCAAAAAAGAAAATGAAAAAACTCCCTGATTTTTGATCGGGGAGTTTTTTCATGCGGCTTATTTGTTGTTGTATGCTTCAATCAATGCATCGGCAAAGGCATCAAGTTTTTGGACGTCTTCTTCGCTGTCTGGAGCGAGATTGATTTTGACGTTTTCAGCACCCTTAACGGCGCCTGATGCGGCAAGCTTTTTGCCAAATTCGTCAATTGCAAGTCCGAAGTATTCGCCATAGAACGTATCGCCGGAGCCAGCAACGCCGTAAATTTTGCCGGTCAGATCGACATCTTCAAGATCATCGTAAAAATCAAGACCTTCATCAGGAAGCGCTCCTTCGTCATAAGTGTACGGACAAACGACGCAGATGTCGACGTCAGCGAAGTCTTCGGGATCTGCTTGGGAAATTTCTTCAACTGAAACCTCAACGCCCTTTTTTTCAAGTTCTTGAGCGATGATGTCGGCAACGTCTTCATTATTGCCGGTGATCGTCGCAAAAACAACTTTTGCTGTTGCCATGTAAAAACCCTCTTCCATTTAAATTGACAAGCCTATTATATCAAAAAAGAAGAAACGAATGGTAATATTATTGAAAAACTGCTTAGAGCATTAAATTGCAAAATAATCGTTATGAAATGCTTTGATGCGTTATAATAGAATAGTTAAGAAAATTTTTGGAGGCAAATTATAATGATCACGTTAAAATCACCGCGCGAAATCGAGGAAATGGCCAAGTCCGGTGCGATTTTGGCCGGGATGCATATCGGACTTCGCGAGATTATCAAACCAGGAATTTCAAGTTGGGAAATCGAAAAATTTGCGCGCAAGTATTTCAAAGAACATGGCGCAATTGCAGAACAAATCGGATTTGAAGGTTATAAATACGCAACGTGCGTCAGCGTCAACGATGAAATTTGCCATGGGTTTCCACGAAAGAACCTGATCTTGCGTGACGGAGATCTGATTAAGGTTGACACGGTTGTCAACTATCATGGCGCAATGAGCGATTCTTGCTGGAGCTATGTCGTCGGCAAATCAACACCGGAAATCGATCGATTGATGGAAGTAACTAAAAAAGCTCTGTATTTGGGTATTGAACAAGCCCAGGTCGGAAATCGCATCGGAGATATCGGAGCTGCGATTCAGCATTATACCGAAGACGTAAACGGTTATGGAGACGTGCGCGAATTTATCGGACACGGAATCGGACCAACGATGCATGAAAGTCCGAACGTGCCGCATTATGGAGAAGCGGGCAAAGGCGTGCGTTTGCGCGAAGGAATGACGATTACGATTGAACCCATGATCAACATGGGAGGATGGGAAGCAGAAATGGACGACCCGAACGGTTGGACCGCAAGAACGGCTGATGGCAGTCTGTCATGCCAGTATGAGCACACGATTGCAATCACAAAACAAGGACCGAAGATTTTGACGTCTCAAGATCCGATTTTGGATGCTCCGTATTTATACGAATTCTAGTAAGTAAATTTAATCCGTTTTCTTAAGTAATTACTTAATTTTTATGGTTAAATGTTGTAAAAAAATTATATACTGGTATAATGTAGCCTAGGTGGTCAATTTTAGTGATTGGATTAACCTAAATGTTTCGCAAAGGGGTTCACTATGAAAAACCAAAAGAAAGTAAGAAAGGCTGTTATTCCTGCGGCAGGATTGGGAACTCGTTTTCTCCCGGCCACAAAAGCTTTGGCTAAGGAAATGCTGCCTATCATTGATAAGCCGACGATTCAATATATTGTTGAAGAAGCTAAGAAATCAGGAATTGAAGATATTTTAGTCGTTACCGGCAAGGGCAAGCGTCCAATCGAAGATCACTTCGATTCCGTTCCTGAACTGGAACAAAACCTTAAGGAAAAGGGCAAGACGGAACTTTTGCGACTTGTTCAGCAAACGACGGACATCAACTTGTACTTTATCCGTCAATCTCATCCGCGCGGATTGGGCGATGCGGTTTTGATGTCTAAAGATTTCGTTGGGGATGAACCGTTTGTTGTCATGCTTGGTGATGATATCATGGAAGATAAGGTTCCTTTGACCAAGCAGTTGATGGATCGCTATGAAGAAACGCATGCTTCAACGCTTGCAGTCATGAAGGTTCCGCATGAAGAAGTTTCCAAGTACGGTGTTATTGATCCAACGTCAGAAACTCGTCCGGGTCTGTATGACGTTAAGCGTTTCGTTGAAAAGCCGCCTGTTGAAAAGGCTCCGTCTGATCTTGCAATCATCGGTCGATATTTGTTGACGCCTGAAATTTTTGACATGCTTGAAACGCAAAAGCCGGGCGCAGGCAATGAGATTCAGTTAACGGATGCAATTGATCGTCTTAATAAGATTCAGCGTGTTTTTGCACATGAATTCAAAGGCGAACGTTATGATGTCGGCTACAAGTTTGGCTACTTGAAGACATCAATCGAGTTTGGACTGCGTCATCCGGAAGTTAAAGATGATCTTGCAAAGTATATCAAAGATCTTGCAAAGACGCTTAAATAATGAATATTGGAGTCAGGACTGCTTGTCCTGGCTTTTTTAGGTTCAAGCAAATTTTTTGCATAAATCTATGCAGATAAAGCAATTTTATAGTATCATGTTACTTAGAGGAATATATAAGCGACTGACGTCTTAAGGAGGTATTGGTGTGGCAAATCGTGCAAAAAATCATCATAAACGAAAAAATACGTTTAAAATTATCAGAGCCGCTGTAATTGTTCTTGTGATTGCGGTTATTTGCATTTTAGGATTTAAGAGTGATTTTGTCCAGGGAAGATTGGCTTCTTCTTTTGGCAATAATGCTGAAATTCAAAAGCGTGAATATAATAAGCAGCGAGAAATCGCCAAAAAGAAGTATGGCGAGTACAAGGAACCAAAAGGTGATTCCGAAAAGGTTTCTTCAAGTTTGAAAAAGACTTCCTCAGTTGTTTCTTCAAGTAGCGTTGCATCATCAAGTTCGGAATCGTCTGTTTCAAGGTCTTCATCGTCGACTAAGAAAAACAAGGGTGAGTATACTACATATACGGTCAAATCAGGGGACTATTTATCGACGATTGCAAGCAAGTACAGAACTACGACGCAGGAATTGATGGATTTGAACGATCTTACGAGCGGAACCATTAATCCTGGGCAGGAATTGAAGGTTCCGGCTAATTCAAGCAATAATCAGGATTCAAGCAGTGCTGACAGTTCGGGCCAAGGTGATTCCGATAACTAAGTTCTAAGATGAATGAAAGGAAGGCGAGTGCACGTGAAAGACGTTAATAAGGGTGTACGAACCTTCTTTTTATCTGCAGCATCACGTTTTAATCAGGCAAACGTTTCAAACGAAGCAATCGTAATTTCTTATTATGCGTTGTTGGCAATTATTCCTCTGATGATTTTTATCGGAAATCTCTTGCCGCTTTTGCATCTTAAAGCAAGTACCGTTCTGGCATACATCGAAATGGCAATTCCGCGTTCGATATATCAAACGCTCAAACCTTTTATCATTCAATATTTGGAAAATGGATCATCTGGCGGCGCAGCCTCGATTTCCGGTCTTATTTCAGTTTGGGCAGCGAGCCGTGGATTTAATGCAATGAAGAGATCGCTAAATGTTGCTTATGGAGTTGAAAACAGTCAAGGAATGCTTGCAAGGAGACTGTTTGCGTTTTTATTTACCGCGTTTCTTGGCGTGGCATTCGTGTTACTGTTCATCATTTATAGTTTTGGGCAGGCGGTTCTTGAATATCTGGCACCGTTGTTTAATTTGCCGATGGACATGATTGATACTTTTAATCAGGTCAAGTGGCCGACTATAATGGTCGGTATTTTTTTGATTATGGTATTGCTTTATGCGTTTATTCCGAATGCCAAGCTTCATTTGCGCTTTATCTGGCCGGGAGCTCTTTTTGCGACGTGCGGATGGATGGTCTTGACTCAGGGGTTTTCGGTATACGTCAAGTATTTTGCCAGAACCGTTTTGAGTTACGGAACAATTGGAACCGTAATTGTTGTTTTATTTTGGCTGAACTTTACATGTTGGGTGATTATGGTCGGAGGAATCATCAATGCCACTCTTGAAGAGATGTGCTTTGGTGAAGTCAAGCCTAAGCATGACCCGATTGAAAATTTTGGAAAAAATGCTTACAATCACTTTTTAAAATGCAAAAAATAATATTGTCTTTGAAAGCGGAAATTTAAGGAAAAATGCCCTTTTCCAGATTTAATTAAATGAAACGCCGGACAATGCGGTCAAGTCAAGTTTCGACTGCTTTTGTCCGGCTTTTTTATTTTCGATACGAAAAGAGCTGCTTTTTTAAAATATATTTCTGAAAACTATTTAGTCAGCATTTTATGGAAATCTACCGATTAGTTTTACTAAATGCGATTCTTTTTGGCTATTTTCATCACGGCAAGAGATTGTCACGCATATGCAAAAAAACGAATTAGATTTTAAATTAATTGCAAATCATCTGGGTTTTCAGTTTGAGGCATAGTTTTTCCAAGCCTCTTTTTAATTATGTTCAGTTAAACCGCTTCGAACTCAGTTTTCCGTTTCAGTATTTTCTAATTCATCCAGAATTCGGTCGCATTCATAGAGGTCAAATCCTTTGCGAAAAAGCGCAGCCTTGATTTTATTGCGTCTTTTTTTCAAGTCGATGCGGCTGTTTTTGTGCCAAAGTTTTTCTGTTTCCAATCTGAGATTTTCATGTTCCTGATCGACGTCTTTTGTCAGATTCAAGGATTGTCTGACTTGCGATGCCAGTTCTGATGAATATCCCTTGTTGAGCAAGGCTTGCGTAATTTTTTGATTGCACTCATTGAATGACTTTTTTTTCGATTTGGCGACTGTTTTTTTTGCAAGTTTCAAAGCGTTTTTCAACTGCATTTCGGCAGGATATTCAAGCAATGCATCTTCCGTGTCATACAGGCTGATGCCTTTTTCTTTTAAAGAATTAGCAATGAATCTTGGTCCCTTGTCAGTTGTTTTTGCCATTGTTCTGACGTAGCTTTTAGCGTATTCCGAATCGTTTAGCAATTTCATTTTTGTCAGTTTTTTGATAACGGTTTCGATAATGCTATCTTCCAAACCTTCTTTTGCCAATTTCTGACGTGTTTCTTTTTCAGTCCTCAATGAGTAGCTCAAATAATCTAGTGCTTTGTTCAAAGCCTTAGACAGATCATCCGCTTTAAAAATTTCTTCCAAGTCGGCCGAATCCAGTTCTTTTCCTTTTGACAGCTGAAATTTGACCAAAACATCTTCCGAAACGGAAAAAGCATAGTTTCCGTCTAAAAAAACGTTGAAGCGACCTGGGCGTTTTTGAGCGGTGATTGAGGTTATTTTTTGGTTCATTGTTCAAAAACCTGCTATATAAAATGTAGAATAATATGGAATTGTAAAACGTTTTCCCGCATTATTCAGAAAGAATATAGCTTTTCCTTTCCTAAATTTTATTTGCTGCCGTCAACGCTGGTATTCCCATATCCTAACGTGAGGTTAATGAAAGTAACCGGCTCTTGCAGCTTAAGGACGTATCCCGCCCATTTTAATTTTCTTATATCAAAGCCAACAAATTCATGACCGCATTTTCATCTCTGTCCATGACGACACCGCATTCATAACAAACATATTCGTTATGCTTGGTTTTATGTTTCATGTTGCCATCAAGACCGATTTTGTCATCACCAGTCTTGACGAATCCGCATCGAGAACAACGTTGCGTGCCTGGATAGAATTTATCGGCTAAAAATAATTCTTTGCCGTACCATTGGTATTTATAAGCTAAAACCTGTCTGAAACAGCCAAACAACGACCGCTGCAATCCTTTGGACGCAACGTTCTGCATTCGCTTCACGTCCAAATCTTCAATAACGATTTCGTCATAATTGTTGACCAGCTCGGTCGTAAACTTTTGAACGATATCATGCTGAGTGTTGGCAACTTTTCGATAATCACGCCGCAACTTGGTTTTCGGTTCAACGTAATTGTTTGATTGAGCTGCCTTCTTCCCGTTTGTTTTCCGTTTTCTGGCTAACAAGCGCTGATAATGCTTGATGCGCTCATACAAGGTTTTGAGATTATGCGGTAAAGTTTTGACTTGTCCTTCCGTGTAGCTGAAATGACCAACGTTGACGTCAATTGCCGTTTTCAGCTTTTGTTTTGATTTCGACTTCAAAAGGCAGACTCGCCCAATATTTTCCGTTTTCACGGTAGATCGAAATGACTTTTAATTCGCCCTTCAAAGTTTTTTCGCCTTTGAGCCGAATATCGTACCAGTTTTTAACGCCGTGCGGTTTATCTAATCGCAACTTTCCATTGCCGATTTTGGCCCTGTCTGGGGGCTTTTTTAGACTTGAACTGATGTTTGTTAAAGAAATTTTTCCAAGTCTTGCCTAAATCAGAAACGGCAAGCTGAAGATATCTGGCTGACAACTGATACTGCCAGTCGGATTTATCAGCAACCAGTTCGTTACGAACCTTGCGTTCATTGGGCAAAAGTTCTTTGTCTTCCAAAATCAAAGAGACATCATACATATCGCTCCATAAAGCCAACCCTTGATTCCAACAGTAGCGTCTGTAATCGCACAAATCGTCAAGAAACTTTTTCATGGTTCGATTGGGATGCGGTCTTGCTTTTGAGTCTTTATCATTGCTTTCACCGCCTTTCAAAGGATTATCGGTTTGCTTTTTGCTATATAATCCCATGCAATTCTGTCTTTTTCTACAAATTAATTAACAATTAAGTTGCTCCTTGCAATCATTGTAATGCGAAAGTATATTAGCGTCAAATTCAAGCGCATTGTGTTATAATCTAAGAGCAAGAAATGAAAGGAAAAAATGATGCAGCAAAAGAAGTTTACAGGAAAAGTCTATTTAAAAAAGGGTCAAACGATTCACGTCAAAATCAAGCGCTTGGGAATCAACGGTGAAGGAATTGGATATTATAAGAAAAAAATAATTTTTATTCCGGGTGCGTTGCCAAAGGAGTTCGTCAAAGCCAAAATTACGGAATCAAACAGAAACTATGCAAAAGCAAAATTGCTTGAAATAGTAGAAAAATCAAGTCAACGAGTCGATCCGGCCGATCATTACGATGTTGGCGGAATCGAATTGGAGCACTTGAACTATGATGCACAGTTGGATTTTAAAAGAGACGTTATTTTGCAGGCTCTTGAAAAATTCAAACCGCGCGGTTACGAAAAAATTGAGTTGCGCAAGACAATCGGGATGGATGATCCGTATCATTATCGCAACAAGGCGGCTTTTCAGGTCAGGATGACAAAGACTGGCAAGCTGATTGCCGGTCTTTACAAGCCGGAAAGCCATCATCTTGTCGATTTGCCGACGTTTGAAACACAGCGGAAACTGACGCTTGAAATAATTCGCAAAACGCTTGCCTTAATGGAAAAATGGCATGTTTGTGTTTATGACGAGCGGACAAACAAGGGGACGGTAAAGACGCTGGTCGTCAGGGAGGCGTTTGCGACAAAAGAGGCTCAGCTTGTTTTCATCACGAATGAGCGTTTCATTGCGCACGCTTCTGAAATCGCAGCGGAACTCAGAAATGAATTTCCCCAGCTTGTTTCAGTGATGCAAAATTATAATCCTGGCAAAACGTCGCTTGTCTACGGTGATGAAACGACTCGTATCTTCGGAAGAGATTATATCATCGAAAAACTCGGCGACGTTTCGTTCAAACTTTCAGCAAGGGCTTTTTTCCAGATGAATCCGATTCAGACCAAAAAAATGTATGATGAAGTTAAGCAGGCCTTGAATCTCAAGCAAGGGGAAATATTGGTCGATGCATATTGCGGTGTCGGGACGATTGGACTTTACTGCGGAAAAGAAGCCGGACTCGTATTGGGGATGGATGTTGTTTCAGAGGCGATTGCTGATGCAAAAGAAAATGCTGCAATGTCAGGAATTAAAAATGTCGTTTATGAAGAAGGAGATGCCAAAGAGATTTTTGCCAAGTGGGAGAAAGCCGGGCAAAAATTTGATGCATTGGTCGTTGATCCGCCGAGAACTGGGCTTGATGACGAGACGATCGAGGTCATTTTGCGAAATAAACCAAAGAAATTTGTTTACGTTTCCTGCAATCCGTCGACGCTTGCAAGGAATCTGGTCAGCCTCGTTTCGAAGTATGACGTCAGCTATATTCAGCCGATTGATATGTTTCCTCAAACGGCACGAACTGAAGCAGTGGTCAAGCTTGATTTGAGGCCTGAGTAAAAAACTTTAGGAATATTAATGAATATTTGGTATAATTAAAACGGTATCGGTGTAATTGCACCTGTGCTTATAACTCAGAAAGCAGGGATAATATGCGTCATTCGAACGGACCCAGGGAAGGCGAATTTATTACCATAAAAAGTTATAAACACGATGGCAGCTTGCATCGAACGTGGCGCGATACGATGGTGCTCAAAACCAGTGAGAATGCACTGATCGGGTGTAACGATCATACTTTGGTCACAGAGTCGGACGGACGACGTTGGGTAACGCGCGAGCCGGCACTCATGTATTTTCACAAGCACTATTGGTTTAATATCGTCACAATGATCCGCGATAATGGAGTTTCTTACTATTGCAACCTGGCTTCTCCGGTGGTTTTGGACAAAGAGGCTCTTAAGTATATAGATTATGATTTGGATGTCAAAGTTTTTCCGAATGGCGAAAAACGGCTACTTGATGTTGATGAGTATGAGGAACACGGAAAAAAGTGGTCCTATTCTCCGCAGACAGACAAAATTTTAAAGCATAATGTACGTATTCTGGTTGATTGGATCAATAATCGCAAGGGACCTTTCTCAAAAGAATATGTCGAGATTTGGTACAATCGCTATTTAGAATTATCGCGGCGGCAATAGCTGTCGTTTTATGTTTGTAATGAAAAGACCGGGATTTTGTTCCCGGTCTTTTTTTTGCACAACTCAATCTGTCGCGGTATACTTATACATGAATTACGAATGAGGGGGTGTATCTTTGTTTTCTAACAAAAATAAGGACAGATTGATGTTTTGGACTTTGGAATTGCTGCTTTTAGCGCTGCTGATTTGGGTATGTACAAAGATTCAATTTTTGTTTGAACCGATTGGGACGTTCATTTCAACGTTGTTTGCCCCGATTTTGATTGCGGGTTTTTTGTTTTATCTGCTTAATCCGCTTGTTAATCTGTTGATGAAAATTAAAGTAAAAAATCATCATGTTTCAAGAACTGCTGCAGTTGCAATTGTTTTCTTGCTGCTGATTGCGATTATCGTGTCTGCTCTATCATTTTTGATTCCGAATATTTTGAATCAGGTTGAGCAGCTGATTCAAAACATGCCTGAATACATCAGGAGCTTCCAACATTTTTTAACAAAGATTTTTCAGCAAAAAAATCTGCCGCCGTGGATCGTTGACTTGACTAAAGACGTTGACATCAATGCGTATACGAAGGAAATTGAAGAATCCCTTTCTGGATTTGCCAAGAATTTTATGATGTCGATAACGTCGAGCATCGGATCGATTATCGGGATGGTTACGAGCGTAACGGTCACTATCGTTACGGTTCCATTCATGCTTTTTTACATGCTAAAGGACGGTCATAAGCTCGTTCCGACGGTTACAGGTGTTTTCTCGGAAAAGCATGCAAATCGAATCGGAGAACTTTTGGAAAAGATGAGCAAAACGATTTCAAAATATATCTCGGGACAAGCGATTGAATGCTTGTTTGTTGGGACATGTACCGCAATCGGCTATGGAATCGTCGGCGTTCCGTTTGCTCTTTTGATCGGTATTTTTGCCGGAATCACCAATATGATTCCTTATATTGGACCTTACATCGGTTTGCTTCCTGCGCTGATTCTTGCCATGTCAAATTCAGTCAGGCAGACGATTTTGGTGATTATCGTCTGCGTTGTCGTTCAACAGATTGACGGCAATTTGATTTATCCAAACGTAATCGGCAAGTCGCTGGATATTCATCCTTTGACGATTATCATTATTTTGCTTGTTGCCGGCAATTTGGCAGGATTGCTCGGGATGATTTTGGCGGTTCCGGTTTATGCTGTCATCAAAGTGATCGTCATTTATATTTACGACATTATAATGTTAAATCATGAAAATAACAGCGACAACTAAATATTTTATTATTAAAACGGTGACGAAAAACGCAATAAAGAACGAAAAAAACGTCAATTATTTTAAGATTGTGCAATAATGAACATTTGCCTTTTTGCTCAAGATGTGGTAACTTGAAAGTGGTATGAAAACAAATAATTGATAGTAAGGATGTAAGAAATGACAGAAAAAATTGCTGTTTTAGGCGCAGGTTCCTGGGGTAGTACTCTTGCAACCGTTTTGGTGGAAAATGGTCATGATGTGAAACTTTACACAAACATTCAAGCGCAAGCTGATGAATTAAATGAGAAACACACGAATGAACATTACATGCCAGGGTTCAAGTACCCCGAAAAGCTCTATACGACAACTGACTTGGAAGAAGCCGTTGATGGGGCAGATGCTATTTTGTTCGTTGTACCGACAAAAGTTATTCGTTTGGTTGCTGGCCAGCTTAAAGATATTTTGGCAAAGACGAATGCTCGTCCGTTGATTATTCACGCAAGCAAGGGTCTTGAAATCGGGACTCACAAACGGATTTCTGAAATTATCATGGAAGAATTGACAGAGCGTTATGCCAAGGGCATAGTCGTTTTGTCGGGGCCAAGCCATGCTGAAGAAGTTGCCAGAAAAGACATTACGTTGATTACAGCGGCTTCAAACGATATTGAAGAAGCTGAGTACGTGCAAGATTTGTTCTCTAACAATTATCTTCGAATTTACACTAATGATGACGTTATTGGCGTTGAAACAGGTGCTGCATTTAAAAACGTCATTGCGATTGGCGCAGGTGCTCTTCACGGCTTAGGATATGGTGATGACGCCAAGGCTGCTTTAATGACTCGCGGTTTGGCAGAAATTGCTCGTTTGGGCATGGCGTTCGGAGCAAGTCCGTTGACGTTCATTGGGCTTTCAGGCGTTGGTGACTTGATTGTAACGTGTACTTCGGTTCATTCGCGCAATTGGCGTTGCGGTAATGCTTTGGGTCAAGGCAAGTCGCTTGATGAAGTCGTAAGGGATATGGGCATGGTTATTGAAGGAATCAATACTTGTGAAGCTGCTTACCAGCTTTCGCAGCAAGAACACATTGACATGCCGATTACAACGGCTATTTATAACGTTTTGTTCAAAGGGGCCGATATCAAAGAAGAAATTGCTGACTTGATGGGTCGCGATAGTCGTTCTGAGATTATTGGCCACGCAAAAGATATCAGACGTAAATAATCATCTATCGGAATATGAAAAAGAAAGAGGCTGGGAAAAAGTCTCTTTTCCCTTTTGAATTAAACGAAAAGCCGAACGAAGGCGGTCAATTTGCGACTGACTTTGACGGCTTTTTTAAATGCAGTGCTGCTCAACTGATTTATCCAAGATTGCACTCAAATTTACGCACAAACGGCCCATTTTCAGCGATATGTCCGTAAACGGCAGAGCTTTTGCCAAATGCAGCTGATAAATCAGCGCGCCAAGCTCTCAGGAAAATTTACCGCCAAACTATTTTTGGTTATTTTCATCATAACAGAGAAATTGTCATGCATACGAAAAAACCGGATCAGATTTGCAATGATTGCAAATATAATCCGGTTTTTAAATTTAGACATAGTTTTTTATCAGCCTCTTTTTGAATTCGGTGTTAGAGTGATTTGTCATTATTGGCCGTTTTTTGAGACATCAATTCATTTGTCTCGATCAAGATTGGGTTCTTTCCGTGTTTTGTCATGTTGACGCTTTGACAAAACGTTTACCTGAAAACGATTCGTCGTGTTGAAGATAAACCATTTTGAAAAAAAATAATTTAATATACCCACGATGCACTGATCAATGATTTTTAACAAGTCGGCATTGATAGGAAAGATGCCGATGCCGACGACCATGATAAAATTATCCAAAAAGAATGAGAACAGTCTGATGTTGCAAAATGACAAAAACTCGCGAATTAATTTTTTGACTGAATCATACTCGGAATGAAATACGAGCCGTTTATTGGTAAAAAACGTAACGAGCATTCCGCATATGTAAGAAATGACATTAGCAACAACATAGTTTATGCCGATATTTTGATATAGAATATGGAAGACAATCAGATTTACTCCGCTTGCAAGTGTTCCAAAAAAAGTATAAGAAACAAAGCTTTGGTGTTTTCTGATGAAATTTTTCATTTTTCATGCTCCTTAAAGTCAACTAGACAATTATAGCGATGATATCCTGAAAGTGCAAGTATTCTTTGTGATAGTTGCGCCAATATGTCGGATAGGGTAGTATTTTATAAAGAAATAAAAAATAAATCAGGTGAAGATTGCATATGAAAAAACTTGAAATCAAATATATTGCAAAAAGCGTACCTTTGCAGGTGGACAAAAAGACGAAGGTCTCGTGGTTATTGGATGAAAGCAGAGATTTTTGGCTTCTTCGCGGAATAACGTTTGACGTCACTCAGGGAGAGGCTGTGGGCGTTATTGGAGAAAACGGCTCCGGGAAAACTGAGCTTTTAAAAATCATTACGGGTCTTGAACGTCAGTCCACCGGATTTGTCACGACTGATGCAAAAATCAGTTACGCAGGTCTGGACAGTATTGATCCAAATTTGACCGGACTTGAAAATATTCGAAATGCAATTGAAGATTCCGGTGTCGATAAATTCAAGGGAGATCATTTGACGAACGGAATTATTGATTTTACTGAGGCAGGACAGCTCTTATATCGTCCTGTCAGGGAATATTCGGTCGGAATGCATGCGCGTTTAGTACTTGGAATTGCCTTGTATATCAATCCTGAACTGGTTGTAATTGATGACGTGTTGTCCATGCTTGATCAAACGTTTTTTGAAAAGACGATCAAGAGGATTCAAAAGCTGAAAGACACCGGAACGACATTCATTATTTCAGACGTGAAAAATATCGTGATTGAAAGTCTTTGTGAGCGCTGTGCTTGGATTTCTTTTGGAGAGTTGCAGGATTTCGGCCCGACAAAAGACATCATTCGACAGTTTGAATACTCGCTCGAATGGTATCGTTCTTTGACTTTGCCTGAGAAAAACGACTATTTGGCAAACAAGCAGCGAGAACAAATGATGTTTGATGTCAGAGTTTTGTATGATGAATTTAAGAGCGAACAATTCAAAAACGGATATACCAGGAAAGATGAACCGAAAATGCGTCGTGCTTTTTATGTTGACCATGGTGCAGATCCCGTTTCGGAAACTGGCAGAAAACTTAATCAGGAGCAAAAGAAACCCAGGAAATTAGGAATCGCGGTTCCGATTGTCGCATTTTTGATTTTGGTTTTCGCAAGCGGGGGTTGGCTCGTTCATCGCTATATGACAAAAGAAACTGCTCAAAAAGAAGCCGTATCATTGAAAAGCGTTAACAAGAGCAGTTTAAAGAAAACCGCAAAATCCTCTGAAAGATTGGCAAAGAAGCAGTCAGAAGAAAAAGCCAAAGCAGAATCGGAGAGCAAGGCAAAAGCAGAATCGGAAAGCAAAGCCAAAGCAGAATCGGAAAGTAAGGCAAAAGAGGAAACACAAACGGTAACGGTTGGAGACGGCGAAACAATCGGGGAGTTGGCAGATAAATATGCAACCACGGTTCAACGCATCCAAGAATTGAACAATATGGGCGACAGCATCGATTTGGTTGCGGGGGCAACGATCAAAGTGCCGAAGTAATGGAAAAATCTGTCATGTAGGTGTATAATCTATCTTTAATCAAAACATTAAATGGAGTGATAGGTATGGGTGATCCCGGACAGCCCCTTTTATGGGTGTTGGTTGGTTTGGTAATAGTTTTTGTTTGTTTAACGTCGATGGCGACGGGATGTGTCAACGCAATCAATCGTCCCGTCGGCAGGAACGGGAGCAGCGAATTAGATGATAATGAAATGCAGTCTTTGCAAAAGTTGGCAGAAAAAAGACCGCAATTTTTGGCAGCGTTGCGTCTCAACAGCGTTTTTTTGATTTTAATGCTTGCGGGGTGCTTGGTCGGTTTATTCAGAGATGTTATCGGTTTTAGCAGTCTGTATGAAATGGCAGGCGTGATTGTTGCGTTATTGTGTGCCGTTGTACTATATGCATTTTTCATGGCGATTCCGCAATTGTTGACTGCGGCACATCCCGAAAAAACGGCTAAAAGGCTGTATTACTTCATCTATGCAATCTATGTTTTGTTTTGGCCGACGGTGACGGCTGTTTCGTTAATCAATAAACATTTTGTTATTAAACGTGACGTAACTGATACGGCGGACGATCCAACGGCATCGTGGCAGGATATTTTGGACATGATCGAGGAAGGAAGAAATAACGGCGAGCTGGATACGAATGAGTATGAGATGATCGACGGTGTGATTTCGATGCATGACAAGATGGCACGTGAAATCATGGTTCCGAGAACGGATGCTTTCATGGTGGACGTTACGAACGATAACAGTCGCAATATCGACAGTATTTTGGGGATGGACTTTTCGCGTGTTCCCGTTTATCACGAAGATAAAGATAATGTCGTCGGTATCGTTCACATCAAGACGTTGGTCAAGCTGGCCAGAAATTTCGGATTTGATCATATTACAATCAGGCAAGCGATGCGTCCGGCTTTCTTCGTTCCTGAAAGGATGACTCTGGATGAGCTTTTGTTTCAGATGCAAAAAACAAGAAATCAGATGGCAATTTTATTGGATGAATATGGCGGCGTTGTCGGTCTGGTTACCTTAGAAGATCTACTTGAAGAGATAGTTGGAGAAATTGATGACGAGTCTGATGAACCAGATCAGCTTTATCAGCAGATCTCATCGGATGAATTTTTAGTTCAAGGTAAGATGCCGATTGATGATTTTAATGATGAATTCGGAACGGATCTGAAAATTAATGACATTGATACCATTGCGGGATTCTTGATTGCCAAGCTTGGCAGAATACCTGATAACGATGAGGTTGTTTCGGTTACGGCCGAGTCGTCTGAAGGCGATGTTGTTTTGACTACCGCAAAAATCATCGATGATGCCAGAATCACTGAGGTCAAGGTGACGTTGCCTGATGCGCTGACTTCGCTCCATCGAAAGAAAGAGGCAATAAAAAAGCAAACCGAGCTTAAGCTCAGTTAGAAAAAAGAGCGGCTTGCATTCGTTGCAAGTCGCCCTTTTTTATATTATGATTAATAATGGATTATTTTAGCAATCAATGAGGTAAGGCCAATGTAAACATGTTTTTTTAGAAAATACAAAAAATAAACAACTGAAGGATTTGAGAGGTAAAAATGGATCAGAAACAACTAGAACAAGCAGTTGAAAAACGGCGAACCTTTGCGATTATTTCGCACCCGGATGCCGGCAAAACAACAATCACTGAACAGTTGCTGCTTTTTGGCGGCGTCGTTCGTTCGGCAGGAACGGTCAAGGCGAAAAAAACGGGAAATTTTGCCAAGTCCGACTGGATGGAAATTGAAAAGAAACGCGGAATTTCAGTTACGAGTTCCGTCATGCAGTTTGATTATGACGACAAGAGGGTCGTTATTTTGGATACGCCTGGTCACGAGGACTTTTCGGAAGATACCTATCGAACGTTGATGGCAGTCGACTCTGCAGTTATGGTGATTGATTCTGCCAAGGGGATTGAGCCGCAGACAAAAAAACTTTTCCAAATTTGTAAAATGCGGGGGATTCCAATTTTTACGTTCATTAATAAGCTCGATCGTGATGGACGCGAACCTTTGGATTTGACAGCGGAATTGGAAGAAGTTTTAGGGATTGAAGCCTATGCGATGAATTGGCCAATCGGAATGGGAAAAGGCTTTAAAGGAATTTATGATAGATTCAATAATCGAATTGAACTTTATCGCAGTGAAAATGAAGGGGAATCATTCCTTGAACTGGACGAAAACGGTGAAATCAAGGGTAATCATCCGCTTAAACAAGAGAGCATCTATCGTCAGGTATTGGAGGAAATTGAACTTGTCAAAGGAGCGGGCAGCGAATTTGATGAAGAAAAGATTGAAAAAGGAGAGTTGACACCTGTTTTCTTTGGTTCTGCGTTGACTAATTTTGGCGTTAAGACGTTCCTTGACGCATATTTGCAGTTTGCACCTGCTCCTGCAAAACATAGGACTGAAGAAGGAAACTTCGTTGAGCCAGAAGATGAAGAATTTTCCGGTTTTGTCTTCAAGATTCAGGCGAACATGAATCCTAACCACCGTGACCGCATCGCTTTTGTCAGAATTTGTTCTGGCGAATTTGATCGCGGGATGGACGTTACGCTTCAGCGAACTGGAAAAAAGATTAGATTATCAAATTCTACGCAGTTTATGGCTGATTCAAGAGAGGTCGTTGAAACAGCGGTAGCGGGCGACATCATTGGATTATACGATACGGGTAATTTCCAAATCGGTGATACGATTTACTCAGGAAAAAAGAAAGTTAAATTTGAGAAACTGCCCCAGTTTACTCCGGAACTTTTTGTTCACGTTCGGGCAAAGAACGTAATGAAACAGAAATCGTTTCATAAGGGAATCGAGCAGCTTGTTCAAGAAGGTGCCGTTCAGCTCTATCAAAGCTATAGTACGGGTGATTATATTTTGGGTGCCGTTGGTCAGCTTCAATTTGAAGTTTTCCAATTCCGTATGGCTAATGAGTATAATTCAGAAGTAGTTATGGAACCGATGGGTAAAAAGATTGCACGTTGGATTGCTCCAGAACAACTTGATGAAAAGATGTCGAGTTCTCGTAATTTGCTTGTCAAGGATCGGCAAGGAAATCCGTTGTTCCTGTTTGAAAATGAATTTTCAGAACGTTGGTTCAAGGATAAATATCCTGACGTTGAACTTACGTCTAAATTATAATTAATTTAAAATCAATATTTTAAAGGTGCTTTGACGTATATGCACCTTTTTTATTGTCTGAAACGTAATCATGTTCGTGTTGAGAATTACTGGATTTGGGGAGTCTTTGAGTGAAAAAGTATTTTTAATCTCATTGATGAAGGATGTGAATTTAATAACATATATTAGTTATTGATAATTTATTTAAATCAATTATTAGCAAGGCGTGCTATGTCTGACATTGAATTTCCGCATTCCAATAATATGCGTTAATACGTTATTGATGCAATACAGAGATGATAAAGACATAAAAAAGAACGGCATCAAACTTGAAGAACATTGTTTAAAGAACTTATCGACATAGCCACACCCGATAAAAAAGAATTAGACAAGCTCGTGTCTGAAAAAATAATGTCAGACGAGGGTTTGACAAAAGTATACGGACATATGATTATCAAATTTGAAATGGTTGAAGCTTCTTTAAGCATGACGATAAACGTGAAGTAAGGTAAGCGGTCTTTAAATAAGCGTTCTTCATAAATAAAAAAATAAAAACGATGCATACGCAATAACCTGAGATAATAATGCTATCTCGGGCTATTTGTGTACACACCGCTGTTTTAACGACCGCTTACGATTGAATAAAGGCAAAAGCATCCAAGAATCTGAAGAAGGTTCTTGGATGCTTTATTAACGTGAAATTTACTTTCAAAATTTCAAATATTCAAAAATTGTCCAACCCAAGTCACCGATCTTAAACCAAATAATGCCATTTTCACGGTGGCGAGCAGTCAAAGTAACAATCTTTCCATCAGGAACGGAAGAAATTTTCGTGCCGAATGGTCGATCATAAAGAAACAGCTTCTTATTTGGAACGAAATCAATTTTGGCTTTGATTTTAAGGTTGATACAGTCTGAAAATCTGTTTTCAAGTTTTAAAGTTTTTTGAGGTTGGACTGAGCTGTATTCCATCAGATCATGGTTAAAGCAAGCCCAAATATTGCCTCCTAGACAATGCCATTTTTCGCCTGAAACAAGTTCAATTGTTTCAAAAATCTGCCAAACCGTATTTTTTGCGATGACAACGCGCGTTTTTCGACCATTCGGCGCATCCGAACAACAATAGAAATCTTTGAAACGAAGAAAACCGATGTCATAGCTGACGTCTGCATATTCATCTCGACGGTAATAATAAGTTACGACTTGTTGTCTTTCTTTAAAAAAACCAGTGACAGGACCGCTTGCATGCTTGACCGAATATCCCAAAACGGCCGGTGAACTCAGTGAATATTCATCATTTAAACCACCGCGGATAAAAACAGGTTTTTGAAGAAAGTGTCTGTCATCCATGTCTTGACAAAAAATCCAAACGAGTCCTGCGTTTTTTTTACGATAGGTTAAAGTAATTGCACCATACTCCATTGAAAAAACTGAGGTGAACCCTGTAATTTTAATCAAGTCAAAATTTTCAAATTCTTTAAACGTTATGTTAAGCTTATCACCGCGATTTCCAGAGATTATTTCCGGAGATCGAAGCGCATTGTGATTTTCGTCCTGGTAAATGATGATAATGGTCGAATCCGGTTCAGATGAAGTTTCAGGGAAGCCTGTTTCTGGTTCGGGAGCTGAAACGAAGACGGAATTTTCTTTTGGAAGAACTTGATTAATCATGGAAACATTCGGTGCGGCATGCTTTTTTGCAAAACGTGATCTGCGAATGTTTCGATTAAAAATTCTTTTAAAGTATGTTCCTAAAGACATCAAACTCCCACCTTTCAACCATTAAGCATAGTTCAATTATATCAAGCAACTTGAAACAATTCCACAAAAAAGACGGGTTTCCCCGTCTGATGACAAATTTATTTGTGGCTCTTCAAGCTGATTTCAGTGATGTTTTTCCGTGCCGTGATCAACGCGTGCTTAGCTTTTTCACCCAAAAGATGCTCTTTAACGAATTCGATTTCCTTTTCTGTAATCGGTCGAAGCTTATTTGAAATGATGATTTCAGCGTCATCGTTTTTCTTTTTAAAAACAACTTTTGAATTGCCTAAGGTAAAGACCTTAATAAAGTGAACGGGCGTATTCATCAATTCGCGACGGATTTTTCGCGCATAACTGTTGGTTACGTCAATTAATTGCATGGCAAATTCCTCCTAAATTATTATACAGTCCTCTCATATACCCTTATTATACGTTATTTTTGTGAAATACTAAATAAAAAAGAACTCAATATTTAAAAAATACTGAGACTCTTTTTAAGAACATAAATTTGTCGGATGTTATGATTTGGCCGTACTTTCTGCTATGACAATCTGATTGTTTTCTATTTTGGCCGCAAAGTTTTTAACGGACGGATGCTCAAGGCAAAAGTCAGTAACCTTGTCCTCAATCTGCTCTTGAATCGTTCTGCGCAATGGTCTTGCACCCATCTTTTTATCATAACCCAGCTCAACGAGCTTGTCGCATACTGGACGCGTTACGGATAATGACATTTGCTTTTCTTGCAGCATCTTATTTACGTCTTGAAGCATCAAGTCAACGATTTTTCCAAGATCATCCTTGGAAAGGGCGTTGAATTCGATGATATCATCGAAACGATTTAAGAATTCAGGTTTGAAATAGCGACTCAGTTTGTCCAAAATTGAGTTGGTCGTACCATTTGCTTCGGCGCCAAACCCAACATTGATAACGGAATCTCCGCTTCCGGCATTGCTTGTCATAATGATGATCGTATCTTTGAAGCTGACTGTCTGACCCTTGGAATCAGTCAGACGTCCATCATCAAGGATTTGCAGGAACATATGCATGACGTCGGGATGAGCTTTTTCGATTTCATCCAACAGAATCAAGCTATATGGATGACGGCGTACCTGTTCGGTCAATTGACCGGCTTCCTCATACCCGACGTACCCTGGAGGAGATCCGATAAGTTTTGAAACCGAGAATTTTTCCATGTATTCACTCATGTCGAAACGGATCATGGAATCTTTGGATCCGAAAAGTTCCTCCGCCAGCTGTTTGGCTGTTTCGGTCTTGCCGACGCCTGTTGGTCCGACAAACAAGAAACTTCCGATTGGGCGATTCGACTTATTGAAACCGACGCGATTTCTTCTGATGGCACGGGCCGTTTTGGTTACCGCCTCATCTTGACCGATAACGTGTTTTTTCAAGGAATCGGCAAGGTTGCGCAATTGATTTTGCTCTTTTTCTTTCAATTCTCCGACAGGAATTTGAGTCATTTCCTCAACGATTGCTTCCATGTCCTTATCGGAGACGACCGGAGCATTTTCGTCAGAAACGGAATTTTGTTTCATTTCCGTGAATTTGTTGACCTGATCTCTGTAATAGGCGGCTTTTTCATAGTCTTCCTCTTTAAGAGCCGCCTGTTTGTTGGCTTCGGCGTGTGAAATTTTGTCATCAAGAACTTTTGGATCAGCTGCATGAATCGTCAAATTCTTTTTTGAGCCAGCCTCATCCAATAAATCGATGGCCTTATCGGGCAAGAAACGATCCTGAATATATCGCGATGACAACAAAACGGCAGCGTTAATCGCTTCTTCAGTGTATTTTACATGGTGATAAGCCTCGTATTTAGGTTTGATTCCCTTGAGAATTTCGATGGCCTCAGCAGTTGATGGTTCGTCAACGCGCACCGGCTGAAGTCGTCTGGCCAAAGCAGCGTCTTTTTCGATTGTGCGGTATTCGTTCAGCGTCGTTGCGCCGACGAGTTGAAGTTCACCGCGAGCAAGCGCAGGCTTTAAAACGTTTCCCGCATCCATGCGACCTTCATTGTCGCCTGCACCAACGATTTCGTGAATCTCATCGATAAAAAGAATCGTATTTTGATCACGTTTGAGTTCGCTCATCAACTGCTGCATTCGTTCTTCAAATTGACCGCGATATCCTGTTCCCTGAACAAGCGAAACAACGTCAAGGCGAATAACGCGCTTGTCGAGCAATTTTTGAGGTACGTCGCCATCAACGATTTTTTGAGCCAACCCTTCGACAACCGCTGTTTTGCCGACGCCTGCTTCGCCAATCAGAACGGGATTGTTTTTGGTACGGCGATTTAAAATTTCGATGACGCGGGATATTTCCTTGTCGCGGCCGATGACGGGATCGATGCGTCCGTTTCTGGCTTCTTCAGTCAAATCCAAACCGAATTTGCCGAGAATGGAGTTGCCGTTTCCTCCGGGTCCGTTTTGAGGCGCAGACTGCCGTTGATTTTGACTTGGCTGATTTCTTTGCGACATCGCTTTAAAGAGATCGTCAAGCGAGTTGAAACCAAACGGATCTTGCAATGGCTGGTTTTGCGATCTGGTCGAGCGTTCGCGAAATTCGCCATAACATTCAGAACAAAGGTCAATTGCTGTTTGATGACCGTTGATGCTTGTTGTTAAATGAATTGTTGCTGGATTCTTACGACAGTTTTGACATAGCAAATGTTTCACGACCTTTCATAATAATACAAAGTGTTTTGACCAACTTTGACCTTTTTATATTTTCAATTATACTATGGTAATTTTAAATCGCAAGCAAAATGATTCGAATATGTTATAATATGTTGAAATCAACATGAACGGAGGATCTTCATGGTCAGAGATTATGAAAAGCTTTTGAGCGACTTGCATGATGGCAAAATTGAAACGTTTGAAGTTACAAAGGAAGAGTTTATGGATTTTCAAAAGGTTTTTATGGAATCGAACTTCAGAAAAAAAGTAATTGGCAAGGCCAAGCGGGGTGGGGGAGCGATTTATCACTATGACAAAGGTGATGAATTCTGAGAATTGGTTAAAAAAATAAATTAGTCTTAATGATACCAACAAAAACTTGTCTAACTTTTAAAAACATGATATCATGTAGCATGTAGGGGCAGTATGTTCTTGTTGGCTTTTTATTAGCATTAATGAAAACGGTATTATGAACGACAACATTGTTTTTCATTCGTTTTCACAAGACGTATGGCCCGACCTTCATTTTATAATTTTATAATTCAAAGGAGCATGATCCACAATGGAAAAGAAAGATTTTCACGTAATCGCAGAAACAGGTATTCACGCACGCCCAGCTACGCTTTTGGTGCAAGCTGCAAGCAAGTTCAACTCTGACATTACTTTGGAATATCAAGGCAAGTCAGTTAACTTGAAGTCAATTATGGGTGTTATGTCATTAGGCGTTGGTCAAAACGCTGACATCACGATTTCTGCAGAAGGCGGTGACGAAGCAGAGGCAATTGCTGCTATTGCTGATACAATGTCTAAGGAAGGACTTGCTGAATAATGACGAAAATGTTAAAAGGGATTGCAGCTAGTGATGGGATTGCAGCTGCTAAGGCTTATATGCTTGTACAACCCGATTTATCATTTTCTGAAACAAGCATTGACGATCCTGAAGCTGAAATTAAGCGTTTAGACGATGCGGTTGAAGCATCTAAGAGTGAACTTGAACTTATCAAGCAGAAAGCAACGGAAAACCTTGGCGAAGAAGAAGCAAAAGTTTTTGAGGCCCATTTGATGATTTTGGCCGATCCTGAGTTGCTTGGTCAGATTAAAGATAAGATCAAGAATGACAAAGTTAATGCCGAAGCAGCTTTAAAGAGCGTAACCGACATGTTTATCGAAATGTTCGAAGCTATGACCGACAATGCTTACATGCAAGAGCGTGCAGGCGACATTCGTGACGTCACAAAGCGCATTATGAGTCATTTGCTTGGCGTTACTTTACCCAATCCTGCGCTTATTCAAGAAGAAGTCGTAATCGTTGCTCATGATTTGACGCCTTCCGATACGGCTCAGCTTGATCGTAACTATGTCAAAGGGTTCATTACTGATATCGGTGGACGTACTTCTCACTCGGCAATCATGTCGCGTACGCTTGAAATTCCTGCCGTGGTTGGTTCAGGATCTGCGACGACTGACATTCAGGAAGGCGAAATGGTCATCATCGATGGTATCAATGGTGATGCGTTGGTTGATCCAACGGATGCCGAACTTGCTGATTATAAGCAAAAGGCAGCTGAGTTTGCCGCACAAAAGGAAGAGTGGGCTCGTCTTAAGGATGCCAAGTCTGTTTCTGCAGATGGCAAGGAAGTTTTGCTTGGCGCAAACATCGGTACACCTGATGACGTTTTGGGTGCAAACGATAATGGCGCTGAAGCTGTTGGTTTGTTCCGTTCGGAATTCCTTTATATGAATTCAAATGAGCTTCCTACAGAAGATGAACAATACGAGGCTTACAAGGCAGCTCTTGAAGGCATGAGCGGCAAGCAAGTCGTTGTTCGTACGATGGATATCGGTGGTGATAAAGAGCTTCCTTATCTTCCGCTTCCTGAAGAACAAAATCCGTTCTTGGGCTATCGTGCTATTCGTATCTGTCTTAACCGTCAGGATATTTTCCGTACTCAGCTTCGTGCATTGCTTCGTGCATCCAAGTACGGACGTTTGGCAATCATGTTCCCAATGATTGCAACCGTACAAGAATTCAAGGATGCCAAGGCAATTTTTGAAGAAGAAAAGGCAAACCTTGTTGCTTCCGGAGTGGAAGTTTCTGATGACATCCAAGTTGGGATGATGATGGAAATTCCTGCAGCTGCAATGATTGCGGACAAATTGGCTAAGTACGCTGATTTCTTCAGTATTGGAACGAATGACTTGATCCAATATTCAATGGCAGCTGATCGTGGTAACGAACGAGTTTCTTATCTCTATCAACCATACAACCCGTCAATTTTGCGCTTGATTAAGAACATTATTGATGCTTCTCATAAAGAAGGCAAATGGACAGGTATGTGCGGTGAAATGGCCGGAGATCAAATCGCTGTTCCATTGTTGCTTGGTTTAGGCTTGGATGAATTCTCAATGAGCGCAACTTCAATTTTGAAGACGCGCAGTCTGATTAAGAAACTTGATTCCAAAGAGATGAAAGAATTAGCGGACAAAGCAGTTTCTGATTGTGAAACCGTTGATGAAGTCGTTTCCTTGGTAAAAGAATTTACTAAGTAAAGGTATTTTTTAAGGCTGGGATTTTACCCAGTCTTTTTTGTTTGGAAATCAAGCGTGTTTTTTAAGATTTTATACTGATTTCACGACTTGCTGCGGTGAATGATTGCAATTGGCAATCTAAAAACATATAATAAAAAATGACTAACTGAGAGTAGCAAGGGAGGAACTTACGTGAATATCGGGATATTTACGGATACCTTTTATCCGCAAGTTAGCGGTGTTGGAACATCGATTGCAACGCTTCGAAATCAGCTTGAGCGTATGGGGCACACTGTTTATATTTTTACGACAACCGATCCTAAAATCGAAAAAAAAATTTATGAAAGAAACACGTTTCGTTTTACGAGCATTCCATTTGTTTCTTTTACCGATCGGAGAATTGCAGTTCGCGGATTGTTTCAGGCATATGAGGTCGCAAAAGAATTAAATTTGGATATTATTCATACCCAGACTGAATTCTCAATGGGGCTGATCGGAAAATTTGTTGCCAAGAACTTAAAAATCCCTTGTCTTCATACGTACCATACAATGTATGAAGATTACCTTCATTACGTAGCGAAGGGAAAGATTTTGAAACCATCACACGTGAAAGTCATGACGAAATCGTTTTGTTCTAATATGAGCGGCATCGTTGCTCCCAGCGAAAGAGTTTTAAACACCTTGCGCGGATATGGAGTTTCGGAACCGATCAGCATAATTCCGACCGGGGTCGATTTGACCAGGTTTGAAAAAGGAAACAGAACTGGAATTCGCGCAAAATACAGTATTTCACCCGACACGCCGCTGATATTGACGTTAAGTCGCTTGGCCTTTGAAAAAGATATTGATCGTCTGCTGAACGATTTTCCTGAGATAAAAAAACGAATTCCTGATGCTAAGTTGATGATCGTTGGCGAAGGCCCAGCCAGGACGAGTCTTGAGCGTCAAGCAGAAGATCTTTGCATCTCAAAAGACGTTATCTTTACCGGAGAAATTCCTAACGATAAGGTAACCGATTATTATCATGCCGCTGACTTGTTCGTTTCAACGTCGGTCTCTGAGTCTCAAGGACTTACGTATATTGAAGCAGTAGCTTCCGGACTTAAAGTCGTCACGACTCATAGTCCTTATACCGATGATTTGTTTGATGATCCAAATATCGGAACGACGTTTGAAGACCAAGGAGAGTGCATTGAGAAAACGGTTGAATATTTAAAGAATCCTGAAAGATACAGTGATGAAACTCTTAGATTGAATAAATTGCGTGAGATTTCAGCTGACCTGTTCGGAAAAAGGATTGTTGAATACTATGATGAATGTCTTGAAATGTATTCAAAATCTGAAAAATATAAAGCACAAGCAAGATAAGGGGTTAAACTATGCTTGATATACACATGTTCTCATCGGCAACGAAGGTCAAAGGACAAGGAGTCGGCAGTGCGTACCTTGAGCTGATTCGGTTGCTTGAAGAGCATCATGCCGATAGCATGAAAGTTTCGATTAATAAATTTGGAAAAGCAGATATCAGTCACTATCATACGATTGATCCGCTTTTTTATCTTTCGACGATGCGGCCAGGACATGGCACAAGAATCGGATATGTGCATTTTTTGCCTGAAACGCTTGAGGGCAGTCTGAAAATTCCGCAACCTTTCAGAAGCATTTTTTATCACTACGTAATTGCGTTTTACAAGAAAATGGATGCGATTGTCGTGGTTAATCCCAGTTTTATTCCTAAGTTGAGCGCATACGGAATTTCTGAAGATAAAATTACTTATATCCCGAATTTTGTTTCGTCAAGTGAATTTTACGAAATGGAGACTTCTGAGAAAATGCTTTTAAGAAAAAAGCTAAAAATTTCCGAGGAAGATTTCGTTGTTGTCGGAGTCGGGCAGCTTCAGGAAAGAAAGGGCGTTTTTGATTTCATTGAACTGGCTAAGCGTCATCCCGAAATAAAATTTATTTGGGTCGGCGGTTTTTCGTTTGGAAAGATGACGGATGGTTACGAAGAATTAAAAAAAGTCGTTGAAAATCCGCCCGATAATCTTTGTTTTCCAGGAATCGTCGACAGAAACCAAATGAACAAGTACTACAATATGGCAGATTTGTTCTTGCTTCCTTCGTTTAACGAGCTTTTTCCGATGAGCGTTCTTGAAGCTTGCAGCACTAACACGCCCGTCATGTTGCGAGATCTTTCTCTGTATCATTCGATTATCGCAGGCAAGTATGAGCCATGCAAGGATTTGAGCGAAATGGATGAAAAGCTGACTGTTCTTGTTTCTTCTCCAAAACGAATAGCTGAGTTGAAAGGATTTGCGCGAGACGTTTCAAAAGAATATTCCGAAGAAAGGCTAGCATCGATCTGGCAGAAGTACTATGAGTGTCAGGCTAGAAAAAGTTCGAAATGACAAGGAAAAACAAAATTATGATCGGCATCATGTTCGCAATCGGTGCGTTGATCTGCTATGCGTCATTGAGGGGCGTTTCCTATGAAGAACTTGTTCATGATCTTCAAACCTTAAAATGGTCATGGGCAATGGTTGCAGTGCTGTCGATGGCTCTGTCAGTTGTTTTCGAAGCACTTGTCGTTAAAATTTTGGTGCAGCAGCATCTTCCTCATTATCCGATGAGGGATGCAATCAGAGTTCCGATGATTGAGTTGTTGTTTAACGGAATTACGCCTTTTTCAACCGGTGGGCAGCCGGCGCAATTGTTTGCGTTGATGCAGTCAGGCGTTGATGGCGGGCGTGCGACTTCCATGCTGCTGATGAAATTTGTCGTTTATCAATCGATGATCGTCGTGAATTTTATTGTTTGTATTCTGATCGGGTTCCGTTTTATTGCCGACAAGCTGCACGTGTTGTCAATGCTGATAATATTTGGATTTTTAATTCATTTTGCAGTTATCGCAGGTTTGATCATGATCATGTATTGGTATAATTTTACGAAAAAAATGGTCAGAGTAATGATCAAGCCGCTGAGTTTGTTTTTAAAGGCGGAACGCTTGGAAAAAATCAAAAAAAGCGTTGATGATAAGATTGACTCATTTTATGAAGAAAGTTTGAGGCTTCGGGCGGACTGGGGACTTTTGATCAAAATTTCGCTTTTGACTCTGGTGCAGCTTTTCTTCTATTACTTGATTCCGTACTTTATTTTGCTCTCGCTTGGCGTAACTCACGTCAATTTTTTGCTTGTGATGACGATGCATGTTTTGATCGTGATGATTATTTCGCTGTTTCCGATTCCCGGTGGAGTCGGTGGGGCAGAACTCAGTTTTTCGATGGTGTTCTCAACGTTTATTTCAAGTCATGGAAAATTGGTTTTAGCAATGCTTTTGTGGCGTGCTGTCACTTATTACCTCGTAATTTTTGCTGGAATCGTTGCCTTGGCAGTCAAGCCTGACAAAATCAAAACTGAAGATTAAATACCGCCCTGAAGTTTTTTAGCTTCAGGGCATTTTTAATTAGCTTTAGCAAAGTTTTTCATAAAACTTGTGATAATACGTGTATGTTAGGCTTAAATTTGCTAAAATAATAATCGGTAAGCCAAAGTGATGGCTGATAATTTGAAAACGAGGAGAGTCTACTATGGAAAATTCACAACTTGTAGCAATCATCAAGCGCTTGGATGCAATGTCAAATAACGAAGGAAACGAGGTATCTTCGCGTCGTTTTGAAAAAGACGGTGAGGAACGAGGTTTTGTGACATTTGATCCTGCTACCAAAACATATACGCTTGAAGAAATTGCTTCAAAGCAAAAATTTGAATTCGACGATATTGATCTTGCTGCAATGGAAATCTACGATCTGCTTAATGACTAATTCATAAATAATTTTTAAATTAATGTAATTTCAAGAAATTTGATTTTACTTTCTATGAAAATCCGCTATAATTTGTTTCATAGAATAATTTTACAATTTTGATAATTGGAGGCAATTTGATGCGTTCAACGTTGAATAAAGTCCGTAATGTGCTGGATACGCGTGCAGGTTTCTTTGCGTTGGTATTTTTGATTTTCTGGATTAAGACATACGTTGTTTATGTCACGAAATTCAGTCTTGGGATTACCGGACCGATACAGAAGTTTCTGCTGATTGTCAACCCTTTGCCGTTCGGACTGCTGTTGTTCGGTATTGCATTGTATTTTAAAGGCAAAAAATCATATTGGATAATGATGATTGTCGATTTAATCGAGTCTCTATGGCTTTTTTCCAATGTTTTGTACTACCGTGAGTTCTCAGATTTCCTATCAATGGGGATTATCAAATCATCAGGTTCAGTTTCAAACAATTTGACGCTCAGCATCGGTGAAATTTTGCATGCAAGCGATTTGTTGATTTTTGCAGACGTGATTGTTTTGGCGTTGCTTTTGGCGACAAAGGTCATTAAAGTTGATTCAAGAACGATGAAGATGAGGTATCCGATTGCGATTACGATTATTTCGGCGTTGCTGTTTGTCGGAAATTTGGGATTGGCTGATAAAGATCGTCCGCAGCTTTTAACGCGTACTTTTGATAATAACTATATCGTCAAATATTTGGGCATGAATTTTTATGCCGGCTACAATGCTTACCAGACGCACAAAGAAAGTGCTACGCGTGCAAGCGCAAGCAGCAGCGACATGGATGGAGTTCTTAAATTTTTGAAGAATAACAGAAGTGTTGCAAACCCAGAGTATTTTGGCAAAGCTGCCGGCAAAAACGTTTTTATTTTCCATTTGGAAAGTTTTCAGCAGTTTTTGATCAACTATAAAGTCAACGGTAAGGAAGTAACGCCTAACATCAATAAGTTTTATGCTGATCAAAATACTTTGTCTTTTGATAACTTTTACAATCAAGTTGGTCAGGGAAAAACGTCCGATGCTGAGACAATGCTTGAAAACTCGCTGTTCGGATTGCCATCAGGTTCTGTTATGACCTCTTATGGTACTTCAAACACTTTCCAGGCAATGCCCGCCATCTTAGATCAGCGCGGATATTCGACCGCTGCATTTCACGGTGACGTCGGCAGTTTTTGGAATCGTGACAATACTTACAAATCTTGGGGGTATAATTACTTCTTTAGTGAAGATTATTATAAAAACAAGACCAACTATAGCGTTGGGTATGGGCTGAAGGACAAAATCTTTCTGAAGCAGTCGATTAAGTATATCGAAAAACTTCCGCAGCCGTTCTATGCCAAGGTGATTACGGTTACCAATCACTATCCGTATGAACTTGACAAGCAAAATCAACATATCGAAAAAACAAAGACAGGCGACAATACTGTCGATGGATATGTACAGACTGCCAAATACCTTGATGAGTCTTTTGGTCAGTTTGTGGATTATCTTAAGAAATCAGGTTTGTATGATAATTCGATGATTGTTGTTTATGGTGATCACTATGGTATTTCAAACAACCATAAGAAGGCCATTTCACAGCTTTTGAACCTTGATACGGTGACGAGCTACGATTTGGCACAATTCCAAAAGGTTCCGTTCATGATTCATTTGAACGGGATTAAGGGCGGCATTAATCATACGTATGGCGGTGAAATTGACGTCATGCCAACGCTGCTTGATTTGTTGGGAATCGAAAACAAGGATACCATTCAACTTGGTAATGATTTGCTTTCGCCAAATCGGAATCAGACCGTTGCATTCAGAAACGGTGATTTCGTTTCGCCTGGATTCAGTAAAATCGGAAGCAAGGTTTATAATAATAAGGGTGAAGATGTCACGGAAGATTTGACCCAGACGCAAAAAGAAGAAGTTAAGAAGCAAACTGAAAGAACTGACGAAGTTTTGTCCTTGTCTGATAAGATTGTAACTGGTGATCTGCTTCGTTTCTATACGCCTGAGAACTTTAAGAAGGTTAACCGAGCAGATTTCAGCTATAAGTATCGTGACGGCATGAAGCTCCTCAATGATTCTCAGTCTAAGAAGACAAGCGTTTTGCAAAAGCATGGTGGAAAGAGCACGCAGAGCATGTTTGTTACGGATGCTCCTGAACTCAAATAAAATAAAGAAAGACGGCTTGAAAGAAGGCCGTCTTTCTTGTTTTTTATAAAATACATGCTGGTCATTTTCAAAAGTGTTTAATGAAAGATGAGTGCGAAGAATAAGTAAACGTAAATGCAATAAAACATTATTGATTTTTCTTTAAAACAAAGCAATTACAGAGGGAACGATGAAGTTATCTAATTTTGAACGAGCGGAATCGTTTATTTAATATTTGGAGCAGAAAAGGATTTGGTTTCGCTGCAATGACAGAATTCATCCATTTCATTCAGCATGCAATGAGCTAAATGAATAAGAAAATATAAATTATAAAATAAGGAAATGAATCTTGGGGGAAACGTAAAGTTAATCAACAACTAAATTGTATGACGGATTATTAATATGTGCAAAAACAGCTTAATGATTGACTTTGATTCATTTATGCGATAACAATGATTTATGGAATCGGAAAAGTTGAGAATAATCGCGCTTGGATTATTTTAATGTGTCCGGAGACTATTTTGCGGGAGATGAAACACAATCAATAATTTTGAATATATCATACGCAAGTTTTAAGGAGTCAAAATGTTATTGAAGGGATAAAAAACGTTAAAAGATTGATAACGAACTTAAAGCGTATGGCATTGTGATATTAGCAACGATAGAGAACAACGTTAAACGCGAAGGTAATCAGTTTGTTTTAAACTTTGCGGCATAGATATCCTGGTTGAAAACTTAAAGGAATTAGTCGTTAGAACAGAATTTAGAAGTTAGTTTGTCCACTGTACAGATATGATATATTGTAAGTCGGCATATAAGTCATTGCTATGCATTAACGTCTCTATGCGAGTCATGTCATAGAGACGATATTTTTGCTATGATTTTTGATCTTTGAACTGGAACAGTTAATTATTAGAGAAATAACAAGTGGTGATACGAAAAAAGCGACTGACGTTTTTAAATCGCTGTTAATCTCAAATACAGATATGGATATGTTTTGGTTTGATCAGTTTATAAGTTGGATACGGGAAAATTTCTGAAAAAAATTAGAAAAAAGCATTGACGTAAATGGATATAGTTGGTATGATTATATTCGTTGCTGATGCAAAAAAGTAACTCGAAATCAAGTATATAAAAGTTGTTGACTCAACGTTGTTTGTATGTTATGATTATCAAGTTGTCACATTTAGCAACTAAAAATTTAATTATCGAAATTGTTATTGACATTTCTTTCGGAAGATGCGATAATGATTTGGTCGGCAAATCGATTTTATTAAATCGAATTGAAAATAACTTCTAAAAAGTTATTGACAAGATAATTTGTTGATGATATACTTAAGAAGTCGCAACGAGTGACTTATGAAACAGATCTTTGAAAACTGAACAAAGTTTCGATAAGCAAATGTGCAGGGCTTCTTGTTTTAAACAAGAGCAACAATATTTGCGAAGTCAATTCGCTAGTAAATTTTGAGTCACAAACTATA